>Ga0123342_1003158_pt1 | contig 26725 bp, 13 predicted proteins | sample Turbeawhitnodule_FD_89960 | JGI IMG/M metagenome (GOLD analysis project Ga0123342, IMG submission 89960) | Root nodule microbial communities of legume samples collected from Mexico - Turtle bean Mexico white nodule | ecosystem: Host-associated > Plants > Roots > Nodule | place: Mexico: Nepantla...
ACCGCTTAAACAATTACACATTTGAGATGTTCTAACAATTTCTTAAGAATATTTGTTAAAAAAGTTAGAAGCAAAAACATTTATTTCACCATAAACTTTAATTTTTATCTTTAAATAACACTTGCTATAAAGTAATTCAGTGGAAGATTTGTATAAGGGTAAAAAAAAACATGAAATATTTTTAATAGAAGAAATATATACTCGTGAAGATATCATTCCTTTATTGTGTTTATACTTCTCTTATTCAACCCAATATACATTGTAAGGCAATACTAAAATTTATAGAAAAATAACAGTAAAACTTCAAATTACTTGCACTGAATTTGTAAAATGACAAATTTTCAAACAAAGAAAAACTTCAAATTACTTCAAAATATCAGAGTGACGGAGGAAGAACAGGGGCTGAGTCTCTGACAAAATGTTGGCATGTCGATATCTGATAAAGATATGACTTTTTGAAAGTCACTAGCTATGCGAGATTTGAGCAGAATGCATGAAAAACTTAGATTCTATCTTCATTGTCGTCATTGTACAAAAAAAAACGAAAGAAGAAGAAGAAAGATACAAGTAATGAAAATTTGCATGTGACACTCATCAAGCAACAAGAAGGGAATGACCTTATAGCATAGACAGCTCGTATTTGACAGGCTACTTTTAACTGCAAAAGTAATAATACAGTCCAGTCTGATTCATCATTCATCTATTCTTCCTGTCTCTCATTTTCTTCTTCAATGGTTTTGTTGAAGCTCCAAAAGGGGCAAAACAACTCCCTAAAATTAAAATGATTAGCTTAACATCATCACAAGAAGACTTGGAAATGGGGCAATATAGGATGCTAATTTTAAATTTGCAGTATACCTTGTTAAGTGGTTTTCACCAAGATACCTCCAATTCTATTTCTGACAAAAGAGAATGCTTCCCAAAATTGTAAATGTGGCAAAGTCCACCAATTACCAAGAATTCCAACCAAAGTGAACTTTTGATCTCTTACTTCAACGGCAGCCAAGCAAAGAAGCTTGTAGTCCTGCACTTCAACTTTGCTGGCGTATAGTGACTGCAGATAAAATGTGAAATGCAGAGCAAGAGTAAGATCTTAAGGGTTTGTTTGATTCTTTCTTATTTTTTGTGTTTAAAAGATTGTTCTCTCAAACAATTCCGCACTACTCAGTATAATTTTTCATCCAAAATCTATTAAGTTTCGAAAATTCTTTCCAAAAAAAGTGTTTTAAAAATTAAAAAAAGAAACAACTGAGAGATGGTTTCTCATCCCCTTAATAATTTTTTCAAATGCTTTGCTCAAGTGCACCGGGCAATTTTTGGAAAATAAAAATGTATTGAGGAGGCAAACACTATCAAATGTGTTCAAGGGACAAATAAATCTAAAAAATCAGGAAAGTGTTTTTAAAGACAACAAACAAGCAAGACCAAAATGCCCTGTATTTTGACTTTAATAACACTACAGATTTAGAGTCAAAATATATGATATTTGTAGTATCGTCAAACATGCATGTTAGTTTGCTGGAACAAGCAAAACTTTAGGGACCTCAATTTGCTTTCTGAAGGCCGCAGATAAGAAGGAAAAAGGAACTGGTTTCTAAACAATATATGATTGAATGCCACAGGAACACTAACATCAAAAGAAATTCCACTATTCCATCAGTTTAGCATAAAATGATATTAGAATTAAAGTGGAAAAAACAAATAGTTACTAGACCTCCATAATAGAAAGTAGAAACATAACCAAATATGAGATGGCCATGCACCTTTAATTTAAGAAATCGAGCTTCTTGGCGCATAGATGTTTGACACAACTGCAACATAGGAAATTATAATCAAACATGGTCAAGAAAAATAAAATCATATAAACATTATCAGTGTTTTCAAAAAAATATTTAGTTAGTCAAAATAGAATAGACCTTGGATAACAATTAAGGCCACAGAAATTCTTACAAAAATGATGTTGTCACATAATGAAAACTCAGGTTACCCAATGAATTATGTTGAAGAAACCAAGTAGAAAAATCTTAAGGTGGTTTGAAATTGAAGGGGGGAAAACTACAAGATAATTCAGGTACATTCTTTAGTTACACCATCAAATTACTATGCAGTATCTGACCTGATCAACAAATACATAGACTGAGAAAGGGTTGGGTTTTGTGCTGAGGAGGAATAAAGTAAGTTTAATGCAAAATATAGTAATTGAGTCATCCAAGTTTGTCAACACCGTGACAAAGAAAAAAATAGGCAGCCAAAATTTTCTAGCCAATCTCCACAAGTATTGCCCATTTTCTTCCTTCTCTGAAAGGTCCTGTAAATCATCATCATCCACCAATGCATCCCCAGCTACTTGCAGCAAACAAAAATACTCTTGTTAATGAAAGGGAAAAACAGCAGTGAGGACAGTTTCTAAGAAAATAAACAGAAAAGCAAAAGTACATAATACCAATCACATATGCAGCTCACCATCCATGGCATGAGCTATAATTGGTGCAGATACAATTGACACACCTAAAAGGGTTCCACTGCAAATGTAACTGCCTGGAATATGCACGCACAACAGCAACATGCGTCAAAGTGACATAAAATTTTATAATACTCACAAATGATCAGAAGGGTGTGCCAACTTTCAAGTACTTAAAATCAAATATAAGCAAAAACAATTAACATCATTCTTTCTTGTAATCACGGCATTGATTATTCATCACCGAAAACAATGATTAACACTATCGGAGACCAAGACTGCATACAATGTGAGTATTCCCCTCTCAAACACGGTTTATTACATACCTAAATTGACATCAGCAAGATAGGATTTAAATCCTGGATCACTTTGGTTGAAGGACACAAATCGCGCTTCCACATTCGTCAACCAACGTTGGTTAACACCATTGCCTAACGTCAATTTTTTATTTGTAGAAATTGAATTGGCTAACATCATTTAATTTCACTAATCTCAGTTCAAAATTAACATCATTAGAATCTGTTCATATTTAAGCTCCCGCATGCATAGCAACTTTTGCTGGTAGCCATTGGTAAGGAGTATCCACCCACCTCACCGAAGACTAATCTTCGTGACTGACCAATTAGGGAGTCAAGAGGTAGTAGATATTTACAAGTTACAACTCAATGTGTATGCTTAATTACTTCATTTTTACAATAATTATCTCAAAAGTGATAGCAAAGATGGTTTATGACTAATGAACATTTTGTAAATATTTGCATGCTTGAAAATTAAACTCGAACTAAGGTAATAAAACGTTGGCAGTTAATTAACATTGAAAACTGAGGAATGGAAGAGAGCAAGAGAATCAGTTGATTTACCAGAAACGCGAAAATTGCGTAGGTAATTAGCAGCAACATTGAGAGGGGAAAGAGCGACGAAGGCGCGAGGAGAGAACGAGAGTGGAAGGTTCTTCGCTTTCAGTAGAGTTCTCACCGAAGCGAATTTCCATTTACTGTAATCTGAATCAAAAATTAGAAGAGAGAAGAAAAATTATAACGAGAAAAGAGAAAGTAATGGTAGAAATCGAAGAAGAAGAAAATTACTGATTGAAGTAGTGAGAGCGAAGTGGTTGATGCGAGAACTTGAAGAAGAAGAAGAAGAAGAAGAAGACGAAACGCAGAATCTGAAAAGTGTAACAAACTTTGAAGGCTGTGTTTGGCACTTCATTTTTCTTTTTTCTTTCTTTCTTCCTTTCAGTGGTAGACCATAGTCACTGATGAAGAACATCATCTGACAAATATAAAAACTCTTCAAAATTAAAAAAATAATAATAGAAATTGAAATTCCTACTAGGTAATTGATATTATTTAATATTATTAATCATCTTTTAAAGTGATTTTTTTAAAATGTGGATTTTATGATGATAAAATAAAAAAATAAATCAAAAAATCCCAATCAACTATATGACATTTTCAGGATGGTATTATAAAATAAAATAATTAAAATTTATTTACATTCAAATCCGTTATTTTCTTCAATTATAATTGAATCCGGAATTTTAAGGTTAATAAAAAAATGTATTTGCTCATTTTAAGAAAATTTAGTCTAAATTTTGTTTTATAAAAAGTATTACCATGATAAATAAGAGAAAAGATAAATAAATTAAGAAGGATTATTTCTTATTTCATTTTAAAAAAAAAATTAAACATAATTTGTATTTAAAACAGTTGAATATGAAAAGTATCTTAAAACTATTTTTAAAATAATACCACTTTTCATATTATAATAAACAATATATATACACACACCTACTGTGTTCTTTAACATATTTGCAGTATCGAGTAAATAAGGAATCTTATTACAAAGAAAAACAAAGGGAAAAATGGATATTTTCGTGTTGATTTAAAATTATTTTTGAACGGATTCGAAACAAGAGAATGATTATCCTCCTTCTCGATCGATTTTCTGACAATCGTTCTTTCGGTTTTAATCCCGTTGGAGAATAAAAATTATAGAAATTGTATATAGAGAACCGTTATTACTGTTAAAATACTGATGCAGCTAGGAGTAAGAACAATAAAACATGACATCAGAATAAATGGTATAACATAATGTTGAAACTTGATCTGCATAATTGATAATTTGCCATTGCAAATTATTTCATCGAACTATATTATACATATTCAACTTAACATTTGGGAAGCATGGCATGGTTGATAAGAACAAATTTGCTTTCAAACAAGAAGAATGTGCTTGAGCAACCATTGAACAATCGACCTAATGGGTCATTGGCAAATCTGGACACTATATTAAACAACCTCACTGAATTCACAACTTCAGAACAATTGCAATTTACAGATTCTTGCTTCCAGCCTCATATACCTCAGAGACAGTATTCAAAACAATCTAGTTTCAGAAACTATAGAGCCTGCATTTTCCAGTCCCTGCACAAACTGAACACTCATCTGCATCTCCAGACACATGCTTAATGCAATGCTTGATTCTATCATTCACAACATCCTGCGGCACAAGTTCGTTAAATTTCAAAATGACATATACAATGCGAAACTGAGAAAAAAGAGAGAATGGTCATAGAGGACAAAAGCATGTGAAAAGCTCTATTGGTGAGAGAAAAACTATATGAACCATTGCTATGGCCACAACATGGTAAAGACGCTTTAAGAGAGGATAGTTGAGATCCTCAGTAAATTAGTGTAGTATAATATATATATATATATATATATATATATATCTGAATTCTGCTACAAGGATTATAGTTAGTCATGGGTTATCCCCTGAAAGAAGTTCCACCAAACCTGACTCATTAATGGCGTGTTTGGAATTTCATCCAATGCATATGTTTAAAAGACCACATCAAATTAGATTTACACACAGAATCTACAAAGTCTAGGCTCCAGCCAACACTTTATAAAGGCGAAACAAAGATGCATCAAAAAATTTAACAATTCAATTTGGGAAACTTATAACAAATAAAACAATTGTATCATACCACAAGTAGTTCATGTAGTCCGAGGGGTGCAGTTACAATGTAAGACACATCTGGGTGTTCCTTTGCTGCCTCAGCACTTAAAGAAGGAATATCCTGAGTAATGGTGACGTTTAAATTTTGTGCCTATTTTCTATCCTCATCAAGTCAAAGGATAATTTAGACTGTTTATAGAAAAGTACGAGGTTTATGTAGACCTACCTGACTCCAATGCCTTCCAGGAGAGAGAAAGAAGGGACTAACAATAATGCGATTTGCACCTTGTTGAACGCAAGATTGAAAAGCATCTCTTATTGATGGTTCAGCTAATTCCTGCAAATGTATAATACTTTTATGAAGCGTAAAGAATTTGCTCCATAGCTACAATTTTGTCAAGAAATGAAAAGAATGACAAGTTTAAATGCACAAAGAATTTTGGGTTATTACTATTGCTATTTCTGGCAGCTAAATCTAGATTCCAGGTGAGACATAGAGAAAGGGCAAGAAGCTCAACTCTATTTCCTCGTGAAAGAACATTAATGGTTTATTGTGCATGCCATAAAGTTCAAGCAAAGCACTAAAAATCCTAAAACAATGCTAGACTAACTCACATGCTAGAAAGTGATTTTCAAGACCGAAGAGGCCTTATCCTACAATTCAGGCATAAGATGACAATTCACAAATAGCCCATAGGCTATAGCAGATCAAGTATCTATCTACCATCATTCAGATTTCATGTTTTATCTTAATATGGTCTTTCTACACTTGAAATGATGAAAAAACTCAACAGATTATAGAAGATTACCATATGAGCAGGCTCCACTATCTCATAACCAGTTTTATACTTAAACATCTTCACAAACTCGTCTGACATTCAAAACAAAACAACTTTTAGACATCAAATTAAAGCATTCCCAGTACATAATCAATTTCAGAGACCGTAGAGAGGTAATAGATGGGTTTGGCTTACTAAGCATGAAATTGGACTCTTTGCGACGCGAACCATGATCCACAATTATCACTGCATCTCCGTGACCGACTTCACCAGAGTTTTCTCTAAAGCTGCCATTTTGAGCGCTCAGACACAAAAATCCACTTAAATTCGGAGACTTGGAAGAACAGCAGAGAGAATTTGATGACTTGAAGGGCAGACATCTAGGTTTTGTTCCAGTTTCACATGAAGAAAAACTGTAGCAGCAACAAGAACAATGCTAATAAGAAAAAGGGGGGAAAGGAGAAATTTCAGATGTTGTATACAAAGAGAAAGAAAGGGGATATCCAAAAACTTAATTGAGAATTAAAGCAAAAAGTACCTATAGAAGGTATGAGATTGAACAGAGAGAGACTTCATCAGGATGGATGATCACAAGAAAGTCAACAACACTCCTACAACCAAGAGAGACAATATACTATAGTTCTGTTTTGGACTCCCTTCAAATTGTTATCATGTCAATGACTACAATGATCTATTAAATAGAAAGGGGCAACGGGACACAACCATCTCACTCAAACAACAATAATCCATCTCTAGTTATTTATTTTAAATAAATACAAATCTAAATAAATAATAGTAAACACAAGAGACCAATTTTGATCTGATTTACCATCCACATAAATAAACTAAGAGAACAACAATTCAATCTCAGAATTCACCATTCTTTACTCCAGAAAATGAACTAACACAATAATAAATGACAACTATGCCAAACAGACAAGAAGATAAGTGATACGGGCCAAATTGCAGAGCTCACACCACAAACTGTGAATAGTCACTGGTGACAGAGACCAAGCATGTAGGACACCAACTAACACGAACTAAACCTTGACCACTGCCAACAGCCGTGCCACACCAAGGAGACTGGCTTCAACATTCATGGAAAACCTGCAGCTTGGAAACCTTGTAGTCAAAGGCAGCACTTTAAGTCAGCATCTGCACATGTAGTTACCAAAGAGCAATGCAAGTCAAATACATCATATTTGACAACTAAAAAGATGGAGAGGGTAAAGTGCATGCTTCAACAGTAGAAAGGGGAGCCTGCTGCACCCACTCACTCCTTTTATGGTGTTGCACAAAGAGGTAACTCACTTTTATCATGAACATTATCAAAATTATAAAGTGTTTACTGTACATGCACCACCAGAAGGAATATTAATAACTTTAATGGAAGGGACAGCATGAAAAGTATCAATAGACCAACTTTACTAATTTGCATCAACTGTCATCATGGATAACAAAACAAATCAATCTCATCAACTTTTAATCGGAGGAATAAAGTACAGAGATTGCAGGAATAAACATGAGCCGAGTTTGATAACACAAATGATAAAGGTTTTGACACCAATGAAGAAGGGCTTCAATGAGCAAAACCTATGCTGAGTGAATGGGGACAGAAGATTCTACTCTTCACTTGGAGATCGAATTGCAAACAAACACTCTAGATTGATGATAGAAATCCACAGAATGACATTAGGTTTTGTGAAAGTATAGGGTCCTTGAGAGTGATGTTTGATTCCAAATTCGGAGATTTTAGTGTTCTTTAGCCTTCAGGGGTGGCAATGGTAATTGTCAAAATGTTGACAAAACTTTTCAAATACTTTAATCAAATAAATAGCTTTTAATAGTCCTCTATATTGAATATATGATGATATCTAATTACATAAATATTATGAATGCAAAACTGTACGATCATTATGTGTTTGATGCATTTATATTACTTAAATTAAAAACATCAAACTGTAAAAAGACAACAAACTCATAGTTGCAATTCAATTATCAGCTTAATTTGTCATATTTTGATTCAGCTGAACCAAAAATTAAATTAACAACTCAGTGCACATCCAACTAGAAACCTTATAAGTATTGATACTTAATCCATATCTTCACAAAATATAGAAAAGAAACCTATGAAACCAAAACGAGCCTCTATTCAGTATTCACAAGGCTAAGCTAAATGTTAACACATCATGATTTATGAAACTAGCTGCTATGAAAGCTCCATGTAACAAGTCTCTATTCAGTAGTCGCAAGGCTAATCTAAATTCTTAAACACAACATGATTTACGAAAATCACTAAGTTTATATCAAATCACTTTGTTTATAATCTTAAACAAATTGTTCCATTATGAAGAAAAAATAAATAACTAAGTTTCACCATATGTTAAAATTAATTTATGCATGAGTTTTTTTCGGATTAACTTCTCTAAAAACTAATTTGAACTAAATAAGTTAATTTTAGCTTTACAAGAAACTTTTATTTTTCTTATTTTCTTTCCCAATTGAATACCTAAACATAGAACAGAGAGAGAGGAAGAACGGACCTGACGGTGGCGGAGGTCGCCGGCGAATATTCAGGCGGTGGCTCTTTCGAGAGACGACGCCAAGGAAACAAAAGCTCCAAAGATAACACAAAAATAGAGAAAGTTTTTTCTTCTTCTGAAAGCTAAGATCTATATTATCCACTCTTTTGAAAAAAAAAATATGCTTATTTAATTTTTTTTATAAAAATAAAATAAAATAAACAAATAATAACATTTTTTTTAAATTAAATATTAAAAAAATGTTTACTTTATTTTTGTAGTAGTAACATGAAAAATTTGTACAAAATTGGTTCTCATCAGATTTTTTGTTGAGAAATAATTTTTTTGTAAAAAATATTAGTGCTAATATTGAAGATGGAAACAATGTTTAGTTCTTAATTTTGTAATAAATTACTGATGTAATCTGAATCATATTTTAGTTAACAAAAATAACATAAATAGATAAATTTTAAATTAATTTTTTTTTGCTAAATTTTAAATTTGAGTTTTACTTCCTTAGAAAAAAAAACCTTTTAGTGATGATTATACGATCATTTGACTATTAGATTTACTAAAATTTAATATCAGAGGCTAAACCATTATTTGAATCAAAGCTAGAGTAGTTTTATAAAGAAGTATACTAATTAAATAAATAAAAAATTCAAATCTTATATTTATATTTAAAAATAATGTAGTTCACTTCATTAAAAAATATCTGTCGGTTTTTTTCATAGAAATTAATCATTTTATAATAATAACATAGTGAAAAAAATAGTGGCTTTGACCTAATTTTCTCATTTTATTATTTTATTATTATTATTATTATTATGGTTATTATTATTTATAAAGTACATATATGTTTTATTGCAAGTAATATTGTTTCATTTTTGTTTTTAAAAAATGGAATTGTTGTAGAATAACTAAGTCCACCCCTATTTTTTATAGTGATTGTGAGACTAACGAGGCCCATGAATAAGGCCCAACATTATCATGTAGTTTGGGCCCTTACACTAATTTCTTTGATGAATGATGATCGTGAGTTGCTCTATGATATTTATTTTTTTCTTTTCAGATGAACTATTAATGATACCTTTTTTCAGATACTAATGTTATTTAAAAAAATTAATTCTTTTAATATAAATTTTTCTAAATATCTAAATCAAGTTCAAATTCTTAATTAATTATATGCTTAAAATAAAATTATTTATCAATTATGTTATTCGATATTTTTCTTTTCCACAATAATTACATAGTGAGGTTATTTCACGTAGATTAATGACAACATTAAATATATCACTTTTTAAAGCATTTTACAATAATAGTTTCACCATTAAAAATTAACTACTTTCGTTCTTCACTATAGATTTTCTCAACTAATTTACACCTTTTAAAAAATCACTTCATTTATTTTGTTTTAAATGGTTGAATCTTTGATTTATTTTATTTTAATTTAATTGTTGCATCTAAAGTTTAAGATAACATTATAACTTATTTTTTTATTTATACTTTTATTTTTCACCTAATTTTATACCGTAATAGTTTACATATTTGTAAAATAAAAAGAGATGACAAATGCTTTTTAATATTGTTGCGTCTCATTATAATTTATATAATACGATAAAATATAATTATATGACGAAAAAAATTATAATATATCCTTTTAAGATACTCGATTATGTTTAATATATAATCGATTATCTTGATATTGAGGAAGTTTCAAACAATTATGAGTGCAAAGATGAAGTGTAAAATTTTTATCTTAAGCAACAAGTAGGTGATGTTAAGACTTTGTCAGTTTAATGCATGTCTAAAAATACTACACTAATCTTTGATTTTATTTTTATGATTATTAATAATTAATTATTATATTCCTCATTACTTATGAACCATTTAACCTACTTATAATAAACATTATATATATTATTTAAATATTATATAAGGGAACTATGTAACACTCAATTTTAATGTTTACACTTAGGATGGTTTTAAAAAATACATAGAATAAAATTGTAAGATAGGTTTAATATATATATATATATATATATATATATATATATATATAAATTTTTAACTATTTGGTTTTATTATAAAATCTCACAAACTTTTAAAAAACAATTTTCTTTCTTCTAATTTTTTTAAGTCATTTATTATATTTTTTCTTTTATTACAAGTCCAGATTTAAAAGATAACAGATATTAGGATAATTTTAACATACTAGATTATATTTTTGAGTAATTTTTATTGTACCGATAAAGTTCGTATGATCGATATTATGATTCGGCACCGGTCCAAATCGACCGACATGATCAATAATGAAACTGATTAATGACTATGTGTTTGTTAATCTCCTTTTATTATGTATATTAATGACAATGGGCCCACAATAATTGTATAAACTAACACAGATCCCAAAGGATCATGTATGCAATCATCTAATTCATCTAATCCTAAATACTGAGTGTCGAGTGCTGAAGTCTGACTTGAATGTCAGAATACCTTTTGCAGGTACCATCCGAGTCCGGAATTAGTGAGAAAGAGAAGTGAGTGAGAGCGTGGGACTTCAACTGAGAGGAAAGAATGAGGTGCAGATCGTCTGACCGATGAGTTGATCGAATCGTTCTTAGTTCCAAATCCATTCGAGAACATTTATTTGTCAATTAAGCAAAAATGTTATTCAAGGGAGAAAAAATAAAGAATAACACCTATTCTTGTTTTTTTATGACAATTACTGTAAGAATGCCTAGAAAGTTATAGTAATTTGGAGTTAGGATTAAGTACGAGACTCGTTAAGTAAAAAAATGATATTAATTTCACCTATAGTTTAGTCACATAAATTAAAAATATCATGTGATTAAAAATATCATGTGATTAAAAGTAAAATGAAGTATTATATCATAGTGTTATATGATAAGTGGAACGTACAACCCTAAAATTAAATAGTTAAAAATATATTCTAAGATGATTCTAATGGATTATGTGTTAATCTTTGATTGAAATTTTCAACATTAATCATTCAGAAACGTAAGTGTGAGAGATAATTTAATGTGATTATCGATAATAATTTAATTTTACATGAATTTTGTAAATATTGAATCCTTATTCAATGCTGTGTATTTGCTAGTACATGCAAAGTTTAAAAAATGATGATATTTTAAAGAAATAGACAACAATGACAAGTATAATAACAAAGGTTAAAAGATTCTATTTATAACCCCTTTCTTAACATGGATAAGAAAAAAACAAAAAGAAAGAATAATGAAAGTAAAATTATGAATGAATTTAAAAAAAAGAAAAAAGAAAAATGATGATGATGATTATGGAAGGATGAAAGGTAGGTATTATATTGTTACATGGAAGTGAGGGACAAGGCATATGAGAATGATGAGGTAAGTGTAGGTAGGACAGTGGAGTGTCATTATACACTATCATTGCCCTCTCTTTCTCCTCTCTCTGCCACACCCTTTTTTCCAATTCAATATTCATAACACATTTACTTTTTCTGCCAAATGCCATTTCCACAACCCTTTCATAAACCTTTCAACACATCATCATTTTCAACTCTACACCTCTATTCCAACTCATCAACTTTCCAACACTCTATCATAAATTCTATAAAATATCTAAATCATCAATACCAATATATCAAAAAAAAATCACAACTTATCTTTTTTAAAATAAAACTATATGGATTCAAATGTATAAATTTTTATGTCAGGTTTATGATTTAGGGTTTAGGTTAAAATCGGATGAAATTTAAAATTTTCAAATATCTGTTTTGACTGATTGACATATTTCAAAAATATTAAGATTAGGAAAAAATTAACAAATTTAAATCACACAAACATTAAGTAACATGTTATTAATTAGGAATCAAAAGTTAACCCATATTAATAATAATATGTTAATAAGTATATAAATAATCACAAATTTCGATAAAAAAATACGTTATTTTTACGTATTAATTGCACTAAGAACTGAATACTAAATACTTTCTTTAACGCCAGAACAATTTTTACAGGTATTATTCTGATTGAGAATCAACGAAAAAAACAAGAATTTGACTGAGCGAGAACATAGAAGAAAAGTATAAGCCAAATTAATTTAAAAAGTGTAAGAAAAGAACGTGAAAAAATTCAATAGATAAAAATCCTCTCAATCTTAACTCTTATTATAATATATTTTAAATAACTTTAATACGAAATTAACTCAAATTTAAAAAAAATAAACTTATAGAATTTTAAATATGGATCTCAATAACAGATATAAAAAATATGTATACACTCATTATCTTATATTTGAATTTGAAAATGATGTCTTTAAAATGTTCATGATTAGTACTGAAACACCAGACTCTTTTCAAGTAAAAAATCTAACTAAAATTTTAGATAATTTAAGCTTTATTTGTAGATAAATTAAATTAGTCTAACAGGAAAATTTGGAAGGATTAAAAAATGGAGCATTGATGGTGAGATGCGTAGGACGTAGGTCCCAGATGTGAGAGGACAAAGGGCATTTACGTAAATAAATATGCCCAAATTTGTTGTCGTGGGACACAGCAGCCGCCACAGCCCGCATTTCGCGGGCTACAAACATCGTTTCTGTCTGTCTTCACCGTTTTGGCGCCAACTCGCTTTGTTTCAAATTTTCACGGGCAGTTCGGGCAGGATGTGACCCAAACCGCGTCATTACAGCCAAAATAATAATAATAAAATAATCAAAATATTGTAAGGGAAGGATTAGCAAGAAAAACAAGTAACTCAAATTCATAAATTTTAATGTTTTGGTTGAGTTTTTGTAAACAAAAATTATTTTATTGAAGACTGAAAATATTTTTTATTTAAATTTTCTGTTATTTAATTTTTTAAATGAAATAATTTGATAATTAATGAGCAAAGTAAAATTAAAATTATGTTGTTTTCTTGATGATAAAAAAGAGTAAAATATTTAAATAGATATAAAAAATTATTTAATAAAACAACTAAAATATATAACAATCTAAAATACTTATAACTTAATTAAAATAAAGCTTAGTAATATCAATATTTCTTACAAGAAATAATTCGTGGAAATATATATATATATATATATATATATATATATATATTAAAATCTTAATTATGTGATAGTGAATGCACTCTTTAGCCATTTTATATTATTTAGTATTTTAACGAAGAGTAATAGTTTATGATTCACTTATAACCTTTATATTTTTTTTTTCTCTTTAGTAAATCCAAGGAATTTGATTTATCAAAAATGTATTACAAATGTTAATATACTTATGAGAGTGTAATAATCTCTAAAACTCAAATTTCTGCATGTGAACATAACTCTAAATACGTGTAGGTTTGAGACATAAACTATTTTTACTTAATTGAAATTTTTATGTTTAAAATTTATTACTTTATCTAAAAATGAGTTATAGCATTATTAGCATCAATCATCACATTTGATCTGTTTTGAAGATTGTTATTCCCACACAATTTTATTCTCTAAAGATTCTTAAGTGAATTTTGAAAGAAAAATAAATATATAAATTGTCTTAAACTCGATTTCAGAACGATATAAAACTATATTCGACCTATTTGAACATAACCTACCCAGATTCTTTTATATAAATATTAATGAAAACATTATTCATTTTTTTAAAATGATTAAAGATGTAGATATTGTTGGATAGAGGAGAAAGAATCTTTGAGAAGGGAGAAAAAGTGACACGTAAGCAGTGTGGTATTATGTTGATGTTGGGTTCCAAATTTAGAATATTTGATATGCTTAGGATTCCTTAGAGACCCATGTGTAGGTGTCTCTACTTCTCTCTCTTCTCTTCTCTTTCTTTCATACATTGGATTCCTTCTTCTTTCCCCATTTTTTCTCCTCCAATTAATACCCTCACTCTTCACTTCTTTTCTTTTCTTCAATTCTTTATTATTATTTCTTATGTCTATGCCATACAATCTCCACTTAAATGCACCTTGTTACCATACATTCCACCTACTTCCATCAACTTATCTCCTTCAAAATTCAAACTACTCTTATTTTCTCCATTTTAAATGAGATTAGAGTTTGTTTTTGACTTTAACATGGCAAAATAATCACTCTACAACTTATTTTTAAAATGAAATAATAATTTTTATAAGTGTCAAATGAATGGAATTGATATCAAGATATTATTGATCTTAAATCAGCATAACTTCACAAACTTTGTAAGAATTAAGAATACACTTAAACCCTCTTAGTATTATGTTTTTTTTTTTTTCTCTATCTATTCTTATAAAGCTCAATTACTTGTTACTTTTTGTTAACATTTTGATTCACATAAAATTTCAAACTAACCATTTATGTGTGGTAAGGTTGGATGAAGGATCAACCTTTGTTAGACTATTGTTCTTATATAAGGGACTGAGAAAATCAATCTTTTCTAATGGTTGAACAAGTTGTTTTTTATCGTATTCTTGTTTCTCATTTAAACTTCTCTTTTAGTGTTCAAATTTCGACTCTCAGTTGAAAATACATCTAAAAAAATTCTCCAATGCTCGAGTAATGCAGCAATAAGAACATACATTTATTCTGATTATTGTGTCTTTTTATATGGTCTTAATGAATTTTTTTACTGTTGAGTCAAAATTAACATACATCAATAATAGTGCATTACCTATATATAACATACATAAATAATAGTGCCTTACCTAATTTTGCATATATAGGTTAATATCATTTTATCTTAATAAATTTTTATATGACAGTCGGTCGATACCGGATACCGAAACATCCTGAAGTTGTTTAGGTCTAACAATACAATTATAATATTTATTTAGAAGATACTTATTGCATGATAAAAATAAAGTAATGAAATGAAATTGAATTGAAATATAGATATATGTAATATTGCATGATCTAAGGGGTTGGTAGTGGAAGTGGTGGACACCATAGTAGTTATAGGGAGAAAGGTAGAGTATGGACCAAGCTATGAGGTAAGCTAGAATCCATGGTGGTGACAAGTCACAGTCATTGCAAAATGGTAGCAGAGTTAGGGTTCCTGCACTGTCATACCACACTATATGTCAAAACCCTCTCTGCAAACTTTGTACTTCTACATTCATTTTTCCTCTTCTCAACAACACTTTCTCAACCATCGCAATTTTCTCACAACAAAAACTCATAAACATGCTTCATGTATCAGTTACTCTCAGTCAAATCTTCTGAACATATAGTAGAAATTAAATTCACAGTTTTTTTTCAATAAAATACCACCAAAATTGTACATAATAATAATAACTGATTTTTACTTTATTTTATCTTTAACAGCAGCTTTGTAGGTCCCTTGTTTTTTTTCAGAGAATTTAGTTTTCATATTTCTTAAAAAATATGTAATTTTTGAACCAATTTTAACTTTTACATGGGTTTTTTATTTTGACATTTTAATTAATTGAACTATTTTTTTTTTATAATATGCTAGATATACTTTCAATGAAGAATAAAGTCATAACATAAAATAAATTGAAAATGTAAGACTTGAAAAAAAATACCCATGTTAAAATTTAACCTGTTTTTTTATTACTTTATTTAATTTGGTTATTTAATTATTTTGATTATTTTCCCCTCTTATTTACGTAGATTGTGACTTGTGTTTATTGTATGAGTCATGCAAAGCGAAAAGGTACTCACAAATGATAAAGTACTGATTAAAAAGAACATATAATTTTTTATAAAATTTATATAAAATGTTTACCGAATTTATATATGACTACTTTTATATATTTATATGAGAAATATATAAAGTTCAAGTGGTAGTAATAGTTTGGAACTTTATTTAGAAAGTATATTATGTTAAAGAGGAAAATAAATATTATGAATATATATGTGTTGTTATCGGAAATGGATTTGAAAAATTTTGAGGTGGAAAAAATATGACTTGAACTTCACATTAATTGATCACAAAGAGAGAATGAAAGTTTACTTTAAAAAAAAGTCTAAAAGGATTAATTCAGTAAAAATATAAAATATTTGTGAGAATAAAAAAAGTATGAAGAGATGTCTTACCATACATTTTATATTAAATTTGTCTTTTGAAAATACTTTTTTGAAAAAACTTATACTAAACAAATTATTCGAGTAACATTTTACTCAATTTAAAATATTGATTTACAAAAGAATCATATATAATAAATTGAGGGATGTTTAATAAACCTAGAAAAATACATACAATTACATATTATTTATCACTTCAATTGAATTCATATAATAATATTGTATAAAATACATAATCATCCAAATTAATATAGTATAATATTATATCATCATTATACTTAATAACTGAACTAACAATTACACTCTCAAAATCTCACTTGAACAAAACTATTTTCCTTAAAACAAATTATAAAAGATAATATGTCTAACATCATTTTTATAACAAAATTACAAAAGACAATAGAAAGATATATCACTAGTCACTTAAGTTATGCAGTGTTTTTAAATAAAAATATTTATCATTTGAACGTCTTACCAATACTTTAGTGATAAACTCATATAAAGCACCTAACTAAATCTACCTAATCATCATAAGAAATTTAAAATACAATTTAAAATTAAAAAAATACATATTTCTAAAATAGCTAATAATTCTATATATTTAACCCTTCCAAATCATTAAATAAATATAAATATAGGGATTCATCAATTTCATTACACTAACAACTCATTAATATTAAAGAATAATAATATTCATACACAAATTAATAAGACAATTTTAGTTTGTAATAACTTTCTTTACTTAGAAGTTTCTTGAAATCCAAGTAATGATTGCAAAGAGATAGAATTTTATCAAATAATAAAAATCCTAGAACAACATAATCAAACCATTTAAGAAATCAGTCAAAAACTAAACTAGTAGAGTGAATAAATTTTCTCAATTAAATTAACCAATAATACCTCAAATACTAGTAGAAAGAAGATTTGAGAGTTTTTTTAAGTCAAGATATTTATTATAAATTGAAAGAGATAAGAATTGAGTGAAGTTTGAAAAGGAAAAAAGAAATAAGTGGGCTAAAAGAGAAAAAAAAAATAATGAAAGAAAAAAGAATGAGAAGAAAGAAAAAAAGGGAAAGATATAGCCCAAAATGTACAAAAAAATTGAAAAGTGTGTAATGACTTGACCATGATTTAGTATGTTAACTAATTCCTTAATTTCAATAAACTAATATATTCTCTTTTTTTGTTGGGTGAAAATAATTTTAAACTTTATTTAACTTTAAAACTAACAATTGTGGTTTTTTTTTCAGAATGACAATTTTAATATTTTCAATTTAGATAATAAAAATGTAAAAGATTTAAACTATAAAAAAAAAAAAAAATTTTAGTGATAACAGTTAATGAAGACAAATCAAATAAGTGATTAAAAATAAATAAATAACATGAAAAACTTAAAGAATTGATAAATAATAAATATAAATATGAACAACATATTTTATTAATCTTTTTTATTTTATTAAAAAAATCAGTATATTATGTCTACCTTTGTTTCACCTAAAAAATAATATATATTTCGTATTTTATAGACCTAATTTGATAATTATTTTTACATCATAAACTATGTAAAAGCACATTTCCACTAAATAATTTTTCTCTCAATGTTCCTTTACACATTTTTTTAATCTTTACTTCTTATATAATATAGTATAATTGATTCAGAACTTCTATCTCATTCTCACTTAAATTATTCTTTTAATTTCATCAAACTCAAAGTCTTAAATTACTGATAAAATTAATAATATTTATTAATTTTAAAAATAAATTATTTGTACTGATCCAAGATGGTGGATCTGCCATGAACCCTCTAGCAAGTAAGTAGTATGGGAAGAAGGGACGCAAACGTGTGTGGTAGAAAACACAATAAATGCTAAATTTTGCTACATTACCTTTGCCTTGCACTCAAACATAATGCTTTTAATTTTCTAGCTAATTAAGTACAAGAATAAAAACCCTACCCCCACAAAAATAAATAACTTACAACAAAAATAATGTTATGAGATGAATGATGATAGGTTTTAATAACATGGAATATTTTTTTAAAACAAAATTTTATTAAACAAAATCTCTTCATTTAATGGAAAATTACAAGAAAATCAACTCAAAAAGTTGTAATCTTTCGTATGAAGGTAAAAACAAGAGAAATATAAAAAAAAAAGACGAAGGTAAAAACAAGATAAATGTAAAAAAAAAAAAAAATCAGGATCAGAATGTGTTTATGAGGCTCAGACACTTCTGTTAAATGGTGTATCTGTGTCGGACACACGTATCAGTGTCGACACTCGTATGACACTTATCAGTAAAGTGTTCAATTAAAAAAATATTTGTTAGATTTTTTAAAATTCTAGCACGGTTCTAACACAATTTTAAAAGATATAAATACAATAATTTTCTAAAAACTTAATTTTATTGTATAATTTTTTATTATAATTATAAAAATAAGGAATAAATTCTTTTGAACCAGTTATGAAAAATATCTTATGGCTCTCAAAAGAATCTGAAACATACTTTTGCACATAAATATTTATTTTTAATTTATATAATTTAAAATTATATAATATATAGATCTGTGTCCCCGTATCCTACATTTTTGAGATTATGTGTATCTTCGTATCCGTATCCATATCGTGTCAATGTCCGTATCCGTATCTGTGCTACATAATTTGTGCAACTATGCAACGCGATCTATCATGAAACATTTTTATTTATTGATAAGCTCGTCTAATGGATATAATTAAAACTTCTCTAATATATGAACCAAACATTCATAGAACAAAAGTATAATTAATATTACAACAAATCATTAAATATAAATTAATTTTAGATAAAAAAATAATTACTTACTATATAGACTAAATTATATATTATTTAAGAGACTACAAAATTATTGGTATTTAATAGTTTCTAAATTATAAACTAGAATCTAAAGTAGATGGTAACTAAAACCTTAGTAACTAATTAGATACCAATTTAAATTTAGAAACTACTTTATACCAATAATTTTGTAATCTGTAGAATGGTATCTAAATAAGTCAATATAGTAACTAATTATTTTTTGACTTTAAAATTGATTTCTAGTTAATGATCTGCTAATAATGTTAGTTCAAAATAATGATGAATTTAATATAAATTAAAATTTTAAGTGTAACACCGAGTCCACCTTAAATAAAAATAACAGAGTTGAACAAAATTAATCTCTTAAGATTTTGAGATAAAAAATAATTTCATAATAATATCTTATATAAATTTATTTATGATTGAATCTCCATAAAAGTGCATCCTCTTATAATGCATGACTTATCATTCAATGTTGAATCCTTATCATAAACATCAAAATAGGTTCATTAATCATGTGAATAATAAATAATAGAAGTTTAGAAAAGAATGTTATAACACTATAGTAATAGATCATGTGTGTGTGTTTTTTTTTAATTTTTTGTCTTTGGATATATATTTTTGGTCCCCACAAAAAGAACATGTAGCTCCAAAAACTAGTTAAGAATTGACAAACATAAGATGCAAAAACAAATTCAGTGATGTATCTTTAACGAAAAGGATTGTTTGGTTAGTTCCAATTTGAAAGCTACAAAAATGTTACTTTCTAATTTCTCTCATCAAAATTGGTCACTATTATCAATTCATGCACACTATTGTTTTTTTAATTTATTATTATTATTGGTTGAAATGCATTAAAACCATTAATTTTTATGTATTTCGTTTCTTATTTAATGATTTGTTTTTCTGATTTTGATGGGTCTTTGTAAATTTAAACCAATCAAAGAAAGTTTGTTTGAAATAAAGTGATGCTAATTAGCATTTTTTGTTTTCTTCATACAATATTATTAGTACCAAGTGGCAATTAAATTTGTTGAAACATAATTTCTATTAAGAAACTTACTTGTGTTTATTAAAATTTAGTAAAAAGTGATCCATTTTAAAAATAATAGCTTTGATGTTAGTTTTTAATCTACATTTTTTTTTTTTGGTCGCAAATCAGATATGAATAGCCTATTTTATATAGAAGTACAAAAGAGTCGAGAAATTGATTTTTTCAACATTCTAAAGAATATATTCCCTACAAATTTAACTATAAGAAGGGGAGAAATTAAATTAAATATAAATATAATTTATTTGCTTTCACCTTATTTAAATATCATACAAAAAAAAATCCATCAATTAATTGAGATTTTTTTTTAAAAAATTTTTGATATCGAGTTCCAACAAATGATACTCTGAAAAAATACAAATGTGATTTGTAAAATTAAATGCTATTCACTATAACTTTCTTAATTAAAAGTAATTAATTTATTTATACTCGAGTCTGAAAAAAATTATAAATTTTAAAAAAATAAATAAAATAGTTTAGGAAGCCAAGTAAAAAATATCCAACTATTTTTTTAGAGTTTAATTTTGTTCATCGAGTTCATTAGAACAGGCAAGTAAATCCTTTTTTTTTACATTGTTTTCAAAGTTTAACTAAGTTGTTTGAATCAAACTCAAATTATATATTATAGTTAACCTAAAACTAATTTTCACTAAATGTTAAAAACACATTTTACCCTGCATTTGAATACAAATTATATTTTTCTCAACCTCAAACACAAGATCAACCCAATTGAAGAAGCAAACCTAAGAATTTTTTTTCTTTCTTAAATAGAAAGAATCCAAGAATGTTGGTTTTCCTATTCATATATATATATAAGTGATGAAGTAATTGGTGACATCATGGCTCCTAGCACAAGCTATTTTGTTGACTTAATGGAATTTAAATTAGGGTTAATGAATGATGTGGACATTGGTGTATAAAAGCTACAAGGTTTAATATTTTAGTCATAACTACACTATTTTGGCATGTTATTAAGAATGTGATTTCATAAATAAATGTAACAAAAACAAAAATCTCATTAGATCAAAGAGGTGCTTCCTAGAAGGAAGCAAGGGGCAAAGTCAAAAGTGAAAATGGATGAAATTTTTTTAATTTTTTTACTTAACTTTTCTTTTTCCTTATAGGAAAGCATCATTATGTGGTACCCATTTGTGCCATGATGGTAGAAACCCCATTGCAAATCCAATTCTAAAATGACCACAATGTGACAAAGTAAGAGCTATCTAAAATGACCACATTTACTACAACTTTACCATGTGCTTTCTTAAAAGAACCCTAATCCCTAGAAACCCTTTCTCATTATTCAACACCAAAGAGAACCTCATATTAGGTAAGCACTATCATCATCATCAACAATAACGACTTTTAAACAAATCCCTTTGTCATGCTAACCCTATCATGTCCACTCCTTAAACTAATGAAAGATTCTTATCCATGGTAAGAACATGCAAGGCCAAAAATCTCATCCACACAAACACAAATCTAATTAATACCCAAAATCATGCAAGCACTAAAGATTCAAAAGGGTCAATGAGATTGTTTGCTATGCTTAATCAAACCATTCATTTTGAAATAGTGACAATTGCATAGGATTCTAATCATCCAATGTACTTGCCTTAATAATTTCCACTTTTAATTATCTCAAGAGTGCTATGACCTTGGTTGTGGTGTGCAAGGGCAAGATAAAGTGGGTGGGGCATAGAAGAAGATTAAGGCAAGAGTTTTGAAGAGGGGTGTAAAAGGGTACTTGGGACTAGTAAGGTTGGAACAAGATTCATTTTAATTTGTCATCATCTATCAATTTGTGTTTTAAAAAAAAAAAACTAATTTCTGAAAATTTATCACTAACATGATTTTTTCCCTTTTTCTTGATGGATTCTTGTGTATGCATATAATAAGATATAATCAAAGTTCTATACATTGTTTTAAAAGTTCAACTACATATCAATTATACCACTAATTTGTATAAGAGAAGTGTGATACCATACCATACTTATGAAATTTTTTTTAGCATTAATTAAAAGTTATGAAATTTCACAATTTTTTGTGTACCCAATGATGTTAACTATTGAAAAGATTTTTTCTTTTGCATGGGTAAGGTAGCTTTAGACTAGTTAGACAATTTGACCCACACATGTACAATATAACACGCTTGTGTTTATGACTTTTGTGTATGGGGCTTAGTGGAGAAAAAACTATTGAGTTGAAACCTAGGAACCACAAGAAGTAAAAAGGAGTACAACTCTTTTTTTTTAATTTTTTTATAAAAAAAACATAATAATAATAGGTAATTATTCTTAGTGTAGTTTTAGAGTAATTATCTATAAAAATTAATGAACTTGTCATGATGATTTATTATTAAATAATACTACTTTTTTAAAATATTTTTTTATAACTAGTATATATAAATATAGATGATTTTTTATATATTTTTCGTCTACTTATTTTAAGGGTCTACTTATAATAACTTTGTTAAATTTTCATGTTTTTTTATCTTTGTTTCTTCATGTTTGTCAATTCTCATACAAATATTGTGTTTTAATGTTTTGTTTTACACCCTTTTATAAAATTAACTCAACTTTCTAAAGAATTGCATTGTTATATATTTAAAATTGAAAAACTTAATCCAACTTCAAAAGAATTGCATGATTGCATTTCCAAAGATTAAAATTTTTTATTTCCAATGAGATAAAATTAAATAAATAACAAAAGTAAAAAAGCAATTAAGCTTTTTCTCTCAGTATAATCTGTGCTTAAAAATGGCAGATTTTCATTAAAAAAATAAAATGAAAAAGGTTCTATTTTAGAAAATAAAATGTTTATTCCTCAAAAACTAATTGCATGTTTTTGGATATTCTAACATACACCACTCTTGAAGCAAGTGTTTCTTATTTCTGCATATTTGAACATGAATTTGGATTAAAACTCAAATCTTTGAAGCAGTTCCAAACACAAGAAAAAGAAATCATCCGTTTGGAGTGGGATTTCTTAAGAATATTAGAAGCATGGTGGGATCAGAACAAAAGAGAGAAACATAATTTATGACAGAGAAAGAATTGAGTCAGAAAAAGTTTCTTCTTCTGCTGAAGATTTCAGATTTTGGAGTAACAAGTCCCAGCATGTCACATTAGTACGTGGTCAGGGGATGAAAATTTTCACCAAATTTTTGCTAAACTTTGATCTCAATAACTCCAACTTCCACACCCATGTGCGACAGTTTCACATTAATGCAAATAAAAAATTAGCATGAAATATTAGGTACTAAGAATTAAGCCCTTTTGGTCTAACACACCAAAAAATTAGGCATATCCAATTGCACATGAGATCCAGCAATAAAAGCAGAGAAGAACCAACCAAACTAACCCAAAAAGGGAAACAATAGCTGCACCAAACCACAACCACACCCTCTTCAAAAGGCTAAAACTTACACAAAAACAGAATCTTCACTCACAGCACAAAAGGGCCACACAGTGGAAAGCACAAAACCCCAAAACAAAAACTTACACAAGTCATGTTTGTCAAGTGTTGAACCCTCTCACTCAGTCACTCTCCAAGTCATTGGAATCCCATGATTTCATTTCACCCAAATAGCACCAAATATCAAGATATTTAAAGCTTCTCATTAATGAAAAAAAAGGGTAAATAAACTACATAATAGCTTCTAACAAAAACTCAAAAAAAAAAACTACTCAATCCTCCTTTCTAACTTCTAAATATCATTCCTCTTTTCCTTCATACTTTATACACAAGTTCTTGCTTCTCAGCCTAGGAAAAGAAGAAAGAGCAATTACAAGCATTCAGAACCAAAAAATTCACCCCTTTAAGAACAAAGCAAGCAATTTCAACCACTCATGAACAACCCACAAACACATACATAACATATCATGTATGTGCAAGTAATGAAACAAACACATCATTTTCAAATATGTGTCTGCAATATTAACCATTGATCTTCTTCTCATCACTTCTCATCACGAACAACTGAAATTACTTACTTCATCATATACATATATATAGAAATTGAATTTTGAGTTCCAAATAAAAGTACACTACCCAAATCTCTCTCTTCTAAGTCCCTGTTTGCTGTTAGTTGAATGAAGTCGAATCATTTGGCTTTATGAAACTTGAACACACTCTCCAAATCAGGTGGCGTGAAGAACTCTCTCACGCCGCCAGTGCCGCCGCCACACCTTGTCGGAGGTCTGCACTTTCGCGGCGCCGGCGGGCAGGGCAAATTGTCGGGTATCCTTGATTCCTTAGCTGTGGGTGTTGTGGAGAGTTCTTCAGCATTGTCGTCTTTGTTGTCGCCGCCATTGACGCGTTTGGTGTTGATGGGTTTGAGAGACCGAACAGCGATTCCGGCAATTACCCACTTCTTGGATTCTGATTCCAGGTCCGAATGAGAGAACCCCATGTTGGAAAAAAAAGAGGGAAGAGAAGAACCTTGGGTGAAAGGTTACAGCTTTTGGGTGAAGAAGAGGAAGAAGAGGGAATAAGAGAAAAGGGTTTTCAGTTTTTGTCTTGAGGGATCAAAAGGAATGAAGAAAAAAAAGGAGTGAGGGATAACAACAAAAGGGTGTGTGAGATTTGAGAGGTTTTTTCATGGAGAAATATGAATTTTCAGAGAGAAAAAGAAGAGGGAAGAGAATGAGAGAGAAAGGGGGTGCCCGGGGTTTTACGGGCAGAACCAAGGCGAGATTTTGGCGCCAAAATTTCATTGATTTGGGCAGCAACGGCTCTTTTTCCCGCCTTTAGCTTTTGGCGGAATTTCCAATTTTATCCTTTTTTTTAATTTTAATTTTATTTATTTGTTTAATAAGTTTCTAGGGAGTGATGCTTTTTTTAGACAAGATGTGTAATTTTGTTTTACTTTTAAATTTTATTCTTGCTTCTAATTATTTATTTGTTTATTACTAAATTAAAACTTTATTTTTTCTTTATTTACTATATACCTCAAATGAATATGTGCAAATATAAGAGTCATTTAATTAAAATAAAAGAAACAAAAAAAATGCACAAAATTGAAAATTTAACCAAAACTACATGTTTTTTTGTCAAATGTCAGGAATATATAATTGATTTTGAGTTTAATTCATTTTAAATATTTGTGTACTGCATGAAAAAAAAATATAAAAAATGTTTGAGTTTACTCTAAACTAATTTTTAATTGAAATTAATGTTATAAATTAAGTTAATATAAAATTAGTTTTTGCAGAAGATCAATCAAAGTCCAAAAAAATGTACTGTATCACTGAATTGCACGTGCACCTGCCAAATAACTAGGAAATCCAATCACTCAATTCGAAGCAAAAGATCATGCTAATAATAATAAAAAGAAAATAGTAATATATTCAGAAATTTACACAAAGTGAAAAATAGAAAAATTGTAAAATCATAAATAAAATAAAATATATAAAGAAAGAGTGATTAAGATATATATAACATGTATCAAAAGATACATAAAATAAAGCTGGAATAATATTAAAAAAATTAGGAAATAAAAATATAAAATAAGAGATGTATAAAAAATAGTTGTTCAGCAAGTCATCAACATGTTTATAACCTTTGGCTTACCCAAGAAAATTATATTTTAATATTTATATGTCTTCAAAATGAATAAACTGCAATAATATTTAGTTTTATAATGAAAGTTAAATAGATGAAAAACGTTTAAATAAATAAAATTGGTTAAATTTTTATTTATTTCTAATTTTAAAAACTGAAAGACTTGTTATTTGGAGTTAAACAATTTACTTTGTAAGTTTTTAATAACTATTTTCTAACATTTGACTAACACTAAATTAATTTTTTTAAATTGTAGAAAAGGAATTGTTGACACTGTTCTTAAGTTTTTCTTATTTAATAATTATGTTTTTAATTATAATAATGACAAAATTATTAATAAACAATGCTGCTAAAAAATTAATCATGTTTTTCACTATTTTCATTCTCTTTTACACACTTATTATGATCAATTTTCTTATCCCAAATTCTTTGAATGATCATAATAACAAGACACAAAAAAATAAACATTTAATATATATATATATATATATATATATATATATATATATATATATATATATAT
>Ga0123342_1003159_pt1 | contig 26722 bp, 16 predicted proteins | sample Turbeawhitnodule_FD_89960 | JGI IMG/M metagenome (GOLD analysis project Ga0123342, IMG submission 89960) | Root nodule microbial communities of legume samples collected from Mexico - Turtle bean Mexico white nodule | ecosystem: Host-associated > Plants > Roots > Nodule | place: Mexico: Nepantla...
AAGGTGTGGCTTAGCTTTATACATTTGCACCTCTTATATTTATATCTACACCTCCCTTTATGTTCTACTAAAAATACTCAAAAGTAATTACAAAAGAAAGACATCCAATGATGCTTAGTTGGCTCATATCTTCTATTTGTTGGGCTTGAGCTTAAGCTTGAACTTCTATTTGGACTTGGACTTGGTCTTTTTCTATCATGGGCTTGAGCCTCTTCTATCACTTAAGAATTTTGCTTTTTCGTGTTATTGTTGATGTCATTTTTTTCTTCTTCCACAAATCAACTCCTCTCAATCTTCACATTTGATTGGAAACAAACATAGTATTTTTTTTGCAAATCAATGTATTTCTATCCAATTGAATAGTATTTAAACTTAGCATAAGAGAGTGAATTGAAAAGATGTAATAAAAAGTGTTTTGGGGACAAAAGAAAAAAAAAGAGTCAAGACCTAGTAAGAAAACTAAGAATTTTGGAAGCACGAAGGGAAGAATAACTCCAAAAAGTTAAGAAAAGGATAGAGTTGTTTGGCTAATTCTGGAAGGTTATCTATTTGTTTTCTTGATGCACTCGAAGTGAAGCAGCAAATTATTAAAAAAGAGGGACAATAATACAGAATTCTCCATTTGGTTGTTAACTATTATATATATTTCATTTTAAAATTGAATGATATTAAGTTAAATTGTCTAGCTTTCCTATATTGGTTTTGAGATAAAATATAATACAGTGTATTAGATTCTATAGTTCATAATAATAAATTATCTATTTTTGATAAACTTCCAGAAATGTAGAAGAGGTATAAGGAAGTTTTGTCGTCTATCTCAATTATTGAAATGTGACCTATATGTATTTATTAAATAACTTTGCTTATTGTTAATTTATTTGAAGATAAAGTTGACATGAACAATAAGAGGAGAAATGATGTAACATGAGACTAAACATAAAATTCTTTGATAATTAAAGCTAGGATTCTTAACCAAAACAAATTTAGTTTAAGCAAATGAAAGTGACCTATATTAGATGAATTACCTTCTGAAACTATTGGAAATAAGAAAGATGGAATGCAACAGAGTTTGAAGATCGAGAAATAAAAAAACAAAAATCATATTGATAAACCTTGAACTGGTGATTTCAACTTCACGTTCATTAAATTCTTACGATATTTACTAAGGTTTGGTTTTCATAGGATTGAGTTAGAATCTATGACAATGGAATAATAGTAAACAAAAAGGGAGATAATTTGCCATTTATAAATTCCTGGAGGATTCATAAGAGCAACTCGAAGGTTTTTCTTATAATGGTATTGATGGCTATTGACAAAGTAGTAAACGAGACGAAAAAAAAAAATACTAAGAAAAAAAGATACTAAAGCTTTTGTGACTGAAAAATCAGAGAGAATGAGTGTGTTCTCTTTCCTCCTACCAACTTTTAATATTGTTTGTCAACTATTTTTTGTCTTGAACTTTTTCTCCCTTCTTGATGCATTTCATCACCTCCCACGTTCCCATCTCCAACTATCTCAATTTTTGCCTCTTTTATTCCTATTTTAATTGTATTGCTATTTATCCTCCATTCTTGGTCATCTTGTCCAGAAGGTTGAAGCCAGGTAAACTTTTTGCAAAGTAACATGGCCCTTCCATGTTGATTGAGACTCCTCCACGCCTTCTCATTAACTAAATTTTCTTCAACATGTTGAAAACCCTTAATAATAACTCTAGATTTCAAAATAGCCATAGATTGTATAACAGGATAGGATTCATTAGTGATAACTGGTAATGGAACAAATGGTTGAATGTGATCACATCTAGAACATTTGTTTCAACTAGGGTGCATGAAAGACACGGTGTATTTTGTATTAAATAGTAACAACAATTTATATCTGACTAAATCTAACCTTCTCCATAATTTGAAAGGGAGACTTTTTAACTTAGTTTCTGTTTCTTCCTCAAAGTAATGGAATGTTGTCTATAAGGTTGGAGCTTCACTAGGATCAAGTCACCAACCTTCCGTTCTAATGATTTGCATACTTTTCATACATTTGTTTAGTCTTTTGAAAATTCATCTTTAACCAACCAATGACATTATGTTTGAAGGGACACATTTCACTGGTATGGTAGGTTGTATTGTACCAATATTATAGAGGAATGATATATTGACAATCTGCTCCATTATAAAACTTTTAATTGATAATATAAAAGAGTATTTTTGTCATTTTATACAAAAATTGAAATTTTAGGTAAAGAAAGAGGGTTGTATACTGAAAGAAAGTTGTCAATGTATCATTTTTCAATATTATATTATGCTCATGGTATTCCTTAAGATGTCATGAGTAAATAATCTCAAATACATTTCAAAGACATTTTTTCAAGGCTTTTGATTGTCCATTAGATTAAGAATGGTACATCACAAATTTAAAGAGGTGTCGCTCAATCTAAAGGATGTTGCCAAAACTGGTGAAGAACTCGCCAATAGTTTTAGGGAACCTTGCAATTTCATGACAACCTTACTTGAATTTAGTTTTTTTTATTAACAATAAATTAATAAAATTAAATGAAATACTTGAGGGATATCCAACTCTTCTAAAAAAAAACCAGAATTTGTTCATCGCCTAGAAACCAGAATCTGTCTCAATCCTTATACAACTTTACTTGAGTAATATAAGGAGAAAAACGAGCATACTAAGATATCTTGTCAATTACCACAAGTATAACCATATAAATGTTTGATGAAGGAAGTCCTATTACAAAATTCATGGTTAGATCCTCCAAAATTAGATCTGGAATGGGTAGTGGCTTAACTAACCCAAGAGGAAAAGTTGGTTCTATGTTGGCTTGTTGACAAATGAGACTAGTTTGTACATATTTTTTAATATCTATACTCATATCATGCTAGAAAAATTGAGTTGAGATTCTAGCCAAGGTTTTAGCATACCCAACATGATCTCCTGCAAGAAAACTATGATATTCATACAAGACATTCTAAACTATCACACTAGTTGTGGGATTAACTATTCTACTCTTCCAAAAGAGAATTTGATCATGAATAAAGTAATTGTGATTAGGAAGCCCACTTGCAATGCACAAATCCGTAATGATTTTCATCTTAGGATCTGCTGCTATAGTTTTTCTATGATTAGAAAGAATGGAAAAATATGGTTGAGACCAAGCCATAAAGAATTATCTTGGTAGAGATCAACATCTTTGTTTTCTTTTCTCGACTTATATTCAATAGAGAAGTAATATCCTAACAGCTTACGCAAACATTTTTGTTGCTCAGGAGTTTAAATAGTTCGATGAGGTAAATTCTTCAAACTTAATGAACTTATTGACAACTTGTGGTAATAACATAAAATTATCTTACATAAGTTGACAACTTTTTGTCTAAGAGTAAGCTTTTTGGGAAAAATACAAGTGGATGGTGGTTTTGTCTCAATACTGGCCCAATGCCCAAACTTGAAGCATTTGTTTCAAGAATAAATGGTTGCGAAAGATTAGGAAGACTACGAATTGGAGCCTTAGTAACAATAACTTTGAGTTTTGCAAATGTTGTTGTACTAGATCATCTCGAGAAAAAAATTCATTCTTTAATAAATTGGTTAAAAGAGCACTTACAACTTCACATCCTTCTATATAAGTCATCTATAATATCTTGTAAGGCAAAGGAAACCTTTAATTTATTTTGCATTAGTAGGCACATATCAATCCAATATAGTCTTCACCTTTTTTCTTTATCCACTACCACACCCTTACCAGAAATAATGTGTCTTAGGTAATCAACTTTTTGTAGCCCAAAGGAATATTTTGACAGCTTTGCAAAGAGATTATGTTGCCACAATAATTGAGGATCACCTCCAACCAATGCAGATTTAATGATCTTGGAAAACCTTATTCATGTGACTTTGAAATGTATAATTGGTGCATTAAAGAGTACAAATGACATTACTTCAATTCATAAAGGCCTTGATGAGTTTTAGATATTGTTATATATTCATCTTATTCCTTCATCAAGATTTGGTTGTACCATGATCTTAATTAGGTCCAATTTAGAAAGGTATTTATGCAACTCATAACTCATCCACTATAGGGAAATTATCCTTCATTGTAATGATATTCAAGGCTTGATAGTCTTTATTAAAATCTCCATGTTCCATCATTCTTCACCAAGAATATGGAAAAGAAAAAGGATTAGTGTTAGGCACTATAATTCGTTCCTACAGAACATTTCTATCCAAGTTTCAAATTATAATTTCTAGTTGTGATATCTATAAAGTTTGACCCTAATTGGACCAATATCTTTGATGAATGGAATTGCATGATTTTGAGCTTGTGGGGAGGTAAGCCAAAAGGAATAAAGAAAACCTATTTGTAAGTGTGAAGTATAATGACCAACTCAGTTCCTTGTCAGTTGAAATCTAACCAATTTTCTTGAGATGAGTATGGTTGTAGAATTTGTAGGGTAAATAACACAGTCATAGAATTTGTGATGTGCATTCTTTTAAAATGAGTGAATTGTACCGTACTTGACAATTTACATCAAATCTTTGGTGACTTTATTTTTGTCCTATATGTTTGTTGTTACATAAATGAATGTGAGGGAAAGTTTGTCGGTCTATAGTTGTTTTGGATGGACTTTTTTCTAATCTCATTTGTGTACAATTGTCTATTTGTAAATGGGTTGGAGTATCTCAAGTACCCTTTTATTTATTTATATATTTCTTTTTGCTAATAAAAAAACTATGTAAAGTTATATATTTATTGTTGAAAAAGAATTTGCTATATTTAGGGGTCTAAGTGGACACTCGAGCAGTTCCCAAAACCAAATATACCACAATAATAAGCAATATGTGTTCCAATAATTTCAATGAGTGTTCTTAAATATTAACTTCTAATCCTTTCACCAAGCTGCCCTATTAAGGATTTATCATCACCAACCAAAACTTGCAAGTATGCAATTAATTCAACTAGTAATTTCAAACAATGTGACCTTGGCTATAAGAAATGATCTAAACTACAACTATATAATAACATACTAGCTTGCATTCCATTTTTGGAGCCTTTTTTAATTTTATAGTGTCAAGACCAAAATATCCTTTAAGAGCATTGTAAGACAAATGGTGATCCAAGGAATAATGATTGACAACATGCTCATTGTTATCAAGAGGATATGCTTCTAATTTTCTTGATTCATCTTCTTTCATTTGCAAAAGAAAGTATTATTTGTTATATGCCTACGTGTTGTTGAGAACTTGTAGTAGCACAACTCTTTTCCACTTGGAGCTATATTTTTGCTAGTAATTTTTGCTAGTCTTTTCCACTCTTTTCCACTCTCATGTTATTTGGATTGAAGGAATGGTTTGGTGAGGGAATGTGATGTGAGTTGATTTTAAGATTGCACATTTTAAGGAGTTTCACTTGTTTGTGAGTTTTTGATTTTAAACAAATATGGTGAGAAACCCAAAGAAGATTCCCACTGGACACGAACTTAACCAAGTGGTTAAGTAAATGTGAAGGTTCACTTCCAGAGGACAAAGAGAAAACACAATTATATGGTGTTGATGATGAAGAGGTGCAAAATTAAAGAACATATAATGGAAAGAAACAAGATGGAAACCGAATAAGAAAGGAAGAACACAAGAACATAAAAAGGATTGGAAATGGTGCAAATAAGAAAGGAAAAAAAGATGAAGAAATGAAGAAAGTTTATGAAAAATGGAGCAAGGAATCACGCCACTTGGAGAGTGAGGCAATTCCAAGATGAGTGGTGAGGAACCATCACTTGAGGTGCACTACACTCAAGATAAGACCTAAGAACAATTTAGGAGACAAAGCTCACTAATCACTCAAACAAAGTTTCTCTTCTATTCAAATCCAAGTGTAAATTACATATGCAAGACACCCTTTATATAGGAGAGAGTGACTTGGGGAGCAAGAGTAAGAAGGGTAGGGGTGTCATTTGTGAAAAACCTTCTAGAAGGTAGGTCAAATAAACCCTAAACCTGGGTGCACATGTCATGAAAGGTGGGTTTGACACAAACCCAATTTACTAAGCACAACCTACTTAAATTACTAAGCACACCCTACTCTATCTTATTCTTCTATTTGGACCCCCACAGTGAGCCCAATTTATTTACGTAAACTTGTATTTTAAAAAAACCAGAAGAAAGAATATTTGATGCTCTGGCCTATGTCTAGTTCTTCTTCTGGTTAGGTCCTTTTGAAGTTTGGTGGGACCTTGTCTTGGATGCTGAGATGACTGACTTAATTGTGAAGTGTTTATTGTGTCCCTAGTCATTTGTTTGTCGAGATGATTTGTATCAGAATGAGAGGGGGTAGATTGGTTGATTTTATGGATTGTCTAATAGGTAAGAAATTTTAAGTGGATTAAAGGAATGGTTTGGTGAGAGAATGAGAGGGGGTAGATTGGTTGATTTTATGAATTGTCTAATAGGTAAGACATTTTGAGTGGTTTGTGTTTTTTACCAAAGGTTCAAAATATAAGATCTAAGTTTAGCAACATAATTCTCTTCATATAGCTAAGAACACAAATTGAATCAAGGTGGTAGAGTCTGGAGCTATAATATCCATTAAATATCCAACTTTTTTTTATCAACAATAAAAATATAATAAATGGGAGTATTTGAAGGGTACTTTAACAGTATTACATATATACAAAAAGAGACCTAAAGAACCCAAACCAGAACCATCCAAGAAAACACTTTGATCCTCCTTAACTTGAAAGTTCCGAACATAAAGAGTGGGGGTTTGAACAAAGATATAGAATTTGTATCAAAATCAGGTATCAGCAAAATACAATTATAGGACACAAGGATTTGAACAAAAATTGTTATTCGTTGTTCTACATTAACCACTCAAGTCTTATGCTTTGATCATTTACAATGCAATTTTGTCTACCAATTCAAATTACATTTCATTCTTAAGATTCTTGTGTTGTCTTAACCCCTGTGACCTGCATTAGGTGTTGATCCCTAAGGAGCTGCAACGAAAGCTTTTATCTAGACTTGAAAGCCTAATATTTTAGTTTAATAGTTGAGTACATACAATGGGGTTTAAACTCCAGTCAAACTAAGAAAACATGGCTAAAGGAAACTTAGTTGTAATCCAAACCCAAGATTTTAATTGCATCATCATAAAAATTTGCGTTTCATCGGGGATTTTATTATTAAAATGATATTTTTTTCTCATATTCCAAAATTGTTGTTATCCAAATAATCTTCAAGATATCATTTTTATTTGCATTAAAAGTCGAAAAATCAAAACCACAAAAGTGTGCCTTTACAGTGTCATGGTGTGTGAATACAAGTCCTAGCCAATTAGCAATCATATTCCAAATTTTCTCAACTTTCGAACAAATGAAAAAGAGATTATCTGAATCCTCTAACTCCTTATTACACACGACATCATTAACCTTTTGAGGATGAATATTTCTATGAAGAAGATTTTGAATTGTTGCAATTTTATTATGGAAAAAACGCCAACAGAAAAAAAAGTGGTTGTAGGTAATGCCTTTCCAAAGTTTGGTAAAAACCTCAAATTCCTCCTCCATTTGAACCTTTGATAGAAAGATATATGCAAATTTAATAATGTATTCTCTCATACTCACATCTTTCCATACCCATTTGTCTTGGATATAAAAAACTAACTATTTTTCTTTAATGAGAGACTAATCATTTCATTCATTAGGACTTATTCCCATGCAAGCCAAGGTTTTCTCCATCTTAGTCTCCAACACGAGAGATTTTCCTCCCAAATGCCTATTTGACCTATGAATAAACCTTTTTGGTTTGAATTGGCGTAAAGTCTCATGAACCTATCTTTCAGGATACTCTGCCCTAACAAAAAATCTTCCTAAAACAGAATTTTGTTCTCGTTACCCAACTTCCATGTGATATTATCCAAGAACCAATTGCTCCTTACTTGGAGAATAACTAAATTCTTCTTGTCTTTTCACCATAAGGAATCAGATTTGTTCTTCAAACCCTCAAATAACACTCTCCATGATCCATACTTGGACCTTAATATCAAAGTAGTACAACACTACTTTTGTAGTGATTCATTAAACCCAGTAGAGTTCTAAACTGAACATAATAATCATGTCTAATAGTTGCTTGGGTCAGTTTGAACAGTTGTGCTTGGGGACACTCATAAGGGGAAGGTCCAAATTCCATTTCAAGGACTCGTGTAAAAGCAACTAACGAATGAAGGGAATTGGTGCAAGTTAGCATTTGATACCAAGGAATAAGTTATTTGTCTAGATGAACGGCTCAATGGTCAAATGATGTTCATTAAGTGTAATAACTAAAAATATTTTCAACTTAAATATTCATTGAAGGACAACAAATCAAGGAAAATCAAGCTTAGCACTCCTTAGTTGAAATGGTGAAGTGGAAACAACAACATTTAACTCTAAACCAACATTTTGCTTTAGTAACCCGTCAATGGTTAACTCCAATGTTTTGAATTGAATAGCATTCTCCTTACCTCTCTTTTCCATATCTTCCAACATTTGTTTGATATTAGTTAATAGTCCATTTGGACAAGTATTCTCAATCATGATTCAATGAAAGTACCAAATGTGATAGGTGTGGATCCTAAACAGGGAAAATCAAAATATAATGAAATATAAACTCATAATATGTATTATAACCCAAGGATTTTTTTTCTTGCAATGAAAGCGATGAATGCTGACAAGATAGAAAAATTACAAACAAGGGATGAAAAATATAATTAAGAAAAAAAAAGAGTGAAATTTTTGTGATTGAAGAATTTAAGAAAGAATCAAAATCACTCATTCCATAATGTTCTTTTTCCTCCAACCAACTTTTAATATTGCTTGTCATACCCCTCATACCCACTCAACCTTGTGTTTGTTATTTTTGGTTTTGAAATTTTTTCTACCTTACTTATGTCTCTAAACCCCAAAAATTGTAAAAAAAATTCTAATTCTTACAATTATTATCATATTCTTCAAATCAAATTTATATATATTGTTAATAAAAAAAATTTAAGTACATTTATGTGATTTATTATGTAAAACAATTTTTACATATTTTTTTTATCAATGCATCAATTATATTTTTTTTCCTTCTCTTTCTACTCTCACCTAGTTGAAACAAAGCTTTTCACGATAACAAATTTATTGGGACTTTAGGATTTAATGGACAACTCATTCTATTACCTACAGGGTAAAATGAATTTAACTTTTTTTTAGAACAATAAAATAAATTTAATTTAAAAAGGAAAAACACAATAAAGAAAAAAAAGAAAAAAGAAGAGCTTATAGTTTCATTTAAATATATTATGTATTCTAGGAAGGAGACCCTAATTCAAATCTCTGCTCTATCTTCTTCTACTTCCAAAACTCTATTTTTTCTTCCATGAATTCAGTTTCTTTAACTTCCTTCCTTTCCATACCCTCTCCACCATGCAACTTCCATTCCCTTGTTCAATCCAAGCACCAACCATTTATGCACACTCTCTCCTCCACTCTTCTCACTCTCTCTCCAATTTCTCTCACACCAAAACCCGTTTTGCGGCGAGCCACTGACTCAAACATTGACGCACCCATTTCTCTCCCCGAGGGGGCGTCTTTTGTTTCCATTCCAGAACTCGACGAGAAGGACTGGTCCGTGCTCGATTGCGACGAAGACCGAAGCGTTGAGCGCATTCTGTCTGCGGGGAAGGTCCAAGAGGGTTCCAGGGTTTTGGTTTCAGCTGGGTCTGAACACTTTGTGGATTCCTTGGCGGGGTTGAATTCCTCTCTGTTCGTTGTCCATGACTCGCTTCTCGTGTTGGCCTGCATCAAAGAGAAATATGACAAGGTTAAGTGTTGGCAGGGAGAGATAATATATGTTCCGGAAAAGTGGGCTCCTTTTGATGCTGTTTTCCTTTATTTTCTTCCCGCGTTACCCTTCAAGCTTGAACAAATTCTGGGGTCTTTGGCTGGGAAATGTGCTCCAGGTTCGTTTGCTACTGATTAATAGTTTCCTCTTTTTTATGGCATATTGTTATTTCCTGTTACTGTCCGATTCGTTGCGTGTTGAGTGGTAGGAAACCCAACAAAGCCTCTTCGGTTGTTTACAGTCTAGATATGTTAGCACCGCCCTGTGAAAACACCTTCAAACATGCTGTCTGTCATAATTGGCATTTGGGTCTGATGTCATGTTTGGATAGACTTTCCTAGGTAATTTACAGGCTAATTTTAACTTATGGGAGATTTTTAATCTGATTTAGTTTTTTAGTTTCTTTTCCTGTTAATGATTATCAAGAAATTTATCTAACCAAGACTTAGCTTTTTATTTAATAAGCCTCTACTCATAATTTTGTAGTTTTCAAAGAATTTTAATCAATGGGAAAGAATGTAGTTGGAGTGTGTTACAGAGTATCACTGCTTACTAGGTCTACTATAATTTTAATTTTATATGTTAACTTATTCTAGCATGAGCAGTCATTCTATTTGCTTTTGAGACCAACACCATGTTGTGGCTCAAAAAGTTTGTCGTTCATGAGCATTGAGTAATGTTTTCCCTGTAAATTTTGGGCGAGGGGTAGAGACCTTAGGAAAAACACTCCTGAAATGCAGAACTTTTTACCTCTGTTTTTACTCAGCTAATGATTTGTTTGACTTTGTTTTATTTAGATGATAACTTATAATGTGTAATATTTTTTATTCTGCTAGTTGTATGTGTACTTGATTGTTTTGCACAGTAAATTGATCGATATTCTTAGTTTTCCATGTTGTTTTTCTTATTCTCCGGGTATATTATTTCCTTGTGAAGTTTAGCTCAGTGCTACTACCAAGTTGTAGTATTTAATTTTGGATTTGACCTGTAGGTGGAAGAGTGATTATCAGTCATCCCAAAGGGAGAGAAGTATTAGAACAGCAACGACAACAGTACCCAGATCTGGTGGTTTCTGACTTACCTGATAAAACATATTTGCAAAGTGCTGCAGCTGCTCACTCTTTTGATGTGGCTGAATTTGTGGATGAACCTGGCCTATATTTAGCTGTTTTGATCTTCTCGAGGACTTAATACCTAGAGTGGATACATTTGAATACACATTTTGATTGAACTTCTTATATGATGTTTTCCTTTTTGACTGAGAACTTGAATTTTTAGATGAAAAGTCATAAAATGATATAGTTTTATTCGCATGTGATCTTTTGCTCGCATATAAAATCCTGCATAGCGATTGGAATGTTTGTGTCAATCAAATTCTTCCATCTCTTAAAAAGCCTCACTTCAAACGTTATGAAAGCCTTGGAAGCTCAACCAATACCACCTTTCTCCATTCAAACCGACACCAAGGTTCATCATCAAGCAACACAATCACCAAATAACAAAACCCAACATGAGAAGCTGTCGGCTCTGTCATCAACAACCAAGATGTGGTGGCTTTCTAGACCTTGATACAAGTGTTGTTGGTGAGGTCAACTAGCTCTAGTGGTTGAAGGTTAGATGATGCAGATACTGGTTATGCTAGAGTTCTATCTAGTTTGATCATAGGGTAAGTCTTTTTGGTTTGATTTTGGGACTCTGAAGGTGGTGGATATCTGATGGTTTTTCTTTGGTATCAATGGATGATGCTTCTAATTTTATGGGCCGGGTAGTGCTAAGGGTTATCAATTCTATTTCTGGCTTCTGATTATGCTTACATCCAGACTGTTTTTCTCCATAGGTTCTTTTGTCACTTCCATACACAACGTGAAAATACTTTTTTATCCTTCTTATGTCACTCCCACAAAGTAACTTCTGGATTATGAAATCTAGACACGTATTTAGAAAAAGACTTTCGGATTATGTAATTCAAAAACTAAAAAGACTTTCAGATTACATAATATATGGAAATATGAAAATGTATGGAGATGATAGAAGAATATACGGAGGTGATAGAAGAATGTATGGAGGTGCAGGAAGAAACAGCCTTACATGAGTAAAAGACACGAAATGGGTCAAAGGAATAGTAAGGAAATGGAACATGCAAGATGGTGGGTCCACCACATCTTTGTACCCATTTCCCTCAAAAACATTGTTCTAATAATAGGAAAAGTTAGAAATATCATTTGCATTACTATTTGAACACCCCTTGTATTCTGTTGGGCTAAAACTAGACATGTTGTGGGAGAGACTTGCGTAGTATTAATTTTCACGTGGTTGAGTTTTCAAGTTGTTGACACTAGATTTGATTAGGAATGGAGTTTATTGGATTATGATTTTTAAAAAAATATATAAAAAGGTATTATGATTTTCAATCAAGATATGTAAATTATATAAATAAGTCGTGGCATTTAATTAGAATTAAAAAAATTCTTGGAGTGTAACAAAATTTAGTGGTATTTAATAAGAATTTTTTAACCTACACAAAAGTCTATTTATGTTCAAAAGTATAAAGGAATAGCTTTTTAAGAATGGTTTCATTGAAAGTTTTAGTATGATGTATAAAAAGCAATAATCTTATGTTAGAAACTTTTCTATTCTCCTTTTTGGTGCAAATTGCCAAATTTTTTTCCATCATTGTGCACTACATTATAATTGTCTTTGCAAAAATATTGTTGCAATGAATCATCAGTGAACTAATATACAATTTTTCATCCTTTTAAATTTATTATTCATACACAAACATAGTTTTGGAATTTATTATTCAAACACAAAAACATTAATAAAAATATGTTAATGTGCACTGTTGCAGCTGTATAGGAGTACATAAAGTTTAGAACTAACTAGACAATAAAATATTAAAAAAAGAATTATTGATTTTTCTTTTGGCTTATCCAAACGTTGTCATTCTTGTTTATTTTTTACTTCGGTAATTTTGAATGTTCAATAAAAATTTATGGAATTCTTTTAATTTTTACAAACTTATGTTAATAATTATTTTAATTCTAAAGTTAGTAGCTAAAATTTTGGTATGGAATTAGATATTAATTTATAAACTAGTTTTTGTAAATTTTATAAATAATAAAAACTACTTTAGATATCAATAATTTTTGTAGTCTATATAAATAATATCTAATTTATTAATTATTTTTTTATTTTTAATATTAATTTTTATTTAATAATTTTCTAATAATAATAATATATTTTTACATTGAAATTTTTTTTTCATAAAATTCATTAAGTCCCTTTTAAGTCTGGCAACGTAAATCCATTATTCAAACTACAAAATATTAATCATGAGTATTAATATGTTATAAGTCATAACACTGCGTAATCTTTTAAAATCCACATAAAAAAATTATGCCAAAATAATATTTTAAAATCTCAACTAATATATCTACTTAGTTTTTATATTTGTGTGCGCTTCTTATTTGAGTCTCCATAGAAGCTCTACATTTTAGTTTCTATATGAACAATTTTTTATCCTTTTGTTCTTATACATTTGCCAAAACTGTGCTTTACTTTTTACATTTTAATTTCTGTTTTCTATTGTAAAAAAAAAAAAAAAATCATTAACTCGGTGTTCTAACAAGGTCACGAAATTGAAATTACCCCTGTAAACCTGTCAGAAATGTTAGTGGTTCTTAAATTGTCAAAATTTGAAAAGGAAAATAGTTTCAGTAAAAGAAGAATTTCAGTGTCGAAAATGATATTCCGAATATGGTTGTTGGTATGGGAATATTATTTTTAAATTGTTAAAACACATTATCTTATATAAAACTTAGTTCTTAATGTTAAGACTATAACTATGTGGCAACAACTTGTTTCACTACAAGATTTTTATGAGACCTAAAGTTTTAAATATAACATTTTAAAGATTTTTTATAAGAAATATTTCAATGTACTTATTATATCGGACAATTAGAAAATAAGGATTATTTAATGAATTAATATGGTAAGATGAATAAAAATTGTGAGGGTTTAATAACTTTAATCATGAATAAATATAATAACAAGAATTTTTATCAGATACCATATTATAAAACACGAACAAAAGAAAAAAGAAATTAAAGAAATGAGAATGAAATTTTTTGTATTTATTTTCTTACTTAAATTAAAGAAAATCGTCTTAATATATCAGCCGTACATTTATTTTAGATATGAAAAACAAAGAACTAATAAAAAAGTGAAATAAAAAAAGAACTAAATAAAGACTAAACACATATACAAATAGAAATAACTAAGAATTAAAATAGACAATTATTATTAACTTCATTTTAAAAATTCTTGAATCCATATATTTTGTTATCTTTTGTTAATATTAAAAGATAAAAAAATAGTCATCAGAAATAAATATCTACATAACAGAAATAAATATCTACAATGGGGACTTGATAGTTAAATAAAACTTTAAGATTTTTTCCAAGAAAAAAAAATATATCTTATTGACAAAGTTATTGTATATTTGACACCCATAATAATAAAAGAATATTAATCTAAGAATTAGAAGAACTGCATTGCAGGTACTGCCACTGAATCGGATGACAAGTGGGGAAGCTTAGAACGATGACTGAATAATTATAGACAAAATGAATGAACTTGGAATTTTGCACTCTCCAAATAAATCATAAATCTTTCGGATGTTACAGTAGATGACCAAACCTAGGTTTGGTTTTCTACGGTAACTTTTTTCTTATAATTTTACATGTTGCAAGAACTTGTTTTGGAATTTCTATTTTTATACATCAAACCTCTTGCGGAATGCACCAATAGTGCATTTTTAGTATAAAAAAAAAATAATCATATCATTCCATCACTTATTATCTTTATTCATTATTTAGTTAGTTTATACGATCTTGCTGCAGCTAAAACAATCAATCTTTCTCTTTTATGATCTTATTGGTTTCTCAGTCTTCTATTTGGGTTTGAGTTGTCGGCTAAACTGTTGATTGATTTGGGTTTGGGCTTGGATATAAGTTGTGGACTATCACTCGTTGGGCTTGGTAAACTAGAACTCTTGGCCTTTGCTCGGTATCAGCTCTCGGGTAGGTGTGTATACCTGAAGGGGATCTGATAATAAATTCATAATTGGTTTTAGTTAATTATCAAATAAAATTCATTTTACTTACCTCTTGGGTGGATCACCTATCTTAATACTTTCTTATTGGGCCTTAAACCTGATTGAACTTTTACTCTTTGTACTTAATATTTATCAAACACATTGCTTGTGTTTGGACTATTTATTGAACTTTGCTACAACATTTCACTATTTAATTATTTATTCCTTTTTATTTAATTTTCATTCTTATTATTGACCTATCAATCTTTCAACTATTTGGTCTAGGTCTTTCAACATTTCGACCTAGACAGTACAAATTCAATTCTAAACAATTTGGACTAGATAAGTTTTAAATTTTCAATTTTAATCTTATTTTATTATTTTTTAGATAAAATATTAAATAAATAAAAAATATGTAACTAATATGATTAAAGATAGTTTTAAAATATCCAATAACTTGTGTATAAGTCATTGCATGGAAAATAGTAGCATAGCTCTTCGAGTATATACCATTAAAATAAATTTAAATATCTTGAAAAATATATTTATGCACATTTACTTAAATAGTTACTTAAAACAAGTCCACAAATTGTATTGTATTAGTTTAATGACAAATTTATGTTTTAAAATCTTTAGTCTTGGTTCCCTGAGAATATTAAAACAGCAAAAGTAATGCACTTACCCCACAAGAATTTATGTTGCATTGGGTACAGAAATAAAAAGAAGAAAAATAGGAGGTGGGAAAAGAAAAAAATAGAAAAATTAGTTGTGTAAAATAAATAGCGCGAAAATAAAACTCTAATGATTGTTTTAGTTTGGAAGAAAATAAAATATTTATAAAACATGTTTTTAATTCTATAAAAGGTTTTTTTTTTCTCTATTTAAAAATTTGCAAAATTTTTATTTTTAATTTCTAAGATTAGATCATATAAGTAACATTCATAATACGAGAAACAGTATACTCAACATTTATCATGTGTCTTTAATAGTATGCCATTATTTTTTGAAAGTTTATTAAAAACTTAAATATTTTAATTCTTCAAGTCGATAAGCTCTTTCTTTTGGTCATTCAATTAAAAAAAATATTTTTTAGTTTCTAATTTTTCGAAATGATTTTGAGTCATAGGGGTTACACACTATTAGTAAGGTTTCCTTTATGTTATCATTATTCACATTCTCACTTAACCTATGCAAATGTCTCATAACACAACTTTTTCCACTTGACTCCCATGTTCAAAAATCACATTCAAAGGCTTAATACTCCAACACTAACCAAAATCACTTTCTCGAAATCATTAACAAAAAATGTAGAATAAATAATCATTTCTGAAAAAATGTAGAACAAATAATAATTTGTTAGATGATTCAGATGTCTTTTCCTTCGACTCCTTCACATATAGAGAATACATTTACAAAAGATTCTAAATTTGTCTTAATTATTATTCATATTTATAGAATTTTGTTGACCCTTTTAATATTAGATCATGATTAGCATGTGTACCATAGTTTAATATTGACATTATCTAACTTTTTTTACAATTTAACTTATATTAATTTGTATTTATCTAACTTGGTTCTCCTTATAGGAAAGGACATTTACTAATTTCGTTTAATCCCAAAGATTAAAAACTAACTATAAAATGTAACTTTGTAATTAGAGAACCAAAAGAAAGTGTGAATAAAAGCACTTTTTTACCCTTAACATTTTACCTTTTCCGGATGTACTTTATTTTTTCAAATTTTCCTGTGTATTACTTTAAGAATACCTCAGGTTTTTCACCTCAAAAAGGCAAATGTGGCCGAACATCATTTTAAAGGTGCTATGGTTAATACCTATGCCACCTTCACTCTATCTACACATCATACTCAAATGTGGCACCTGCGTGACAAAATCGTGAGATTCAAATGAAAGGATCTAAATTTGAATTCAATATCTGATACAGTCATAATGACAACGTGGGCTCAAAACTCCAAATACAGCTTTCACTATAAAGACTGTTTTGGTTTCAGTATGACAAAAGAATTATGAAGAACAAATGCTTCAATGAAACTTTAGGGTGATTATGACCTCACAAAAAATCTTTAAAATACCAACACTCCCAATCTTTCTCTACAACAAAAAAAAAAAGACAATTGGGCAACAATTAACTAATCAAGCTATAGGCTAAATTGGAAATTGCTGAAAGGAAGCTTATTGTTCACCAAATTACAAGGTACTCAAACCTCCATTACCATATGTGAAGATAGGGACTGGATACCACAACAGCCACCTTATTCTTCTCACTTTATCATTTTAGAAAACTGGAAACCTTTATTACTTGTTGCGAACAAGTTGTATTCCTCCATGGCAGGAGTCTCTTTTTTATTGCAATTATGGACATTTTCAACATGATCTGCTGAACCTTTTGACCCAAAATCGCCAATAGTATCTCCATTCAAAGATGTGTGCGCGGATTTACATACTGTTGAAAGGGCTACGGGTCCACCAAAATGAAACAAGGAAAAATCCTTGTTATTCTCAAGTGATTTGGCAGAATTATCATGCATAACTTCTCCATATAATGCTGGTTTCTTGGAAATAGTTCCAGTTGGAACGACCCTTTCTGCAAAAGATCCATTAAGATGCTGTAGCAAAGAAGCTGGCTTGGAAACCCGAGTCCGTTCCTCTGCATTCAAAACATTAGCTCTGGCAACTGGCTGATGAACAGGAATGGCAGGGTTGAAAATGGGAGCTGGTTGCTGCAAGGCTCCATACTGCAAGCAGAAGCGTGGGTCCTCATTCAAGCCATATCCAAGAGGGCTAGCATATAAATAGGGATTAGTGTGTGGGAAGGGTATCAACCCATTTGTAGGAGCTCCTGGCCATGAAACCGGATTTTGATGGAAATAACCCATTGTTGAAGGAGCTTGAAAAACTGGAAAATGTATATTTTGGTTTGACAATGGTGGAAGCATACTCCGAGGTTGAGAACACACATTAGCGGTGGAAAAACAAGTATCAAAACTTTGGGCAGTTTCCACAAGATTCCCAAATGCATAATTTCTTGTACTGTCCAAGGACGGACCAATCAATGAAGTTGACCTTCTTACCAAACCCTCACCATTGGTATTCTGGTTATTCTCAGTGGCTACTTCATGACAATCAGACAATATATTTTCCATGTATTCCAAATTATTTCTTACTTCAGATTGCCGGCTAACATCTTCTGAATCCGATGTGATTGAGGATTCTGTATTTTCATGGTTTGACGAGGTGGTATTGTTATCACCCTTACTTAGGCATAATGAGCAGTTATCAGAGCTAAAAGTGCTACTTTGAGTGGGATCAGCAGAACTGTTTAAGGCAAAGCCTCCAGTTGAACATATTCCAGGTTCTTCTGAAGCAATTTCCATAGAGCTACAAGAACCATCAGCTTCTACATGAAAAATATTTTCACACCTTTCATCCGCTCCACCAAATCTCTTTGAATTACATTCCTCAACATCATTTTCACCTGACTCAGCAGCTTCTCCAATAGACGACTTGATCAGATCAGACTGATTTCCTTGAACTTTAGTGGACTTCAAAATAACATCAGAGTCAGAATTACCGCAATGATATTTCTTCTGATATTCTGTAGGCTCCCAAACTCTCTTCGATTGAGACAAATCCCGGCCAGGATAGTTCCCCAAAATGATTTTGTTTTTGAATCTTCCATTACTCTCATGCATATAGTCTACTTGTTTATTCTCGGTACCATGATAAAATTGCTTGGACGTATCCCCTGAAGATTCAGACTGACAAGTAGGCTTTGTCTCCCGACTAACTCTAGTCATAGGAGAATGTTGCTCAACCCTTGTCTTAAATTCATTATTCAAGCAACAGCTGCAAGAATGAATATCACATCTCTCATTTGTTCGATTCTTGGAACTGTAAAACTTCTCATTAAACTTGGGAGGACCACCATTTCTACCATTCGATTTTGTTGGGACATTAATCCTTGATTTCCTATTCAACCCATTCATTACCCTGGATGATGTCACAAAACTCTCTCCATAATGTCTTGGCTCAGATCTGCCAACCATCACACTATTTTCTGGAACTGCATATCGCCGTCTATCAGACCACTTCATAGGCATATCCTGTTGAAATTCTTTCCTACATCTTAATCTTCGATTAGAAAGCATTGTTTGTTCAATTGTAGACTGATGATCCATCTCATCTTTTGCATTTGAAATTTCTTCCTCACAATCATCGAAAAAGACATCTTGTGGTTTCAAAGCACTATCCTTACTGCACAATTCTTCATCTTGGATGTTAGGAGAATCATCCCTCAATACACTAGTTTCATCTGTTTCAATAACCGAATTCCTGCAGCTATTAGTATAATTTTGCTCGACATCCGCAACTGCAGACAATTCTTCCTTTGAGATTTCAGGACAACCAATAGCATCATTTGAATCTGAAGACCTTTTTTCTTTTTCTTTTCCTTTTAGTCTTTCCTTCCTCCTAAGCCTTTTCTCCCTTTCCTTTGTCCTTCTCCTCTCACTGCGTTCTTCTTCTTCTCGTTTTTCCTTTTCTTCTTCTTCAAGAAGCTTCATCTATAGACAAAATCACACAATTGAATTGAGGAAGTGTAATTTTAAAAAAGAAAAAAAAAGTTTTTTTCCCCTGCCCTCAATAGCCTTTCTCCTAAAAGCATAATAACTAAGACCTGTTTTTCCAATGTAATGATTTCTCTGCAAGCTACATGCACTCGATCCTCCAGCAGTTTTAGTGCCAGACAGACGAATATGCTGTGTGAATTTTGGCGTGCTGTTCCTTCTCTGAAAGCCTTTTCAACCTGAAGGATAAGGCACGGTCAGTGACTGAACAAAACAGACACACAGAAAATAATATTTTAATCTAAACATGCCTGCTCTTTGAAAATAACAGTGGCAGCATCTAGCAGAAATTCTCGAGCAAGTTCAGGGCTTTTTGCATGCTTTTGGGGACGGGTGCATTCTCCATCAAGCTCATTCCCATCCTTGTCAATTGAATCATCATCCTGAGAGGATACATTATATAACATGAAAACTAATGACAAATTTCTCATGAACAAATATTAAAATCAAAAGAATGATGGATAATTAACAATGTTTATTTTCTTAGAGAAACTTGAATTACCTCTTCTTCCTCAGCCTCTTCAGCATGCTCAAATAATTTTCTGATACTCTCCCCTTTTGTGATTGTAACATAACCATCTCCTACAGTTAACCTGCAATGTACACACTGTTGACCCTTCAACGAATGAGCTTTAACAGAAAATTCAGTGCAGCGTCCATCTAATCTCCAAGCTCTGAGGGTGACAAAACATGCACTCAAACCACCAAGATCCAGGCCACTGGCTCGACCACATCCATTCAGTCCCACATTTTCAAACTCCAAAATGTCAGATTTTCCTTCAGTTGTCCCCACAGCCCACTCAAAGTGATGATAGGTTCCTGATGCATCAGCAAATGTCTGACGCCAATCAGCTTGAACTGAGTCACCAGATACCTAGTAAAAGTGAATGGACAGATGTCATTTAGGTAGAAGTTCAATTATAGATGAAACAATCTTTCATAGCTGCAGACACTTCCACTAAAATCTCAATCACTGTAGATTTGACAGGATAGAAATGTGCAAGTCACACCTCATATTGAAAGGCAGAATCAGCAACACAAAACCAGCTCGTGCAGCGAGGTTCTCTACGCATGCGCTTCAATTCTTTTAGTTCCTTGAATTCTCGAATAACATTTCTTCTACAATCTCTGCAGAATCTCTTGCTATCAAACCTGATATAGATATGGTAACTCATCAGTAAAAAAATAAAAGCATAAAGCCTCCTTTGAAACATACAATTATGTACATATACATGGGGAAAAAGTTATCTCACCAAATACTGTACAGCTTTGAACAAAAGTTTCATATATATTTTCTGATGATGACAAAATAGATTAAATCATGCTAGTAATGAACTACCAGGCATTGCTTTTATGTATTCAGATAAACATTAGTAAATACGTTCGAAAGAGAGACAAAAATTTATTTCTATAATCTAACTGTAATAGAACAAAGAGCCATTTGATTATAGCAGCAAGTTCTCTGACCCAGTAGAGCAAGACGACAAGACAACAGACATAATGTAAGAAAATTTAAACAAACAGTATGGAACATGAGGATTCACTTGATACTTTTTGCTGAAGGAAAATGTAACTCCAGAGAGACAACACTTAAATGTTATTTAAACCAATAATAATGTAGAAAACAGTGAAGTGAATCTATAATAGATTAAGTTTTTCCTATTTATATCAAAAAGATAAAGTTAACATTCTAATCTACCACAGTGCCTTTGTCAAAATCCCTCTGAAGGTCCTGAAGCCTTCTTGTCCATTATTTGTATCTAATACACTGTTTTTCAAATTCTTTTCTCGTTTCTTGCTCATTCTTAACTCAGGTTCCATTAATTAAGGATCTCATTATACTCACTCCACTTGTGTGTATTTCAACAAATCTCCTAACAAACAAACCTTAATGAAAATAGTAATCACCGAGTCAGTTGAGTAGAGAGTAATGTCTAGTTTCAATCCTAACAACAGCTAACCTGTTGATTTATCTTCTCAATAATTACATGAAAACTCTTACATAACATAATCAGCTTTTATCTAACAGTCCATATCTGCACTCCACCAAATCCCAAAGTATGTAATTGCCTCCAACAAAATCATCCTTTCTCATTTAAACTACTTGTTTGTGTATACAATCCACAAGTACCAGGTATCCAATTTCCTAAACTTTGCAATGTAATAAATACTGGAGTCTAATAACAAACTTAATCATTCAATTCTCCAATATTTTACATTATAATAGTTCTAGCAAGAACAAACAACTGTTTTTGGACAACTTTTAATCATACAATTTCTAATCTAAACTATCATAAACCAGAATCAGGGAAAAAGCTTCAATATCAGATAGGCTTTGCCAAGAAATACAATTAATATATTCATCCTTTGGTTAACCGTGGGTAAGTATCTCTGGGGTAATATAAAAGCAGACAGTAAACACACATTCCCTTAAAAAGCCTATCCTTGATATTTCTTATTTTTCAACCTATAAATCCATGAATCACTACAATATTTCCCATTATACGACATAGTCATGAAACAAAAGCTTTTTCCATACAACACTATTTTTACTTATAATGTACTGTGTTAATATGGTATCAAAGTCTATCCTGGCAAGGTTTTTTAGGTCTATTATGCTATCGAGTCAGTAGCGGACCACCTACAAATATCTAGTCTCACGCTCGAGATGTCCATGCCTCAACGTGAGAGGAGTGTGTTAGAGTTCTCATATTGACTAGAGATAAGACCAAACTTTTTTAACTTCATATATCTCTATGATAAATTCCCCGTTCAACTTTTTAAACACCAAAGGCAGCTCAATTGTAATAAACACCAACTAACATTCCCTATTCTCATTCTTTGCATGTCAATTTCAACTATATGACGAGATTATAATAATAAATTTATATTATTAGTAACAATCCTCATTCATCTAAGGGTTAACACTGTAAGGAATGGACAAATAGATAGATACCTGTACATAAGTCTCTCAATAAAATCTTCTTCTTTCATTCTCAAAAGAGAAAGTCGTGTATCCTCTCCCAGTGCTGACCAGAAATCTACTAGTGTATCACATGAAAGTCTGGCAGTATGCAAGGCACATGTTTCTCTTGTACCATGTCCTCTACCGTAACTGACTATTCCTTGGCTTATCCAACCACGGCCTCCCCCACCACAGGCATCAGGATAAAGCAGTTCTCTTTCCCGCTCCCTGGAACGTGCCCCATCGAAAACCTAACACATGTGCAAAAGTTTAGCTACCAACAGGGCAAAGAATGGCATAAGGATCCAATATAAATGAGCCACACTTACAATTTGCAGTCCTTTCAAAGACTTTGAATACAAGTAGCAGCTCATAAGTGTTAATGAGCCATCACGTGCTGTGATCAGACCTCCCCAAGGATGGATTGATGGATCTTGGATTTCATCTTGATTGATGATGCTGTCATTGTTTGGCTTTCGCAAACCTCCGGATCTGTTGCAAGGAAAGTGGCCATCCACCCCTTCTTGTTGCAAAGATTTCCCATGCATAACAATCTGCAGAAAACCTTCAAGAAGTAATCCATTGCACCTGGAGCAGTACATATTTTTACGAGCCTGCTCAAAAAGGGATTGTTTGTCTATCCTCAATAACTTTTGCCGAGCTTGCAGTGATAGCTCACTCCAGAACTGTATCGCAAAAATGTAATAAACCAATAAGAGGCAAGGTAAGCATGTCAAAGTTGCTAATAACATTGTATCAAGAGAACAAGGTCAACATGACCTAGGTCACAGCTGAACCTCTATGAAATTGGTCATAGGTTGCAGATTGCAACCACAATCATGGCTGCAATATTGTGGGTTTTAAGGTCTTTGCAATCCACAATGCACTCAATACTATTGTTGATCAATCTAAAAACCACACGCATGAGTTAATGACAATTCTCAAGGATGCTCTTTCCTCCCCATGCTCCATAATTTTAATAATTCCTCACTATCATTGATTTGCTTGGAAGGTTGGATATGACTCAGACATAAATACAACACAAAATAAACAAAGATTTTTAAATGGCAGCAACGATTATATTTTATTACAATCCTTAATATTGTGAAAATTTGTAATTATGGCCATGAAGCAATTTTAAAAGCCTTCATATTGTGGTCAAAATTGTAGTTACAAACCATTTTCTAAACTCTTGAAATAAAGAAGGTAAAAAATGAATTTTTAAAATCCCCAACACACTCTTAGCAAGGGTATACAAGCAAAAGTAATAAAATATTAACAACAAATTAAATCTAAATTAAAAGAGAGACATTATTGTTTTCAAGAGTCAACATTCTAATTGTCATAGACACAAAATAACATATGTCCCATCACTGCAGTAGTGTATCATCTCTATTGGTGTAAAATTTAAAAAATAAATAGAAGTTAAAAATGGTAGAAGACAAGTAGAAGTATCTGTTATTGTCCTAACCCCTTGTACTTTTAAACCCATTCTGAAGTTTGTGTGATTCATTGTTGATAATCCATTGCCCAACTACTAGGAGAATATCTTTTCAGGAAACCTCCAGTATGAAAATTTGGCAAATTTTGTTCAATGGGCAACACAAAAAAAAATAAGTAACAAGAAATTTTGTTTAAACAGTCACTGAAATGACATTTATCAATCAGAAAACACTGAAATTATGAATCCAAACCCTATGAAAGTAATCAAACAAATGTTCCAACAGTAAGATCCAATATAAACTCAACCAACTCATCACTATTAACACAACAATCAATCAAAAACAGTAATCCAGCGACAATCCAAAATCCAATGAGAAATAAAAAATAAAAAGCAGAAAATTCCAGTACCTTCTGGAGTTGATTATAGCTAACATCATTGGAATTCTTCGACCAGAATCCATTTGCAGAAAGTGTACACTGGGACGAGTCATTAGTGAGTTGTTCATTCCTTTGTGCTAATCCGGGCATTTTCAAAACTCCTCGATATTCATTCACAACTCATGACAATTTAATCTATTCTGAAATTCACATCAATCAGATACAAAAATAAAACAAGCGGAGAATCAATAAAACGCAACCAGAACTCACAGATAGATTGAAATGGATATTTTTATGAATTAAAATCGAACGGGTAAAATTATTGGTGGAAGGAAAAACCAACCACGATCGAAGATGTTGGAGAATTGAGTGTGTGCCACAAAATAGAAGCATAAGGGTTTTTGATCGATGAGGATTCAGACAAAGACGATGAGATTTGGGGTGTGAGCGACTGCGTGTGTGAATGAATATATTTTTGTGGAGAAAAGAAAGAAAATGAAAATTTGGTTTTGGTGTATTGGTAAATGGAAATGCTGCTGCTATCTTTATAGGGCGCTGTTAAAACTCAAAAGCAACCATAAAGCATATTTGTTACTTATCACCACTAAGTATTTGATAGATTTAGTAGTAACATCAAATTAAAATAATTAACATAATTAATAAGGGGATTATAAATCATAATTCTTAATTTCTATAAACAAAAATGGTTTAAAAGAAGAGGATTTTCTTCTATTATGTTGAGCATAAGAGAAATATAAACTTATCTTCACTTGTTTCTTATATTCAATGTTGATAAGTAAATTGATTAGATTGTATTTTTTTTTCTGAATATGGTGTTGTTGTTTTTAGAATAAAATATGAAATAAAGGTATATTTTAAGAGTGGTGTAACTTTATAATATGGTGTTGCTTTTTTAGAATGAATTATAAATTAAATGTATATTTTAAAAGTGTTCCGTGTATAAATTTATTAACTCCATGTTACTTTTAGGTTAACAATTAGTTTTTGAATTTTGATTAATTGATATATAGTTGTGTTAATTACATAGAGGAATTAAGAAGATCCAAATAGATGAAAAGTGAAAAAGAAGTATTCAGAATTATTTTAAAATATAAATAAAAACATTAAAGAGTACATAAGTTAAACTTTAAGCACAAATATAAAAAAATTCACACATAATTTACATAAAGTTATACAATCAATTATGTCATAAATACTTTACTATAATATATATATATATATTAAATTATGCTTTTATCATAACATTATTTTTTATAAATATTTATATTTTTTATTATACTAAAATAAATCATTAAAATAATAAATAATAAATAAATACGTATTTTTAACTTTTTACATATCTCATCTAATTCAAATAATTTATTTTTCATTTTAATAAAGTAAATTACACTCATAATTGTTCTGTTTTTCTTAAATTACATATTTTTATTAAAAAAAATGTTATTGAATAATAGTGTGTTATATAACTAACATAGACGAATTGTTTATAATTATTTGTTTTATTTTATAATATTTAATTTTTTATTTTATTTTATATTTTTAAAGCGATAGATTAGGAAAATTTAATACCAATAAATTATAATAAATCATATAAAAGATGATGACATAATGTTTAACTTACAATATTAAAGTTTAGTATATGTTGTTCTTAAATCATATAAAAAGATGATGACATAATGTTTTCCATTTCTACTAAATGTGAAATTTTCAATTCATATGATAAAGATAAGTAATATATAGGAAAAAAATGACACACAAACATTAAGTCTTAAGATTTTTAATTAAAGATGTTGTCGTTATCTTATATAAGTACTCATATTTTATTGTTATGATATCTTAGATAAGTCTATTCTAAATCATGAGTGATAAATTTTCTCAATTTTTCTCTAAAAAGAAATCTCAATAGTTATATCAGAGTTATGTTTGTTTTGATAACTAGTTCAGACAAAGTCAATTATGTCTTATTATAATAAAAATCCAACAATAGTTAGGGTCAAAGGAAGTGTGTTGAGATAAATTGAAAGACATGTATGTCTTGTTGTGGTAAAAACTCGTGGTAAAATCTCAATTCACACTTAAGGTAGAGACTCTCAAGAGGAACATGTATATTCTGTTGTGATATATCTGTTGGGTCTATTAGTGTCTAAGTTCAAGAGGGGAGGGGTGAATTGAGCTTATAAATTTTTTGCAAGAACACCCAATTTTTAGTATACCAGAGACAAAAAGAACAGATTGATTTTACATGAAACAGATTGATTCTTCAGAGCAGTCTAGCACAATTTGACTTTGTTCAAATTAAAATTGTAATCAACAGAGAGTTA
>Ga0123342_1003160_pt1 | contig 26718 bp, 13 predicted proteins | sample Turbeawhitnodule_FD_89960 | JGI IMG/M metagenome (GOLD analysis project Ga0123342, IMG submission 89960) | Root nodule microbial communities of legume samples collected from Mexico - Turtle bean Mexico white nodule | ecosystem: Host-associated > Plants > Roots > Nodule | place: Mexico: Nepantla...
AGGACAAGGATTGTTATTGCCATCCGAAAACAATCTGACATTGACAGCTTATTGCGACTCAGACTGGGGAGGTTGTCAGACAACTCGGAGATCAGTATCTGGGTATTGCATTTTTCTTGGTTCCTCTATTATCTAATGGAAGTCAAAAAAACAAACAAACAAACGTATTAAGATCATCAGTGGAAGCAGAATACCGCGCAATGGCCAATACTTGTTTGGAGATAGTTTGGTTGTGATATCTGTTGCAAGATTTAAAGGTGGCATGTAACTTACTTTTCTGTGACAATCAAGCGGCATTACATATAGCAGCAAACTCAGTATTTCATGAACGCACAAAACACATTGAGATAGACTGCCACATTGTGCGAGAAAAATTACAAGCTGGGATAATCAGTCATTCATATGTACCGACACAATATCAGCTCACAGATATTTTTACGAAGGCACTGTGCAAGGAACGATTTTTGACACTACGACACAAGTTGGGGGTTATTGATCTTCACCTACCAACTTGGGGGAGTATTAAGGAAATAATAATTATCAAATTATATGCAATTATTGTATGCAATATTGTACGATATTGTACCCAATTATATGCAATTAATTTAATAATTATAGAATCTCATTATTAGTATCCTACCTAATTAGATTTTAATTTAGGGGATAGAAACTCCCTATATATTTCATATACATGAAGTGATGTAATATACATAAGAGAATAAGAAACATCTCTCTTTCTTACCAATTTTTATCATTTTCTTATACTTTTTGGATTCAAAATATAATAATATTGGAGAAGAAGTTGGACAATATTTGAATTCGGAACCTGAAACTACATGCAAATAGGTCGAAGTATAGAAGGTATGAAGATAGAACTACAAACAGAGGTAGATCGAGGGATGAAAGTATACAAAAATGGATGAAAAATGGGTACAAACAAATATGGAGAAAGAAGGACTCAAATAAAATGTATGTTCAAGCAGTTAAACATAGCAAACACGAAGCATAAGAGAGTGTCGATGGAAGGGGGCCTAAAATTACAGTGTCTAAAGGTAAGTTTCTTCTAGAAAGAATGGTAAAAAATACAATAAATTTGAATTTAGCCTATACAGTTATACAATTTAAAAGATATTTCATATTATAGAATTTAGTATGTATTTTAAATTACATTGAAAGGTATTTCATAATATTATGTAATTGGAAGATGTATTTCAGATTTACAATCAAGAATATGTATTCAGATTACTTAATTTAAAAATAATTTTTTATTTCCAACTCACCTAATCCATTTAATCCATAATACATTTTCAAAAATTTAAAAATCTAGAAATCAGAAAATGTATTTTAAATTAAGTATTCTGAAAATATATTATAAATTACACAATCTAAAAATTTAAAAATATAATTCAAAATATATTTATGATTTTTTTTTAAATTGTGTAATTTGAAATATATTTTCAAATTCCACTGTCTAAAAATACAAAATATAAAAGGTGCAGTAAGAAAAAATGGGTTTTAAAGAGTAATTGCAAACAGATGAAGTCCAATGGGAATCCATGAAAAACATGGTTGTTTCTTCCTGCAACTCCATATATTCTTCTCCCACCTCCATACATTTTCATATTTCCAAAAAATTCCCCTCTGTAATATTCTGGATTATGTAATCTGGAAGTCTTTTTTTAAATTTATAATTAACTTCCGGATTACATAATCCGGAAGTATTTTTTCAAATGCAGGATTAGTTTTTGAATTATGTAATCCGGAAGTTTTTTTCAGCTTCTGGATTACATAATCTGGAAGTCTCTTTTAAATGCATGTATGAATTACATAATCCGGAAGCTATTTTATGGGAGTGACACAAAAAGGTTAAAAAGGTATTTTCATATTGTGTATGGTGCAGGAAGAAACAGTCGAAAAACATTAGTAGTGGTTAAGGTTGTCCTTGTTCACCTTCTTTCTCAAAACGATAGACATAAAAAGAAAAACTCCATGTTCTGTCTCCAATGGCAGGAGCTACTGCAACTACACCACCATTAATCAATCTCACACACTCCTCCAAACCTCGTCACTTCTATGCAAACAATATTCGCTTTCCTTACCAACGTTTTTATTCCGGATTCTACCTCAACCAAAGTTTAAAGCCCATAACCACCAATTGTCATGGCAAGGTATGTATTACATACATACATACATACATGATATATTTGATATTTGATGTAAATAGTGGCTCAATTGTATTTCACATGTTTTTTTGTTTGTGGGTTCTGAAGCTGAATAGTTCGGGTGGGGGAGAGCCATATGAGGTGGATGAAGCGGGTTTTGATGAGTATGATGGAATTGAAGATGAGAGTGACGAAGAGGATGCAGAGAGTAGTGTGGATTTGTTGATCAGATTCTTTCAGAGCATGTTTAAGAAAGTGTCTAAGCGAGCCAAGAAAGCTTCTCGCTCTGTTTTGCCCACAGTAATATCGCCCCAGCTTGTGAGTGCCCCTTTTCTTCTATGCTTTGTTTGACATCATCGATTCCTTTTTTTTTTCTCTTTAATTTCTATGGCTGACATGTTTTCTGGTTAGTGTATTAGAGATCATGAAAATTTTCTAAGTTTAATAGTCATGTAAAGACACTGTAAAACAGTATTGCAGAATTTTACACTACTGTCTTATCACAAATATCAGTTGATATGATTTTTGAGGTAATTGTAAAAATCAACAAATTTATCATGGTAGTTTGTGACTATGAGTATCCCCAATTTATTTGTATAATTGAATGTTGAATTTTGCTTCAAGCTGTAGCTTTAGGTTTCCTTCTTTCTTCCACTTCCCAATTAGTTAGTCTAATAAATTTCGGGTATGGTATTGTTGAAGGACAAAAGTTAGATGCAATTTGCTACTTAGGTGGTGTTTTTGTTATTGTTTTCTATTCAACATTAGCTTATGCTAGTGGTATTTAATAGAAACTTTTATTACAGAAATTACTGATGTTCAAATTTTAATTCAGATTGGAGAACAATACCAAAAACACTTCTAAAAATGTATGTAAGTTGTGTCCTTCTAGTAATTTAAACTTGTCTTGTACTTTACAAGTTTCAAGATTAGGTGTATTTTGGTCAAAAATTGGGTTGTAATAAAAATAAATGCAATTATTCTCTAAAATTTTAGCTAAACCAAACATGTTATGTGCTGGTTTTCTTTTGATTTCTAGACATTGGGCAAGGTAGTATTTGAATGTGCCTCCTGTACCTGAATTAAACTTTGAATTTATCTTTTGATTGCTTTTATTTCTTTCCATGTAAATGGGGAAATTCAGGTTTCTTTTGCTGTTGATGGAACTCTGCTACTTGCTTCGCTTTCTGTTGTCAAAGCACTGCTTGAGGTATTGCTTCCCATTACTGTATGGCTTAATCAGGAATTTTGTGGCTGGTTGAAATTGAAACCTCAGTTTGTTTACTTTACCTTTCCAATTATCATCCCCGGTATTTTCCCTTGATAAACACAGTTTGAATTGAATCAATTCCTTTCCTTAGATGTAAATGAAAGATATGTAAGGAGGGTTAGCAATGAAGGGTATGCACATAATATTTATGATTAGGGACATCTTTGAACAAACTTCTCCATAAGCATTTCTGAGAGAAATAACAAACTAAAGGTGAAATGAATTTATCCATGAGCTATGCACAGATTAAGAATAAGAATTTATAGAAACTATGTAAGCGAACTTCCTAAAAATTAGTTTATACATAAGCTAATTTTAGTTTATGAAGAAGTTCATTTCCTTTTTTTCGTTATTTTGCTCTCTTAGAAAGTGTTTATTGAGAACTCAATTTTGCAGAAATCTTTTATTAAAATGTTATTTGCACACTCTTTAATGCACAATGCTCACATTCCATTCAGCCTCTTATTTGCACAAACAAATTATGGATGTGAGTGACTATAGATAGAATAGGCTTTGGATTATTGTGTTATAAGTCTTGGAATATACATTGAAAATTCCAATTCCAAATAGTTGACCCTAAGAGACATCAAATGTTTAACTAACTCACATGAATCTATACGCATGGCTGAACTATGGTTCAGGCATATCTCAGTATTTCCCTAGCACGATTTCTTTTCTATATAATTAGAAAATGCATTGTCAAGTAGGAGCTAACTGCCATAGGTAATATTCATCCATGAATCGTAGGTCATGTGCACTCTTGGAGGCACTGTATTTGCTGCAATTCTGGTCCTGCGTGTGATTTGGGCAGCAGTTTCTTACTTCCAGTCAAGTGGAAATAGCTTCAGTCAAGGGGGAAATTCATTTGGTGCCGTGGCCTAAAGGCCCTAACCTCTCTTCAACCTTTAGCAAAGGATGGCCAATGTAAGTTTTTCTAGATGAGAATGAGACTTGAACTTGTGATCTTGTATAAATAATTTAAATTCATTGTTACTACCCTAATGGTTCATTCAAGGTTAGCTTTATGGCAGTTTGCATATGAAGTATTTTGTAGAATTTTTTGGGGTTTATATTTTATTTGATTATCTTTGATCATAAATTGTTTGTCTGTGTTCAGATGAATTCAAGAATCCTTTGGTGTACGAATATTTGATGATTGCCACATGAATAATTAGATGTAATTATTTTGCTTTTGATCTGGAAAGACTGTTTTCTGGTGGGATTGCATTCAGTGCAACCCAATATCAGACTATAATTTCCTATAATTTGATATAATTCAATTGATATTTGATGATACTACTATCACTGATAGTGCGTTTGGATATCTATTGGTAGACTCAAACATTCAAGCAAATATACTGTGCTTTGTGACACATTTTATTTAACTGACTAAGAAGGTAATAATAAATCAAACAAAAACCAATTGTTCTGGTTAAAAGCTATATCTCCTTTGAGTATCTCTAATAAAGCTTTATCTTTGAGAATCTCTGACGGTGAACACGGTCAGATGTTCTTAACTCTTCTATATGGATCTTACAATGTCACCACAGTTTTAAGAACATCAATAATTATTACTTTAGACTAATTCTTTAAAAAATTAAAATAAGTTTTATAAATTATCCTACGTCTTTTTATATTTTTAATATAAAGCTAATAAGTTGCTTAATTATTTTTTAAGAAACTAAACACCAAATATTATATAAAACAACTTTTGCATGTGATATCCACATCATAGTCCTCTGATAGTAAACCCAGCCAACGATTATAAACTTTAGCAGACCTTTTGGCAGAGTTGCTATTGCACATCATCTCATTCTTCGTGTTATCATGTGCGTTGCATGAAATGCGAAAATTATCTGCTACAACACAGATATTGGGCTCACAATTTCTAACTTTTATAGATGTAAGTTGTGCATGCATATAACATAACTGGAGATTTATCATGAGATTTTTTAAAATCAGTTTCTTTGTTCAGATTATCTACAAATGTTTCTCTTCCTGTTGTGTAACAGTGGCTGGTTGACGTGTGAAATCGCCACCAAACGGACGAAATCCATCTTACAGTAAACTGTAAAGTACCTTGTCAAATACCAAAACAACAGTTTTCAATTTAAACAGAGTCAATACGAGCAAATTTAAGTTTTGCCATTCTTCGAGATCATATGTTTTTCAAGAATACAAAAATTCGTCATAATTACTTTACTTCTTTGTCTGATTCAAATGAAAATTAAACCCAATAACTGACACCAATTTCAAATACTGACCTTGAATCTCCAGAATCACCAGGATAAAATTCCAATTATCATATGTATCTAAATTTGTCTCCATAAGATTTTGTAAGCGTTCAAAGGGACTAAACAATAGAGTTAACAAAATCACACGGTCTCAATTTATTCAACATAGCTTCACAGACAAACAACAATGTTGACACTATAACACAATGAGTAAGCCTTTATGTATTCAGTACAAGCAGCATTGTTTTACAAGAATAACAATAATTTTAAAGGTTATGAAGAGTATAGCATAGAAAGCCTATAGTCCACTAAACTACATATTGGTAAATGAATTCATTTTCCAACGCACTAACAAATGGAGTTGCTTAAGTACTCACTGAAACGATCTTGTAGAAACAAATAACAGCTCCGTGCCTCTTGAAGAAATTGGAATGAGGAGTTCATTGGGCTTAACAACACCTTGAGTATATGATTTATGGGTGCTCTGATGGAGGGACTAATCATCCTATATGCATTTATTATAAGGTGTCATGGGATTTCAAAGACTATGTTGCTCTTTCAAAACCACTTCCCACCTGCATATGTAACCACTCTGGTGATGAACCTCGGCTATACTCTCTTGTAGGTTGAGAAGCGAATGGGATGCCAGTTGTATCAAATGTTTGCTGATCAAACTGCAACACCAACACAAGGATTAAATACTGAAGTACACCAATAATCTGATTCCACAGGCCCCAAAAAATTGTTAGAGGGTGAGTTTCTACACACTTTAAGTTATTTACCTTTTGGTATATAGAACAACATATCCTAGTCGTTGCTACCCTCTACCTTAAAATTTATTTACTTTATGTATCAAATATCCCTTAACTATCCAATATTCCAATCCATTAAAACACCACAAAGTATCTCATTTTATTTTTGGAAGGAAGCAACATAACATTCCATCCAGAATTTGCAATGAGCCCAATTAATAACAACAAAGGTCTTACCCTACTAATTGACGTTAGCTACATAGATCACACATGATCATTTAACTCAGTTTAAAATCAAATCTGTAAAGAATTATGTGCAAATGAATAAAACAATAAATCCATGTATAGAGGTATACTATTCTATATGTTTTTTGAAATGTAAAAAAATCTGCAAATTACATATTACTTCTAGCTTAATATAATTTTTTTGTCTCAAGATAAAAACCCTATTGCACGGTTGAGCTTGACACAACTAGCGTGTATAAAAGAAGCCTCTACCCAATATTGCATCCTTGCAATATAACAGAAGCAATTAAACTCATAACGCACCAAAGCCAAAGATTAAAATAAGAGGGACAAAACCAGCTTTCTGGTTATTTATATTAAAGAGATCAATAGAAAGATGCTGCATAATACTTACATCTTTAGGAGGAAACACTTCAATTCCGGAGGGCATTCTTGAATTTACGGCCTCAAGCTTCATTGACAAAAACTGTGACATAAAAGTAAAGTTCAAGAAAAACTATAAAGTATATATATTTTCAAAAGAATTACAATACAATTCACACCACACCTCTACTTGCCGCTGAAGCGATTGGATATAATTAATTATCTCATCAAGGACCAACGCTTTCCCAATAACCTGAATCAAAGAAATACATCGATTTAGAATTTCCTTGAAAGCACAGCATAATTTTTGTACATACACAGATAAGTAACACTTCTTTCTTCATTTACACTTATTTTTTCTCTTTCAGTAATGCACATGTAGTCAGGAAGAAAAACCATACCTTATTACAACCCGGGACCAAATCCTGAAGAATTTTCATCCTCTCACTAATCTTTTCCCGTCTAGCCTGTCCAACAACATTCCATTACAAAACTAAGTCAATAATTCTTACAGGTAAAGACCCAATAATTCAATATTTCCTTCAATTCCCCCAAAAGACCCAACAAGCATAACAGTTCCATTATTTTTTAAAGCAACTTTTCCAGGGAACAAAAAATCTACATGACACTAAATATCCCGCAGTGAAGCAAATTCTTGGTACTCCAATAACGCCTACCCCAACCATAGCATAGTTTTCTCCTATTATTTGTTTTAAATAAAATTTAATAAAAATGCACAATCTCATGTTGCCCTGTTACTCATGTATGTTAGATTAATTTAGTTTTCTAATAGTTTCTTTAAAAGTCATATCAAACCAAAAATTATTTCTAAATTATTGATAAAATAATTCTTCCATTTTTTGTTTAGATTGCCCGACAATGTAATGATATTTTACACAATCATTTTATCACAAATGATCAAAGGTCATCATGTATTGTGGCAGGAGGGCTTGTAACTTTTTGTTTTAGTGGGACTTTATCACGTCTTATGCTGCAGTCCACTCTACTACGAATAATGCATTTTGCTTACCAAAAGCAAAATCAAAATTATTATGTGATTAACATAAGCTTGTCAACTTTTATGAGGAGTGTAATTTCTGTTTCAATGTCAAAAATAGTTACACAATCAATAAAGTATTTTCATTGATATGACTTTTAATGGTAAAACACAATAAATATATCATACATACACCACATGATAACGTTGAATCCAGTATAAACGTTATTTACCTTAAATAATTTTCTTAAAGTCATCGCAAAATATTTCTGAATTCATTGATTGTTCAAAAAAATTTTACCATATCAGATACTAAAAACTGTAAAAACAGAAACAATTACTAAAAGAAAATAAGCCATACAATCACAAGTCTAAATCAGCATCATACTTTGGTCCAAATATTAATCATCCTAAAAATAACATTTTTACCCGTTAAACTCGACAATTAATTAAACTCATATAGTAAAAATTAAAACTATGGAAAAACATCATAAAGCTATTCAAAGCAAATTAAAGAAGATGATAATTAAAAGGGGGTGGTTACTGATTAAGATTAGGAAGTTGGAATGCAATAGGTCATCCACTCACCCTTTCTGCAAGACTGTGGCTATCAGTAGCTTGACCCCTTCTGGCTCGGACATGAATGTAGTCTTGCTTAGAAGGAGGCTCTGAAGGTGGCTTTCCACCTTGCTCCGCAAGCTTTCCTGAACTGCTTTCTCCTTCACCTATGGCACTCTCACTCTTGTGGCTCCCTGTTGTCTTAACCCGTTTCCCATCACCACCACCACCACCCTCCTTCTGCACAAATCCCAATACCCAAAAACTTTCATCTTCAACACAAACAAAACTCTACCTATAACTAACAAAAAAACAGATCCAATTTTCTTCTATATTGTAATGCAACCAATTCAATTCTATTTGTTCTTTTTTTTTTAATTCATAGTAGAACATTGAGTGAGGTACCACGCCATTGCTAGTGAAGACGCCCTTAGCCGATTCCTCCTGCTCGGCGTCGCGCCTCTTCTTCGGGCCAATGCTAGCCGGGGCGCTGTCTCGGGCCGGGGCAGGGCCGAAGTCCGGAAGGGCGTGTCCGAAATGAGCCCTACTGAGGCCCAGCGCGGCAGTGGCGTCTGGCACGTTGGGAGGCGGGAAGTGCCAGATCTCTGAGAGGTTGTAGGACGTTGTGTTGGCGGCGGCGGCGTTGATGATCGCTGCCGGATCCATTCGGTGAAGAAAGTATCAGTGAGAAGAAGCGAAGAAGAGTGGCATTGAAGAGAAGGTTTTTGGTTTGGGGTTTGGGATTTGGGATTGTGATCTCCTTGGAGAGTGTCTAGTGTGAGAGAAGAAGCAATGTTTCTTCTCTGTCCACCATTACTCTCACTCCACACCCACCTCGGGACTCGCGAACCCAACTCACTTCCTTCCACTACTCACTATTCTCTTTCTTTTTCTTTCTCTTTTTCTTTTTCCCTTTTCTTATTTAATCTCATCCATTCAAATTTTACAATCTTTTTTTTATACTTCAATACAATATTTACATTTTTTATACAATATTTACTTATATAAATACTCACACAATAGGATACGGACACGGATAAAGAGATACGTAAAATCTTTAAAATGTGGAACACGGGAACACAGATCTATATATTATATAAATATGAATTATATAAATTGATAATAAAGATTTTTGTACACAAGTATGTTCCAGATTATTTTCTGGAGCAAAATATGTTTCTCATGACTAATTCACAAAGATTTGTTTCTTATTTTTATAATCATAATAGCAATTTATATAATAAAGTTTGAATTTTTAGAAAATTAATGTATCTTTTCTTTTTAAAATTGTGTTAAAATCATATTAGAATTGTCATAAATTTAACAAATACTTTTTGAATTAGACACTTCCTACAGATGTCATATCGGACACTGGCACGCCATTTAAGAGGAGTGTCCGAGCTTCATAGATATTTACAAACAGCGGAGATAATAATATTATAATAAAAAATATTATCACTTTTCTTTATTTATTTTAATTTCTCTTCAATTAAATGTCTTTTGTTTTAACTATGTTTCACATTTATTATTTTTTTTCTATGGTTAGTAATTTTATATAAAAATTATTTGTATTAATTAAAACATTAAATTATAATTTAATATTATCATCATTATTCATGTAAAATCTTCTTCAAATTAAACAACAATAATGAAAGTAATAAAATAAAACTACACTGATATAAGTGTTATTAAATCTCACAACGATGAATATCTTTCAATTAATTTTTTTAAAGATGCGTTTAGTTTGCATGCATCATACATACAAAGTTACATATTTTTTATGCAAATCAAAATGTAACATAATATATATTTTTGAAGTACATGTATTTTGATAATTAACATTATTGTAAACGCGTAGCATGTCTTAGTGGGGTTCCAAAACTTGAGTTGATAATTACTATTGTTTGTATATGATTTATGAAAAAGTTTTTGAAATAAAGTAGCATGAGATTGGTGGACCTGAAAGTGAGATGATTTAGTGTTATGATATCTTAGGATTTGATTAATTATGATAATGAGAATAGATTAGTGGGTAATTTTTTTAATTTATTTGCCACTCTTTTAAGGCTTATTTGATATTGACATTAATATGGTTCACTTTGTTTTCTGAGGTTGGGTCAAGCATTTAATGTTTTGAAGTATGTTGTACCCTCCATGTTCCCCCTTCTCTCTAATAATTGATGCTCCCATCTCATAATTCAAAATTCTCATGCAAGTTATAATAAATCATATCCAAACAAAAAGTGTAAATCATTAGGGGAAAATTAATACATTCTAATCACTGTTTAGTCTAAATCATTAACTTTTTATCAATCACCGTCTGATTCTACCCAATACTACTTTACTATGTATAAAAAAATCTGAAAGGAAAGTTTTGTTTTCATCAACTATTTCTTTTATTTTATTGTAAGCATTTATTTATTCTAAATTTACATATTTTAATTAGAATAAATCAATTTACATTAATTTTGCATATATTATCGAGATGTTTTAGGTATGTCCGTTACCATCTTGAAATTTACATCGAAAAATATTTTTATTCTCTAATGGAGTATACATTCATAATTTAATACTAAAAAAACTTAAATATAAAGTTAGAAAAAAATTTGTACTTATATCATACTATTAACCATTAAATTTGTCTTATTAGGTCTTTTAAAACGAGAGTCTCACCCATTTTATAAATATGTTAATCAACCTCAAGTTAATATATATGTTCAATAATATTTATTATTTATATTCACTTAATTTAACGTCAAAGAATCTGTATAGATATTCTCATCCATACTACTATCAAAACTTCTTCAAAACAAATATAAAAAAATCTAAAAGGACAATGAATATTTTTGAGATAAATCTAATATAAATTTTTAAAAGTTATAGTAACTTTCTAATCAAATCAAATCATAAGATCACTTATCTTATCCATATCCAAATTTTGAAATAAAATTTTGTTTTTATTTCTTTAAGAGTTAAAAGATAAAATTGAGTCAAAATTAAAAGGTAAACAAAATTAAAAGTGTATAACATCCTTTTTGTACTCGTGAAATATCCTTATTATTGCATGTGTTCTACCTTTATTAGATGAAGAATGAAAGTATGCATATTAAAAAAATAATTGACATAAAGTTGTTTCTTTAGCTGGTGACTTCATGTATATACTTATTAATTAAAATATTATTTGGAATATTTTTGGACATCATTTATCACCCAAAAACTCGTGCCAACCCGTTTCATTCACATGCATTGAGACGGCGTCGTTTCACGTGGAGACCCTGGTAGGTATAAAGTGATGGAGAATTTGAAATGCAGTGAAGAAAAGTAGTGATGGAATTGTTGAAGCTTTCGAAGTTGAAGCTCCAACTTCAAGCCCTCGTCGCCGAAGTTCGAGATCTCAGGGTAACGATCTCCGTCTCCAAAGCCAATCGCCTATTCTCCATGGCCGTTTCCACTTCCGCTAACCTTCGCACTTTCAGGACAGAGAACGATCCGCCACCGAGCAGCACCACCTTCTTTTCCAGGTTTTCGATTCCCTTCAATGAGGTCAATTCTCTTCATCACGTACCACTTCACGTAATTTTACCATGCTGATTCGGTTTGCCACGTTCGGGAGCAGAAGCTGAAGCAGAATGAGGAAGAGTGTGGCAGAAAGATACAGGAATTGCAGGGCGAGTTGGCTTCTGTCAGAGAGGAGCGTCAGAAACTGGAGAGAAAGGTTTGGGGGGATTTAATGTTGGTGGTTTTTCGGCAAAATAAAGGAACGATTAAGTGATTTCTGTTCCCAATGCAGGTAAATTATATAGAGAACGATAATCTGCTGCTTGAGAACAAGCAAAAAGAGTTGAAGGGAACCCTGAATAATTTGCTTCAGTCTAGGGAAAGCTTCGTGCATGCTTACGAGGTTATCTTACTGTTTGTGATTGGCGCTTTTGTTGTCTTTTATATATATATATATATATATATATATATATATATATATATATATATATATATATATATATATATATATATATATGTGTGTGTGTGTGTGAGTGTGTGTGTGTGTTACTGTATAAAACGTGGTATGTTAAGTGAACAAGGATAATGCTGGTGAGTGATGCTATATCTCCGTATAATATCTTATTTATAAAGAAATAGTTAAATGAAAAAAATGTCTTGAAGATATGAAAAACATTCAATACTTTCTTTATGTAACTAATAGGAGGATTGGTAAGAAGTTGTTGCAGAAAAAGTTGGAGTTATTCAACGCTAATTTCTAAATGATGGCAGGAAGAAAAGTCTCTTCCTTCTCTCATTTAGTTTTTTTTAACTACCTTTTATTGTTCGATAAATATAGTGCAGAATTTGAGCATTACTGAAATTGGTGAGGTTATTTTTGTGGATTTTTATTTTCAGATAATGCAATCAAATTTGATCCATTTAATAACCTGATGGACCCCATCCCTCAAAAAAGTAAAAAAAGAAACGCCCACATACAGACACGCTTGGTTAGCTTGAAAGGAAATTATTTGTTACTTGTTACTTTAGCATTCTTGAATCTTCTAAAAGCGTAACAGCTGAAAGTTTCGGGCCTTTTATTTTGTTTCCTAATATTTATTGTTCCTAATCAACATGTTTGACCATAACTGAAACTTTTCTGTAGCAAGAGTAGGTGTAATATGTAGAAACCATAAGATTTGGAATTTTGGATTTTGGTGGTTGTTGTGATACTACGAACGCAATGAACACTCCTACTTCATGGGGAAACTAATAAATGTTGGAACATTAAATTCTCATGATATGGACTGTTGTTGATTGTGTACTTCGGTTTGAAATAATGGGTTATACAGGAATCTACTTCTAAGATGAAACGTTCAATTGAAGCCAAAGATAGTATGCTCAGTGTCCTTTCAGAGAAGATAAGTTCTTGTCTAGCATTATTTGATTCAATAGCAAAGGAGGTATTTTGTATCAAGCAAGTTCTGGATAAAGTCCAGAACATTGTCAATGATAGAGAGGAAGTTGGTAAGTAATTTCCTAACTAGTAATGTTTCCAAAGTATGGTCAGGTGTGGATATTCATAGAACCAATTGGTGTTTAATTGCTTATTTTATGTTTTTATTTCCTTTTTTTCAGTGACCAACTTGAAAAACAAAATGGATTGGGTCTCTGCATTTGAAAAAACATTTGTTGGTAATTGAGAAATCCTAACCTGTCCTACATTTTAAAACATGTTAGTACTTAGTAGTTAGTATGATACAATTAATATATGTAAGTATGTGTGTGTGCATATAATATGTGGTGCTACATACCATCTAAGTTTTATCAACTCAAAAAACCTTCCTTTTTGGGTTGTAGAAAATATCTCTGATCTAAGAAACAAAGTGGAAAACAATGAGGCTGAGTTAAGAAGAAAGGATAGAATCATCTCAGAGCTTGAAGCAAAGCTGGATGTGGCAAAAGTTGGCAACCATAACCAAGCTCAAATGGAAGATATATCCATATCTGCAATATTTATATCTATATCAAATACCATAAAACTTATTTGCACTTTCATCTATTCATGCATTTTCAATATTTTCTTAACCAGCTCCACATTCAGAAAACTTTATCTGCAAAGGATACTGAGATACAAAATTTAGTTTCTGAAAAAGAGGTTTAATATTTTATTTGTCATTATGTCAATGACTTCTGGTTGAGAGGTTCCTATGATTTCTAAACATTTTTTACAATAATTCAAAGGTTTTACATTATGAAGTTGGAAGCTTAAGACTCATCTTACAGAGGATTCAGGGTACCATTACAAATATGAATGAAGAGGTAAAGGGAATTTTTAAACTTCAACTATTGCAAATTTCAAAGGTATACGAAGACAAAAAAATTACCATGTTTATGGCACTGGAAGCCCTATTTTCCAATTCAAATTTTTTTCCCTTGCAATTTGTTGTGGAGAGTGAATGCGTTTCTGTTCCAGTGAATAGTTGTAAATTTCTTCATCTGCTTTGTAAATTATGGCTGTCTATTAGTCAGTTTCACAATATATTTCTCATTCCATTGTTTTTACACACCATCCAAGGAGCATATTCTACTTTATTTCTGGTTATATGATTATCAAGTAAAATCTAATCTAAGATGCTTATTTTTATTCCAGGATAAAAGGTTATTCTCATCCATTTTGCAACAAAAAGAAGAAATTGTAATGGATATGAAGATTGTAGATAACATGTAAGATTAATTTATTTAATGATACATCTGTTAACTTTTAGAATTTACTGTCTGATATTATAGGCTTAATACAGTGCTCTGTTAGAGATAGACAAGTCTTTTCTAGACTCCTGGTTCAATGTGATCATTGCCCATTCTAGTACACAAACTAAAGATAATGAATAAGTAAAATATATTGACCTTAAGTTCATTTCTAGATTTATAGATGAACAGTTCAATTATTTCATTCTTATTAAATAATAATATCACTTACCTAGGATGGAAGATGTTCAAAAAAATAAAGACAGGGCTCAAGAACCTACTTGATTGCACTCTAAAAGGCACGACATTTTTAGACCTTCATTTTTTTACGTGAGGAAGAATAACTTTGAAGTTTGAACTGTGGCAGTCAAAAGAGGAAAGAACATTTTTCTTGGAGAAGAATTTTTTGTGTACTTTTTGACTTTATTGTGAGGAATTGTTTGGTAAACCTGGTTCACAAATAACCACAGAAGCACCAAATTGCAGATTTCTCAATTGATCCGTGAATGAAAATTCTTAGTTTGGCTGTTTGTTTAAGATTGGTTGCGTATTCTTCAACATTTAAAAAAAAAAAGAGAAGTTTATCTGCTTGTTGCAGTGAGTTCAGTTTCCTTGAGTTAATTCAGTAACCAAAAAAAATATAAAATGAACAGCCTCTATGTGCTGAAGATATGTAGCCAATGCAGATTGACCAAATATCACTATAAATAAATAAATACAAGGTGAGGCTTCTATAATCCATAAATCTTGTGAAGCAGTAAAAAAAAATAGAAAAAATTCAATGACTGTGATTAGAAGACCACTGAAATAGAACCTTCACACTGAGGTTAGAAAGGTAATTAATGACTTCATTGTGTATGAGCTATCAGAAGAAGACCAGTCAACTTCAACACAAGAACCAGCCAAAATCCATAAATTTGGTGTACCTACAAAAGCTTCTAATAATATCTAGGATATAATATGCTACCTGATGAACTATTTTTGTTGAGTGGTTTATAGCCCGTCACTCTTGTATGAATCCCATGCTTTTCTTATCATTAGGAACGGAAGCCTATGTAGGTTCTATATATATGCTGACATATACTGTACATGGTGAATATATCGCAAACATCTTTTCCTTTCTAATATTTCTTATTTGTCTCCTTTCTCTTTTCTCTATATTTTTCTTATGGTATCGAAGCTGGGAGCTTTGCTATTTCTATCTTCCCAAATCACTTTGTCCTCCATGTCAAGCTTAGTCCAAGACCCTAGTCAAAATCCCTGATGTCCTTATCATAACTCTAGTGAAAGTCCCTCCTTTTCACTGTCACCTACATTAACCGAATATAATTTTCATTCCTAGTCAGGACACATCCGATTGGTTCTCATTTCTTAAATCATAATGGGATTCCTCACTAGAACCATTACTGTCCTTGCATGCATACTCCTCGTTGGAACACTACAATACACTAGTCATGTCTTGGTTGACAAAATCTTTATCACCATCCATTTCTCAAAGTGTTCTCTATTTCGATTTTGTAGCAAAAGTTTGGAAATATTTGAGGAAATGTCTTTCCCAGAGTTATCTCCTATGAATCAAAGCTCTAGGAAGGAGTTTATAGTCTCAAACAAGGAATACTACTGATAGTTGAGAACTAATTTGAAACCAAAGTTAAGTGCATCTGATTTGACAATGGACCTACTTTTTTCCTAGAAGATTTCTTTTCACCCAAAGGCATTTTGCATCGAATGTGTTGTGTTGCCACACCTTAACAAAATGAAAGAGTTGAACGTAAGCATCAACATAACTCTCATGTTTCAATTGCACATTCCTAGTCACTTATGGTCATGCTATTAAACATGTTTATTTAATAAGCTAGGTTCCATCTCCCCTTAATGGGACTAAAACCCCATTTGAACTCTTATATGATAAACTACCAGATTTTCTCATGCTTAAAGTTTTTGGTTCATTAGGTCATGCTTCCACAAATGATGAACACCTTCACAAGATCCACTCTCTTGACGTGGGGCTTTTGTGGGTTTTCAAAATGGATCAAAAGGTTATGTTATTATTCATTTGGATAATAAAGAAATTTTCACTTCCAGACATGGAGTTTTTCGTTAAATGCATTTCCCTTTCATCTCAAAGTCTTTTCCACCTAATGGCGCAAATTTGCTACCTTTTGGGCCAACCATTTTACCCAATGCACCTTCTTTTAGTCAATCATATGATGAACAAACTCTTGACCTCACTAATCTCACAATTGATCCATTCATTTCTACACTCGAAAACAACAACTCAATGAAGGCTAGTCCACTTCATCACCAACATTGTCACCAAACCTTCCCAAGATCAACAATCCTCAATAGATCTGGTTCCAATGGAAAAACCACCATTTTGTTGCTCCACTCGACAACGAAGTTGTCCTTCACATTTCTTTGAGTTCCAATTTCGTTTTACAAACCAATCATCACCTAGATATTCCTATCCTCTTAACTCTATGCTTGCATATTCTCATCTTTCTCCCTCACATCACCATTACCTTATGTGTTTGTCATTGGAATCTAAACCTTTCAGTTACTAGGTTGCTCCAGCATAGTGTTGGTTGGATGCCATGAAAGCTAAAATTGACGCTTTAGCATTGAACTAGACTTGGAATATTGTGGATACTCCTCATGTTCACCCAATCAAATGTAAATTGGTATATAAGATCAAATGTTGACCTGGTGGTAGTGTGGAGCAATCCAAAGCCCGCCTTGATGCAAAGGATTTCATTTAGATTGAAGGAGTTGATTATTTTGAGACGTTTTTCTCGTGTTGTAAAAGTGGGTACCATTAGATTCATTCTTACTTTGGTTTCTATTAATCAATATCATCTCCAACAACTTGATGTCACAAATGTTTTTCTCCATGAATAGTTGTAAGATGTATAGATGTCCTTACCCCTTGGTGTTGCTAGATCTTGTCCCAATCAATTCTACAAGCTTCTATGGCCTGAAGCAAGCTAGAGCAAGATATGACAAATTGTTCATTTTACTTTTGTCTCATGAATAAAAGATTACGCATAGTCTCTTCATCAAATATGATCAATCTAATTTCACTACTCTGCTAGTTGTCCTGATTGGTAACTCCATTACTGAATTGACTAATATCAAGCATATTCTTCATTCCCACCTTTGATAAAAGATCTTGGTGCGTTGAAATATTTTTTGGGGTTTGAAGTTGCTCACTCTGCCTTAGGTATCTCTATATGTCAAAAAAAATATTAGTTTGACCTTCTTAATGATTATGGTTTATTGAAGCCAGCCTCTACACCAATGATCTCTTTGACTACAATAAGAATCAATTTATTTGTTGTCAGATCATTTGCCATATTCTCACTTGGTTGGTTGCCTTATCTATCTCACCAATTCACAACCTGACATTGCCTTTGCTTCACAATAGCTGAGTCAATTCATGTCTGAACTCAGTGTTGAACAAGGTGCTTTGATGCTTCCAAATCTGATTTGAAGACTTGAAGAACCTGCTGTTGTGTTTGTGTGTGTTGTTTAGTAGCTTTTGAATTGTCAACTCACATCTTGTATTGATCCAAGATCACTTGATTCTTTATCTCTTTTAAAAGAAGTGTTTTCTAAAAAGCTGTGAAATTTTAGTCAGTTATTTTTCAAATCAATATGTTGAAAAAGCTGCTACTCAAAGGTTCTTGAGACTATAGCAGGTTTTTTATCCGTCAATTTGTCGAAACAACTGGTTGTTTGACACTTAGTGGCTTTCAAAAGGTTTTGAAAAAGCTTTGCTTTATTTTGTCATTTTTGTCAAACTAAAACAACTGGTTATTTCGATAAAACAACGGGCTGTTTTATATGAAATCCTTACCAGCAAAATAATTTCAATCAGTTGTTTAGAAAAAAAATCTGTTGTTTTTCTAACAGAATTCTGTTAAGAATTCTAAACTGTTTTGAAATGTTTCTAACTACTTTTGATAAATGTTCTAACCGTTTTAACCACTTCTTTGAGTCTATATAAAGACTGTTTTGTGATCTTTTCAAGTACCTAAGAAAGAGAGCTTATTAAAAACATTTTCAAGAGAATCAAGAGTGTTTGGATCATCACTTGTGTGTAAAATAGGAACTGGGTTTTCTATACGTCTGTACTACTACTTTGTAAATCCTAGGTGTATTCTATTTCCTTCTTTTGAACACTAATTTTGTGTAATCTGTGTAAATTAGTTTCAGAAAGGGTTTCTGGAAACTGAGGTGTTGCCAAGGAGTGTTGTGTGTTCTTGAGTGGTTCAAGATCAACATTCTTGGTGTGGTTTTAGATAAGAAGTGTTGTGTGTTCTTGAGGGATTCAATATCAACATTCTTAGTGTGTTTTGTAATCTAGTTTTGATTGCTTAGTGAATTCCCAGTGGTTAGCTCTTGGTTAAGAGTGAACCAATATAAATATCCTTGTGTGAATCTCTCTATTCCTTCTCTTATACACTGTTTTGAAATCTGTTCTTTGTTTGCTGGTATAAACAACCTGTTGTTTTGATAAAACAACTGGTTGATTTTCTATAAAAAAACTATAAAACTGAAATTTTATCCAGTTAAACAGAAAATCAATTGGTTGATTTTTCAGAACTTTTCACTCTACTTCCAATCTTTGCGAAAATCTTGTAAAAACAATTCACACCCCCTCTTGTTTTGACCACACATTCTAACACTAAGTGTTGCTCATATTTGTGCTGCCAACAAAGTCTTACACTATCTAAAAGGATGCCTAGGAAAATGATTGTTCTACAATCAAACCTCTCGTCCAACTAATCTTGTTGTTTTTAGCGATTCCAATTGGACCACTTGTGTACATACAAACAAATCTGTTACCAGATAATGTTTCTGCCATGGGAATTCAGTAACTTAATGGAAAGCAAAGAGACAAAACACTGTTTCTCATTAAGCTGCAGAAGCCAATATTGTGGGCTTGTGTCCTCTAGCTCACTTATCTTAATGATCTTTAACTCACTTGTTGCAAACTTGCTGTTGTTCTGTACTACGATAGCCTAAATGCCACGCATATTGCTGCCAATCTGGGTTTTCATGAGTGAACCAAGCATTTATAAATCGATTGTCATATTTTATGAAAAAAGATTCAACAAGGTCTAATGAAGTTAGTTTCTGTTTCTTAATTGCATCAATTGGTTGACATGTTCACTAAATCTCTTCCTCCAAACTTTTGTCAACAATCTATCCAAGCTTGAGTTAGTTGATATTTTCTTACCTCCAGCTTTAGAGGGAGTATCAAAAGAAGACCAGTCATCTCCAACAAGAACCAGCCCAAAATCCATAAATCTGTTGCACCTACAAAAGCTTATAATAATATCTAGGATATGTTTAGAATGTGCTCTGAATATTCTACTCGCTGTACTATTTTTACTGAGCTGTTATGTTCTGTAACTCTTGTACGAATTCCATGTTTTTCTTATCATTAGGTATTGTAGCCTCTGTAGGTTATTTATGTGCTGCTTATATACTGCAAATGGTGAATATTTGCATTATCTTTTTCTCTCTATATTCCTTATCTTTCTCCTTTCTTTTTTGTCTATATTTTCCCTAGTAGCACTATCCGTCATTAGATATTACAATTTATAAGTACAAACAATCTCATGTTTGAAGTATTTTTCCGTTTTCTGCCTGATTTTATCTCGCTCCTCCCCTCTTTCTTCTAAATTGACCGTGGACAGTTGATGTTTTGAAATGAAGCTTTATTTTATTTCATACTTGTTATTCATCAGAATTTTATTTCAGGGAATGAGCACAGTCGCTATTTTGAAGCAAGTGTGGCATGCATTTGTTTTATTGTGTAGCGGAAGTGTTTTGGGCTGACGATGGATCGAGACCAAATGAGCAACAGAAGGATTCATTACATAGCCAACTGCGTCTCTGATAACTGGTAAATTGAAATGAGTTTCTTTCTGCTCATATAGGGTTTGTGAATTAATGGAAAATTTAAAGATGTGCTCATAAATAATTTAAGTTTTTGAACCCTTCAAGTTGTTATTCAACCCCTTCTGCTAGTGTCTGACAATATTCTTTGGTGTATTGGATAATTATGCAACAAGTGTTGATGTTCAGCAATGCAAATAGGTGATTTACCGACCAATATTTGTTTACTCCGATATCCTATTTTGATTAAGTTGGATATTTAGTTAAAGGGGGGGAGGAAGTATGAAAATTTACATATAATGCCACTGGAAAATATGTATTTTATTCTCTCACGATCGTTGCCATTGTTCACAATTTCCCTTGTGTTATGCTGAATTTGACAGAACAGTGAGCAATTCGAAGCGCTCAACAGTTAAAATCAAACCGTTGCCTTTTGTTTTTTAAATTTTAGAAACTATACTTTAGAGTAAAATAATATAAATTTTAAGCCTCGGATGCTATGCAGTTGTAATAAATATATATATTATTTGAGTGTTCGACCTTCCATTTGGTAACTCTGTAGTTTCCTTTGCCTATTGGTTAGAATAATATATTCATTGTTGAATAATTCATGATATAGTTTGGAAATCCTAGTTGTTGAATGAAGAAAGAATTTAATGTAGTTTATGGTTGAGATATTAAATGTATATATGTTTCATTTAATGCTTAATTATTATAAAAAAGTAAGAGGAGTAGGATGCTATATTATTACTGCCATCCTTTCAGCCGGGATGAAGGGTTGACCTGCCTTGAATTTTGTAGTTGTCATATTTTATTAGTTTGCAAACCATGTTTTATGTATACGAGGAAGACATAGAAGTTTGAATTCACCACTGGTCTGCATTCCTATAGTTTCCATGTGCAAAAGCGCAGTGGATAAAAAATTATTCCTATATGTTTTGTGCCCTTTTCTTCTTGTAACCATCATTGCCCTTTTCTTGTTGTTCATCCTTATTATGTATAACTCAAAGAAGAAAGTATTTTATTGTGTAATTGTGTCATTTGAAAGATATTTTAGAAGCACACAATTTAGAAATCAAAAAACATTTTTTGGATTATGCAATGTAGAAGATTCAGATTATACAATCTAGCACTTTTTTTCTCATGTAAAAAAAAGACTGAGACTATACAATCCAGAAGTTAAGAAAGCTTTCAGATTATAAACTCTAGAAGAAAAAAAAAAAAAACTCAGATTGTATATTTTCGAAATAAAAGTAAAAAAAGACTTTGAGACTATATTCAAGAAAGCTTTCAGATTATACACGGTAGAAGTAAAAAAAAACTCAGATTGTATGTTTTCAAAATAAATAAAAAATTCAGATCACACAAATTTAGAAGTTATTTTTCACTTCTAAATTATGTAATTTAAAAGTATTTTTCATGTAAAATATAATTTTTGAATTACGTAATGTAAAAGCTTTTTCATGCAAAAGGTAACTTTTAAAAGGCATTTTTTCATAAATTAAAAAAATAAAGTGGAAAATTTCAAATTTACAGGGATGTAGAAGGAAATGATGAGAGGATATGTCATATTTTGGTCCCCCACAATTGAGTCTAATTTGACCTGAAATCACCAAGTCTGACATGCTATATCTGTTTTTGGGTTCGTAAGTTTTGGAACTGAGCAAACATGATTTTTTTTAAATGATCATGCGATCATAAAATTTATTTTTGACTAGTTTTGTATAATTATGCAGTTTAAAAATACAGTATCACATTATAAACCTAAATTACTATATTGTATTATATTTAAATGGTCAAATTAAAAAGATAAAAACTCGTGATTTTTTATGTGGCCTGTAAATATTTCTCGTCTTAAATAACTTAATTTTAATGTTTATGAAAATTTTGATTGAGTGATATTTTTAGTTTTCATGTGGTAATGCCTCAACAAAATCCACTCAGAAATTTGTAAGGATTTTTCACTATCAATAATTGGTGAAATACAGTTGTGGATTTGTTTTTTCATTGTGAGGCTTTTTCTTTTAGGACAAACTGTAATAAAGGACGTTCCCAATTCTTGACTCTACTCCTCAATTTTAATATTAAGGATATGACATAATTACTTCCATACAAAAATTGGTCTAATTTAAGAAAACGGAGGATAACTTGGAGATTCGAGCTAAACTTGTGTTTCAGAAGTTTTATACTTCTATAATTTAACCTTTGCCCTCATCCTACACCATCTAAACCCCAATAACACTTTTACTCCCTACCAAGGGTAAGTCAACAAGGAGAGTACCTTCCAAAATGATAAATTCATAAAAAAATCATTATTGTTAAGGAAAGAAAATCACTCATTACTAAAATAGATAAAATTTTAAAAAATTATAAAAATAATAATTCGTATCAACTTGACACAAATTTAACCTCTTAAAAAATATTTCAATTAAAATCGTATTGAGGTGATGTTATCTACACTTCAATTTAAATACATTGAAATTCTGTCATATTAACACAATTTTACTCTAAGAAAACTAAAATTGTATGAAGTTAAAACCATTTACAATTTCAACAATTATCCTATCAAATTACACTATATTAATAAATAAAAACATCTTATGGTTTTGATACCTTTTTAACCAAAACTTCAAAATAATCCTAATTTTATTTTATTTTAAAATCTTGGGCATTCATATAACATCTATTACAATGAATGTTTTTTACATAAATTCGAGTCACATTACAAGAAAATTATGAAATAGAAATCAATTTTTAGAGACCAAAATAATTAGTTGCAATAGTAACTAAATTAGATACCATCTTAAAAACTAAAAAAAAAATTGGTTTCTAAATTAGTTTCTATTATTGTTAAATAGTTTCTAAATTGGTATCTAGTTAACAACCAAGGTTTTAACTACCAATTATTTAGTTTCTAAATTTGGTAGCAAAAACATTTGTTGCTAATTAGATACCAATTTAAAAACTATTTAACAATAATAGAAACTAATTTAAAAATCATATTTTTTTTTAGTTTCTAAAATTGTCTCTAATTTAGTTACTATTGCAACTAATTATTTTGGTATCTAAAAATTAGTTTCTATTTCATAATTTTCTTGTAGTGTTATAAGGCTACAGAGTTTTACCAAGTTGAATATTTTTAATATAATATTTAAATTATTTTTTAAAATAATAATTTATCGCATATAATGTTTGTAATTAAATAGTAATAATATATATATATATATGTATGTATGTATGTATATGTGAGAAAACTTGAAATCGCACGCAAGAGTGTTTGTGATAAAGAGAATATAAAGAGGAACTATGGTTTTACTTGCATAGTTTAAAAATTAAAATGTTTGAGTCTCTCATAATTGAGATGAGGAGAAATGGATACGTGCATGCATGGAGTCAAACCAATTAATGCAGACAGTAATTAAATAATAATAGCAATAGTAGAGTGTTCCTACATACATTTAAGAGCCACTTTTGAAAAAGTTGTTTCAACTAATTCTAATCAACTATTTATATTTTCAAAACATGATACTTAGTAATTAAAATGATTAAAAATTATATGTTCAATTAACCTTTCTTAATTTTTGTATCTTTTAGATAAGATAAAAAATAATTAAAAGTGAAGAATTTTATTCCCCATTCATTCAGAAAGAAAACATATTCCCCTTAGCAATTAACGTTTTGTCTCTGAACCAATGCACATGAAAAGCATATTTTACCATTTCAACACGCTTTGTGTTAAAACAAAGAATAAATTCCCTAATTTTTTAATATTAATGTATTAATCACCGTTTTCTAGATACAACTAATTAGTGAGAGTCTTAATATTGTTTATAAAGATTAAGACCCCAATTAAAACTTTGCACAAAGAACATTAACTTTGTCATCCACAATTAACGAATCAACTTTTGTTGAAAGTTTAATCAAATGACCTAACAAACCATGTACTTCACATTTTTAGTTAGCATAATCCTCCACTTTTTACTGAAAAAAATAAAGAATCTAGCATAATCCTATTATATTTAAATGCATAAAATTTAGAACAAATATTTTTTCTAACTATTTAAATGCAATTATCCATAATATCTTACTTTAGTATTTTTTTTAAAAAAATACAAAACTACATAACAAATAAGTATAAATTAAAAACAGAGGTTTTTGAAAAAAAAAATGATATGTATATTCAGTGTTAAGATTAATTTTTTATGTGTTTTCATAATTATTAATATTCATTTATTATTTTCTCAACCAATATTTTAAAAACACAATATTAATTCTATCATAAGTTTTCGAAAGCATGATATATTCTTTGTGGTGGTTTTGAGAAAATGTCATCAAGATTCTTCTTCTATCCTTTTCTCTTTCTTACTCCTAAAGAAAACCAATTTCATGCTGTCAAATAAATTTATGCCAACATATTAAAGAAGTTTTTTTTACAGGTTTATTTAAGATATTAGTTAAGGAATTTTATTTTAGGATATTAGTTGTGTGCTTGAACTTCATCCATATTAGAAAGAGAGTTTAAATTTAATTCATAAAATGTTTGTTATTTATTATTAGTTGTTTTATTTAAATATTTTTTAAAAAGTTCAAGTGACAAAGTTTTGGTGAGGAGAAATATTAATAAGTGAAATATGATTTAAATTTTAATTTAAGTATATTTATGTTTTTTACTTATATTTATAAAATCAAATTTATTTTTAAAGAATTTTTTTTATTTAAATTTATTATATATATATTTAATATCAAATTTGTTTAGTTGAATTTATATTTTAAATAATCTGATTCGAAATTAAAAAATTATCTACAAGCATAAAAGAAATTACAAGTATTCTTCATGCAATTACTTAATAAATAACGAAACAGTAACGCAGCAATTTGTTTAAAACGGAGTATATGGATACTACTTTTGAAATTTGTTTTACAGTGTTTCCTTGTGTTCATTAAGTGTTATAATGCACTAAATAACATTCTTATTTAAATACACTGGATTTGTTTTTAAAAAAATTGTACGTCATACAAGTTTATCTTGCTCTCTTTTAAATTATACATGATTTAACTTTAAATAAATATTCACTAACAATTATGTTAATTTTAAAAGTAAAACATACGTAATGCAAAACTATTTTAAATATAAAACACTACTAAAAAAATATATATTTTCAAAGGACAAAATATGTCGCTTATTAAGTTGGTAACTGGATTTTTCCAATGAATTTTCGACGAAAAATAATTCATTAGTAAATTGTTTCTCGAAAACTTTTTGACGAACACATTTATTAGTATTTACCAAATAGACAGATCTATCAAAAAGTTAATAAACTCATCTCATATATAACACTTATCGACAAAATAGTTTGTTGATTATTATCAAGGAGTGTGGCTACAAGTAATCATCGACAAATACATCCGTCGAAAACTCATTAAATTATTCTCATGTACAACACTTACTGACGAATAATTACGTCGCTAAATGTTATGCATGAGTAGTTTAATGAGTTTTCAACGGATGTATTCGTCGGTAATTTAATTATTTTGGCAATAGTCAAAATGTCTACCATAATTCTTATATACTTGCATATTTCAAATAATCTATCACAGTATAGCATTAAATTCCAACAGTATATCAATCCAAATAGTGTGTGGTATGACCATTAATTCCATTCAATCCAAAATAAATAATAAATAATTATGGAATCCAATGTTAGATATAACATTGCAAATAGCCTATGACATAACCATCAATCTTAGTAAACTTAAATAAATATAAATTATTCAAGAATTCAATGTTGCATCCAACATATTTATGTCAATTTCAAATAGATTTAATACTAAATGTCACTCTAAAAATCATATTATTCATCAAATTAAAAAGAAATATAAATTAGATGTGAAATTATAATTTAAAACTAAATTAAGAAAATTGTAGCTAATAAGTTATTGTGTCTAATAGCTAATAAGTTATTGTGTCTAATAGTGTGCATAATTAGGAGAAGATTGTGGGGAT
>Ga0123342_1003161_pt1 | contig 26703 bp, 15 predicted proteins | sample Turbeawhitnodule_FD_89960 | JGI IMG/M metagenome (GOLD analysis project Ga0123342, IMG submission 89960) | Root nodule microbial communities of legume samples collected from Mexico - Turtle bean Mexico white nodule | ecosystem: Host-associated > Plants > Roots > Nodule | place: Mexico: Nepantla...
ACCGTATTCTTTTCGGCAGAATTGTACACTTTTTTTATTTTATTTATCATTTTTTGTGTACTTTGAATTTTTGAATGATTCTTTTTTCTACTCTTTTCTAACACTTTGAATATCACAAATCCAAAATTAGGAGGCCCAAGCCCAAAGCCCAAGCCCAAGCCCAAAGCCCAAGCCCAAGCCCAAGAAGGCCAAAGCCCAAAGATGAATTAGCTTCTCTCTTAATGGGTTGTCGAACTTTGTTTGATGAAAATAGAAGGGTGATTCACTTGCAGGAGATTCTCTAACGTTTAAGTTAGTAAGAACTTAAAGATATACGAGTATTTAAGTAATTTGATGAATTTGAGTAAGTGTTTACTAGAGAATAAAATTATATTTATAGACTTTTTGGTCTATAGAAATATCCAATAAGACAGTTACCAAAGATTGGGCAGAAATCAATTTTCAAATATATTTGAATTTATAGATAATTTGGTCGAATTATCTATAGTAAGTATTATATTTTTAATATATTTTTAGTACGATATCCAATGAAAAAGTGTCATTAAACATGTTTGAAATAAGTTAGACCAATGATTTGTTTTATATATCAACAAATATGGCTAAATATCCTTCGAAGGCTAGATAGTAAAAACATAATAATCCAAAGCAACTAGGTTGAGAACCACTTGATCCATTGGAGGACTTCCCATCTATTAAGCACTCATAAGATTAACTCTCATTAGATATTGCATCACCAAATAAACTCATTAATAAGGTTCATAATCACCAAGTAGAAGAACACTTTGTATTCCTATCCACACTTAGGAACCATAATGTAGTTTGGCTCAAAATCGCTATAAAATAGTTGGATAATTAAATTTACTAGCATGCACGTGTCTTGCCTATATAACTAGGATTACATGCATACTAATGTTATTAAATAACAAGCACACATAATTGCTATTACAACTACAACATTTATTATATTTTTTGCACGTTGAGCGAGAGTAATATAAGAATTTGAGTGAATTTTGGACGATATCAACGATTTAATTCATTAAAGAGAGAATGAAATTTCGTGTAGCAAAACAATAGTTTTTCAAATGAAGTGAAATTAAAATCCAAAGAAAAAAGAAATGATAAGTTTTTAAGATTACCTAATAAACCAATAGTTTACACAATTTAATTCGATAAAATTGAGGTTTACATTCTCTAAAATGCAATACACAGTTTTAAGAAAATCATAGGAAAAAAAATGTGTAATTGAAGTTATAATGAAAAAGAAAGTTACCTTATATATTTGAGTAAATTTGAAGAAAATATTTATATAGTAAATAAAGAGAAGTTCTTCAAATAAAATGAAACAAATGACTAAAGAGAAAAAAAAAATCAAATTACCTAATAAAATAAGAACTAAGATATTTTGATAATTTAAAATTAAAATGAGTATGAGATAAGGAAGAGGACACTCTCATATCAAATTTAAAACATTAGATATTACATACATTCAATGAATGTGAGAATTTCTCTTCAAAATCAAGATAACTTTAAATAATCTCGAGGATGTGTTTATTTATCATCTCTAATTAGATCATTGTATTCCAGACTTTACATTAATTTTTTTTTCTTTTATATTACAATCTAAAAATGGTCATATGTTAAATATAATTAAATATTCTCATTTATTATTTTATCAATATCATATATTTGAATTTAATGTTTTACTTTAATATATATTATTTTCGTACTATGATTTCTCATTTAGTTGCAGTAAATAGTAAATAATTAATTTTTAAGTTTTTCTTTTAATCATTAAACTCAGAATAAACTTTTTTTTATACGATACTTAAATTTAAGATTAAAATAAATTACAGAAGATATTTGTTAATTTCTTTTCCAATTCCTTTTTAAATTTATATAAACCTAACCGAAAACACACAATTGTGCAGAATATGATAAACATATTATCTCATAAGTCTTACACAAGATCGCTCATTCCAACCTACTTTTGACAAGTCAAATTTAGAACAGACCAAAACACACCACATACCAATCCGCATTCCATAGTTTCTTCCTACATTCCCCGTAAATGTAGAAAAGGTCAATTGTCCATTAGGTTCGACACATTTTTAATTATACAATTCAAAAATATATCTCCATAGTACAATCCAATAATTAATTAAATTGTACAATTTAAAAATAATTTTTAGATTATATAATTCAAAAATACATTCAAAATATCTGCAATCCAAAACTGTATTTCAATTATAAATGTATATTTTCAAATAAAAATAAATAAATTATATAATTCATAGTATGTTTTTAGATTATATAACTCAAAACTCTGATCCCATAAACAATTTAAATTTTTTTAATAAACTTTTAGATTGTATAATCCAAAATTCTAATCTCATAAATAATTTAGATTTTCAAATATTTCATGGTGAAGAAAGAGAAAACCATCATTAATATATATATATATATATATATATATATATATATATAAACAGTCCAATTCTTGATAGAAAGAAATAATTCATTAACCATTTATAACCTTTTGATAAATATTTGTGCATTTATATCGTAGGCAGTCTTCCCACCAAGCTAAGTATTCCAACTTGATAGCAAGGAGAAAATTATCTAAGTATCTTGTGCAAGTACAATATCAAAAATCAAACTTTCACCATAAACATATTCCAACATTAATTACATTAAATGGGTTAAAAATCAATTTATCCAACTTTGAAACAGAACTAAGATCATCTTTAACTTGAAACATTTTTTTTGGGTCTTTAACCACAAATTATTCAGACACTGTTACTTCTTAGAGGCCCTGCCTAATTTGTTCAATCGAATTTCTCTCTTTAATTTTATTGATTCCCAGAAGTTAAAACAGCAAAACTTGATTTTTACATCATTGAATGATGCAGGAGAAAAAGACAAGATAATGCAATTTTACATTACTGTCTTCTTATCTTGAAAGACCATATGATTAAACAGACTCTGAAACATCAGAAGCAGTGGCAGAAGAAGGATTTGAAGCAGGATCTTGATACCACTGGTTTGCCTCTCGAGTGAGAAAATAGGCATCTGCAAATGAAGGTGAGAAATTCATATCAAAATCAAAATCCATCATAAGCTCATTCTAAAACATCCTCCTAAGAAATAGCTGTACATAACATAAAATATGAAGTACTGATAAAAAATTAGATGCACTTAACATCTTGGTAACATAAAAAACATACACTTGTTGAAATAATTTTACTAAAATAACTTCATTTTCTCAGTAAATTTTTTGTTACTTTTATCTGGTGCAAATACATTAACATTGATATAGTTTATTTGGAGGAAAATTAGAAATAAAAGTATTACTTCATTAAATGCTGAAAACATTTGTCAATTTGAAAACTTTTTAACGTTAAAATTGCAGGCATATGGAACTACAATGAATAATTAGGATTATTCAGATTCTAAGGCTTGCACTCTAATTAGTCAAAACCAGTTCAAGGGATTAACATTTTTGGCACCACCTGACATGGTAAAAACTTAGGAATTAATGTGTTTATTACTCAATAGATCTCACTCTCATTCAATGCTTTGAAAAAGTGCTGCTTTGTTCACTGTTTTTGCCTAAACTAAAATGCAAACAATTGCTATAACTATGGTCTTTCACGCACCATTCTTAACTTCAATAGCTAAAAGTAGAAAAGAAAAGTCATATTTGTCCAAGAATACAGGTTAAAGGATTATAAAACACATCATTATGCACCAGCACCAACATGCACCAATATCTAAAATGTGTAATGAGACCGCAGCAGCACCCTTTCAATTAATGCATTTAGTGAAAAACTTTTCAGCAGACTCCACCCAAAAGCCTATCTGGCTCATCAGGACTTCATTCAACAGGGCATTTGAATTGAACTTAGTTTACTTTTCAAATTAAAATAGCTATTGAAAGGGATTTATGTTTCTAACAACTCGTATTTTTCAGATCAAATGCATGTTGAACCTCTGCATATTCTTATATGCTATATAAGTAAAATTAACCAATGTGAACAGGTAAATTCATTTCCCACTTTCCAAATTCTAAGAGACGTAGAATAATCATTTTAGCTTCTGGATAATGGATATCTGCATATGGAACTAGAGCTTCAATATAACAGACATGGATGTACTTTTCTACCTTTCAAGGTTAATTTATGGAAGCTTACCTGATAAGAACACATCTTTATATTCATCATCATCATAAACAAATTGTGGCGGATCCGGAGAGCCAATTCCAACAATGGTGCTTCCACTGCATGAGATGTATTCAGACAGCATATAAGATGATTGCATCTTTTAAAATCATCACTCCATATTACAGCAAAAAGAAAAAAGATCAAAACAAATACTGACCACTTCAGAATAGTTTACTGCCATTCAGAAAAGGGGAAGTGTAAACCTCAGTTTACTTTTACGTATAACCTTTGATATCAAATAACTTAGATAATGTCAAAGGTTCTAACCAGAAATTCAAAGATTTTTAAATTTACACTTTTAAGTTAAAACATGAGACTTGTTTTTGGCTCTACCATGTGCTTGATTAACTTGCAAAATATGCAGAATATTCTTCTAATGAAATAAATTCATTATGACAGAAAAAAATCACAAGGATCTGTAGAGGATAAGGGATTTTCCTTAAATAAAAAGGAAAATGAAAATTACAATGAAAAAATGTAAAAAAAATCAATGGAGCTATTTTTCCCAAGCTGTCAACAAGATTGATGCTTGACATTAAAAATTAATCTATTTACTTTTATCAAACCACTAAAACTAGTCTAGAATATAAGTTTAATGGGTATAAGAGACACCTAGAATTCATGAAAATGGAAAAACAATGCGTTATATTAAATTCTCATATCATAAATAAACTGTTTTTCAGGTCCATCTTCATACAAATTATTGTCATTTCAGTTGGATAGAATCTAATGCAACTATTAGATTTTCAAATCAGAGATGATGAGTTGAATTATTTAGAAGGCTTTCTGTCTGAAATTTGATGAACAAAGTTGATTCTAAAAGGTTCTCAAGACAAAGGATTAAATTGTTTGATCACCATAATTCAAGATCACAGAAAACTCATCACCTATTCCACAAACCAGATTCAGCAGAAAGGTATATCAGTATAAAACATGAACATGCTTCATTTGTAAGATCGCGTGCTTTATAAACAGCAGATCATTTGTAAGTCTCACACACAAAGGGTGTGTAGAAACCTCCGGAAACAAACACACAATATGTTTGTACCTGGGAGGAGCTCTAGCAAGTATATATGACTTTCACATAAATGCAAGTCTAGAAATTAAAGAATAATAGGTTTTCCAGCGTTTTCACCTTCCTGACATAAACACAGCATCATATTCTCCACGACCAGCTGCACTAATTCGCTGCTTCAGTCTTTTGAGAGATGGTAGAACTTCAAACGCAGGAGGTTCTGCAGATGAAGAAAAAAGGAAAACATGAGAAGATAATTAAAGTCAAATGCATCAGAACAGTACCAAACTTCAATGAGAATCAAATATAACTGTGTCGATGATATGAAGGATTGATGTGCAAGAGAGTAAGCGACACAACTGATATTTCAGTAAGTTGTACATACAATTATAAAATGAGAATAGAATAGTGGAATCTCAGTTCTGCTATTTACCATTATGCTAGACATCTCACAGCATTATGTACAATGTGCAGTCAAGAAAATCAAATCAAAGCCAAAGTGAGAAAATACATAGCTAAAAGCATACCTAAATCATTAATACAAACATCTTGTGAGATACCAATTTTTGAGATCTTCTCCAACAATGTTAAAGGATCAACCTTACTAGTCTGGTCCATACGTAGACACTGTATCATTGGAAGTTGTTAAATTCGTCACTAAAAATCAGGGGAGGGGGGAGTATGCTTTTATTACTACTCTGAAAAGTCAAATACCTTGTAGACTTCAGCAGTCGAACATGCTTGTGGGGGCTTTATGAGAACCATCGGAACGTCCAGAGATACTGGTGGAGGAATATTCTGAACAACCTGCACAAGTGAAAGAAAAAATCTTAAATAAAATATAATGATTGGGAAATCACATTGAATATAAGTTTAGCTGCCTGCAAATGGTTAAAAGGCTTACAAATGCATGTGAGTTATGTATTCATCGTCACACAGAATAGTTAAGTAAATCACTTCACATTCAATATTTTAGGAACACACAAATTCCTTTCCATTCATGACAAAATGATCTGTTGTCTGTACTAAATTATTAAAGGTTTCAGGAATAAAGATAAATCTAGGTGATCTGAACTAAAAATGGTAAATGTTGGGTTCACTTGGTCGTACTATATACAATAATATCACTTGCTCATATTTAATCCGCAGAGAATGTCTATAAAAATTTTGTACCACGACTCTTTAAGTTGTATTCTAGGACAGTGGCATAAGTATCTTCACAATTATAGCATCTATTCAGAATTGTAAAATATTATCTATTGGTGCCATACATTGTGAATCCACATAGCAAGATATAACAATTTGCGGTTATTCTCAAATATGACTTTGAGAATGGAAGGTACCTAAATTTTTGACTAACCTCTCCTCGACCAGTGCAATAGGCTGCTCCCTGAGAGAAAAAGAAAGGAATATCTGATCCAATCTCACTTGACCATTCTTGGAGTTCTTTCTCTGAGGCAAGAGAACCACTGAATTGATTTGCTGCCCATAGTGCAGTTGCAGCATTGCTACTTCCACCACCAAGCCCTGCCCCAGTAGGCACCCGTTTATCCAGATGAATCTGAAAACACGTGAATATACACAATACACGTTAAATCTTGTGGTAAGTTGAGTTTAGATTAAAACAAAGAAGCATGCAGCTTTTAATTAAAAATGAAAAAATTAGGAACATAATAGACATCGTTGCTTCGTACCCAAAAGAACTTGTCACTGCCAGTCTTCTTCCTATAAAGGTTAAGCGCCTTAATAATCTGTTAAAAGAGAATTTTCACATAACATTCTCTGAAGTCTGAACAAATAAATGACCAGAAGAAGAAAAGAATGAGAAGGGAAACAGTAGTACCAGATTTCTATCATCAAGGGGCACCCCAGACACATTGGTTGACAGGCTATCCTTGGTTTTTGAAGGTGACACAGAGAACTTAATTATGTCACCTAGACTTATCACCTGAAGACTCGAAAAATGCAAGTAAGACATGTTCAAGAATACATAAACCATATTAAAAGGTACATGAAATAAAAGAGCACTGAAGTAGATGCCAAATTATGATAACCTCTTACATGAAAAAGGGATGCCAAGTCATGATATCCGTCTTCCCTCTTGTTTGTTATTCTCAAGAAAACATTTATCTGCAGAAGAAAGGGTGGCAATTTCAACACAAAACAAACAAATTTGGGTAGCCTCCAAGCAAAAGCATGGGGAAGGTGATTACCTTGCAAGGAGAGAACAAAGTAAGCCTTGAAAGGGGAGCTTCCCTGTCGACTTCATCAGCCAACTTGTTAATCCTTCCTTCGGGGTCAAACGTAATCTAATCTCACCAACAAAAGATTACGACTTTAAGAAAACATCTATTAAAAAGCAAAATCCAAACCCAAAACAAATGTCATTCTATATTAGGAAGGGGATCTCCAACATTCTACACAAACAACCACACTGAAACTTCGATCCAAAACATAACACACTAAAAAGAAAATTCAAACTTTATAGCTAAACAAATGTAATTCTACTCAAAGAACACTACTGAAACTTCAATCAGTCCAAAGCAAAATATGTAACCTCTAATTGTCTCCTAGAAGTGTTGGAATCAGAAACCATGGCTCTGACCGAGTGGGGTTTCTGAAACCGAAGCTTAGAATGAAAATTGGATGACCCATTTGGTCTGAATTGAGCAAAATGGCTACTTCTGAAGGAGTTTTGGGAAGTGGGGAAGACATAGCTATTGCAAAGAAGGTGAGACGAAGCCATGGGTAGGTGAAAGATTGGAACTTCAATTCAGCTCCAAATTGGGTACATAGAAAAATGTAATCTAAGTGATTATGTGCTTCTTGTTTGTTTATTCTTCCTACCAAACCTGGTCAAATTCAATTGGGCCGGTAGAAAAAATTATTAAGAATGGTTTTAAGACTGTTTTAAACTCTAATTCAAATGGTCAAAGCCGACAAGGTGTTGTTTTTTTTTTTTCAGAGCCTGGCTAGCAGAGGTGGGGCTTTAATGGAGAACTGATTAAAGAAGTACTAATTTTTTAGTATACATATATATACATATACACTAGTATCTTGACCACGTGCAATGCACGGAAATATTTTAAATATTTCATATTTAAATAATAATATTATAATAATAAATAATAAATAAATTACATATATTAAATTAAATTTGTTTTTTAATATATTAAAATTAAATCAATTAAGAATAATGGTAGAGTCAATTATATTTATAAATCAAAATTACTAAATAATTTAAGAATACATTAAATATATAAAAATAAAAATATTATGATGATTCAGGATGATGTTAGTTGCTCTCCTTTGAATTTCAAATTTTGATTAATATTTATAATGTTAGAAAAATAATTAAATAAGATTTCTTAAATACGTAAATAATAAAATATATTAAATAATTATACCTTTTATTTGATTACTCTTCATAATAAAATTAGTTCTCTGAATAGTTTTATTTTTGATGTGACTATCTTAATTAATTTGATAAATGTAAAAGTTAACTATACGTACGGTATGTGTCATATACCGTATGCATGAGGTAGTAATGAAGAATATAAATTTAAAAATCATATATTAGTGTAGCTATCTTATTATGCATGTTAACCAAATAGAAAGTGGTAAACACATTTTTCTAAAGACAACAAACCAGAACTTAAAATTGTAAAAACTAATTGAAGGAAATAAAAGAAGGCAAAATGTTGTAAAAACTGATTAAACGTAATTGCACGAAATTGCAAAAGTATTGAATTGATACATACATTTTGATTTACTTCAATAATATATATAATAAAATTATAATTATTGGAAACTATAAAATAGGAATACTAACAACCCTGTAAGCTGACCATTAATGCAATAATAATAGTAAATAATTTAAGGGTAATAAAATCTGAATTAATAACCAACATCCTCCCTTAATTCTGATCTGGAACAACCTTCATGCCCAACAGATCTCTTAACTTGATGAAAGCATTGATCTTCAATGGCTTAGTGAGAATATCTGCAATCTGATATTCTGATCTGCAGTATTCCAATTTGATCATGTTCTTCCCAACTTGGTCTCGTAGGAAGTGATATCGAATATCAATGTGTTTACTTCTTTGATGAAAAACTGGATTCTTTGCAAGATTAATTGCAGAGACATTGTCAACATAAATCTTGATTGGAACATCTAGATTAAAACCAATTTGAGTCATGATATTGTTGAGCCAAACTGATTGACAAGCACTTGTTGTTGCTACATATTCAGTTTCACAAGTAGATAATGCAACAATTGACTGTTTCTTTGATGACCAAAAGCAAACCGTCTTTCCAATCATAAAACAATTACCATTAGTGCTCTTCCTCCCGTCTGAATCTCCACCCCAATCACTGTCTGAGTATCCGACGATCACAATCTTCTTAGATGAAGAGTAAAATAGACCAAAAATTGTAGTATCTTTGATGTAGCGCATAATTCTCTTTACAACTTGTAAATGAACTTGTCGAGGTGACTCCATGTATTGACGGACCAATCCCACAACATAACATATGTCGGGTCTAGTACACGTGAGATATCTAAGACTCCCAACAATCTGCTTAAAGTATGTTGCATCTATAGTTCGCCCATCACCTTCCTTCGTGAGCTTAATTCCAGATTCAATTGGAGTCTTAATTGAGTTCGAACCCTCCATCTTAAACTTCTTTAAAAACGCAATAGCAAATTTCATCTGATGAATGAAGATTCCATCGTCTCCTTGGATGACCTCAATGCCCAAAAAGTAGGACATAAGACCGAGATCAATCATCTCAAATTCCTTCATCGTGATATGCTTGAAGTCACCAATCATTTTGAGATTACTTCTTGTAAAAATCACATCATCAACATAAAGACATAAAATTAGCAAATCTCCATAATCATTAGTCTTTACATAAAGACCATGATTTGATGCACATTTTTTGAATCCAGTGGCATGAAGAAATGAATAAATCCTTTTGTTCCAAGCTCTTGGTGCCTGTTTAAGACCATATAAAGCCTTAGTTAGTATGTACACATTCTCCTCTTTGCCAGATTGTATGAAACCCGACGACTGCTTTACATAAACCTCTTCATCAAGTGGGCCGTTTAGAAATGCAGACTTGACGTCCATTTGGTGAATTTTCCATTGCCTTTGTGCATCTAAAGCAATGATTAATCTCACTATTTCCATTCGAGCTACAGGAGAAAATATTTCTTCGTAATCATAGCCTTCTCTTTGCTCTAATCCCTTTGCCACCAACCTCGCCTTGTACCTATCAATCTCACCATTTGCTTTCACTTTAATCTTGTACACCCACTTCACATCAATTGCTTTGTGTCCTTTTGGAAGATCAGTGAGCTGTCATGTATTGTTTTTCTCAATCGCCAACAATTCTTCATTCATAGCCTCTTGCCATTTGGGGTGTTGAATGGCATCTGCAAGTCTCACAGGTTCCTAATCTGCAAGAAAAGCAAAGTGAACCAATTCTCCATTGTCATCAACTTCATCATCAAGATTTGCTTCGTAATCTTGAAGGTGTATAGGTTGTCGTTGTTGCCTTCTTGATCGCTCCATCATAGTTGCAATTGGAGCTGGAACTTCAGGTTGAACTGTAGGTGCTTCAAGAGTGACTTCATCTTCCACATCATCGTTCAAAAAGTAAATATATCATTTTTTCGAATCCATTTCAGCTGTTGCATTCCATTACCATTCCTCATCTTCAGCAAATGTAACATCACGACTGACAATCACTTTCTTTGTCATTGGATTGTAAAGTTTGTATTCCCCATGCTTATATCCAATGAAAATGGTCTTCACTGCCTTATCATCCAACTTCGATCTTGTTGCCTTGGGGATATGAGCATAAGTAATTGACCCAAATGTTGAACAAGATGCTTTGATGTCTCCAAATCCAAGTGGAAAGCTTGAAGACCTTACTGCTATTGTGTGTGTGTCTAGTTGTTTAAACTTGTTAATTCACTCCTTAAGATTATCCAAGTTCATTTGAATCTTTAACCTTTTGAAAAGATGAGTTTTCTAAAAAGCTGTTGAAATTTCAACAGGTTGTTTTACCTTAGTAGTTTTTGAAAAGGTTTTGAAAAGCTTGACTTTGCTGTCAAGTCAATTCAACTGATTGTTTCGACAAAACAATCGATTGTTTTTCTGAAAACCTTAAAAAAATTGTTAAGTGGTTTTAATTTGTTTTAAATGATTCTAACTACCTTGGCTCCTTTATTAAATTTTTTTGACCACTTGGTTGGTCTATATAAAGGTGGTTTTACACTCCTAATCTTGGAGTAAGAGAAAGAGTTTATCAAAAACAGTTTTCCCAAGATTTGAAAGTGTTTTGGATCATTCTTAAGTGTGTGGAATATGATTGGGTTGTATTCTGAACTTTGAGCTTTGTAATACCTAGGTGTATTCTATTCCTTTCTTCCTTGATTATTGTATTTCTGTAGTTGTGTTGCCAAGGAGTGTTGTGTGTTCTTTAGGTGTTCAAGATCAACACTCTTGGTGTGGTTTGTCAAAGGTAGTGTGTTTCTTGAGGGGTTCAAGGTCACTACTTTGGTGAGTGGTGTTTGTAATCTGGTTTTGATTGTATAGTAGATTTACCCAGTGGTTTCTGGGGATTGGATGTAGCTCTTGGTGTAAGAGTGAACCAGTATAAATTGCTTGTGTGCTTATCTCTTACCCTTAACTCTTTAAATTCTGTTTATAAGCTGTTTAAGTTCTAACTGGTATAAACAACTGATTGTTTCGAAGAAACAACCGATTGTTTTTCTGATATAATCTTAAAACAATTTTGGGTCTTTGTTTCCTTGATTCTTTTCTTTGTAATTCATCATTGAATTTCATTATACCTTCAAAGTTTGCGAAAATCTCGTATAAACAATTCACCCCCCTCTTGTTTAAGGCCATATATTTTAACAATTGGCATCAAGAGCTTGGTTCTTGAAAGATATTCAAGTTTGATCCAAAAAACCTTTTTCTTATGGCTGAAAAATTACCTTTTGGGGAGGGTGCCTCGATAAACAGGCCACCTTTATTTTGTGGTTTGAACTATCAGTTTTGGAAGGTTAGAATGAAAATCTTTGTTGAATCACTAGATAGAGGAATTTGGGATGCAATAGATTGTTCGTTTATGTTCATTTATGTTCAATATTTCATCAATTTCTTCATTGTCTTTAATTAGAATGGGTTGCTCGTATAATAGATGAAAAGTCAACCTTTGAACAGAAGGCCATCTAGTTGACAATCTAATTGAAAAATCATGTCAAGCAACAAACAATGGGAATTGATAACATAATTTTCTTACTTTAGCTGACATAAATTGAGTGTTGAGCAATATTGAGTTATAATATCAAAACATTTTAATCACCATTGCAATAACTTAAATGTAGAACTGATGGAAGGAAATATATGAAATATAAGAACCTAATTTTCTACGTGTCATACTTGTATTGTTAAGTCTTAGAAAAAAAATAGGAAGTAGAAGTATTATTTTGTCCAAATGCAAATATAGGAATATAAGATTTTGATAAGACATTATATTTATTACAATTTTGTAGTAGAAACAGAAGTATGATCAGAACAACTATATTACCCTGCAAATTCAAATAAGAAATAGTTATTAACAAATGATCTACTGATTGTTGGCTTATAACATTGGCGAAGAAAAAAAGTAGACCTTTGAAAAGTGTTTGACCCTGGCTTTTATTTATAGTCATTGCAAAGCACAAGTATACTGTGAATTGTCTTTTTTGAAACTTGAAAGGCAGTCCTGAATATGAAGTAATCAAGTCCATTCTAGGAATGAATATTTTATGACCAATGTTTTTACCTGTAATCACTGTACCACCAATAGCATTCTTCCCCAACTCATTAACTATTACATAGTCCATTAGCTTGATCAATATTTCTTAAAAGCATTATTGGGACACCAATTTTGAGTTTTAGGCAATGATTAGGAATCCTGAGCATCTAATATCGTTTAAAAACTATAATGTCAGCTAAAATGTCTTCATGTTCATCAAATTGGGAAGGTGTCTTAACTTAGGTAAGTAACTTCTTCTCTAGGCATTAAACATATGATAAATTCATTAACTTGATCTACACATTTAGTTGTCGGACAAAGTATTGCACCGTCATTAAAAAAAGTTAGCATTGCTCATATTATCCAAGAATTTAGGATACACAAATTCAACTAAGCTAAGTAAAGGTGAATCACTGTTTTCGACTAAGAGATGTTTGGGTATTTCAATTATGCCTTCACCTATTTCATTTAAGTTCATATTTCCATCACCAATCTTTAGAATCCAATCAACAAATTCTTTGATATCTCTAGCACTTTCAACTGATTCTTGACTTATTAATCTCATGATCTCTAGAAGTTTAAAAACTTTGCAGTATTTTCATAATTGAGAAAAGTTTATTGTTGCCTTTACAATGTCGTATCTTGATCCCTTCGTGTCAACAGGCAGAATTTGCCTAAAATCACCTCCTAATACAACAACTTTACCATCAAAAGGCTTGTTACTCTTATCTTCATCTACAACCTTCATAATAATAATATCATAAAATAATTATAATCAAAATACTATAAAATTGTATATATTAATTTTAGTTATCATTTTTTAGAATGATTTGATATAATGTAATGTGTAGATTTTGGAACATATTAAATATCATGTGTAAACAACTCATAACATGTTAGTTATAATAAATAATTCAATAATTTTCAAATATAAATAATTTAAATTTTCAAATAAATAAATTCTTAATGTAGTAAGTGGAAGTCATTATTAACAATGTTTACTGTTTCAACCATCTTTATTTTAATAGTAATAATTTTTTTAGTTTTTTATGTAGAGTTTGTAGAAGTAGCATTGACTTTAATTTGTGACTTTATTTGAACATTTGTTAACATATTTTAAGAAATACTTTGTTAAATTAGACTTAGTTGCAATATTTTGTATTAATGTGAGCTTGATTATTGAAATAAATAAAAAGATAATGACAAAATCATTTTGTTCCAAATAATATGAGATATTAAAAATAATCACCTGAGATTTTCAATTTATTGAAATTGATTATTGTTAAAGAAGATTGATAAATATTTACAATAGATAGAGAAAAATATTTGCAATATTTATTTGAAGAAATTTGTTTAAAGAAATGGATTTAAATGATAAACAGGAAACATTGCCAAATAAAATATTTTATAAACCATACAGATTTAATTCTTTTTGTTTTTATTACTAATTAACTTTTAAAAAAATCAAAAAATATTTATGGCTATATGCATATCTATTTGGATTTGTGCAATTACATAATGTTTGGAGTTCTTCTTCATTTTTACTCTAATAATTATTGTCTATTGATCTTCTTCTCTATTTTTATACCATTCTTCCTCGTTATATTTTTCAAGTTGTTTCATCCCGAATCACTCAAATCGAATCTCATTATTTGGTATGTTATCTGCTTCAAAATCAATCTTGTCACCTTCTTTGAAATCATTTAAAATACATAAATTCTTCGATCCTGCTCCAAGCTTGGTTAATTTATTTGGTGCATTTTCTTTCACTATTTTGTATAAAAATATAATTTCTTAATTATATATATATATATAAATGTACATGTAAATAAAAAAATAAAATAAAAATTACAAAGAAAATATTAATGCATAAGAAATAAACATCACAATATATAAATAATTAAAAAAACTAAACATACTAAAATTAATATAAACAACATATAAACTTAAATAATACACGTAAATAAATAAATTGTTAAAGAATAACCAAAATTCTTTCATCCCGCTTCAAGTCCTTTTGATTTATTTATTTCAGATTTTATTTAAGTAGGACATTAAATATTTTAAATTTATAGTTGTTTAAGATTTTGAATAATTTAAAAATTATATTTATTAAATATTCAGGGTTTCATTTTTTTAGCAATTTTGAATAATTTAAGAATATAATTTATTTCGAATTTTTATTTAAGTAGAACATTAAATAATTTAGGTTTTTATTTATTTAGGATTTTAAAAAGTTTATTTGTTTTAATTATTATTTAAGTAAGAAATACAATAATTTATGATTTTGAAAAACTTTGAAATTTTATTAATTTTAGATCTTTGTTTAAGAATAAAATTAAATACTTTTAGAATTTTTTAACTTTTAATTTTTTTTATTGAAGAATGACATAATTTTTTTTGGATTCATATTAATTTAGGATTTTGAAAAACTTATAATTTTTTTGTTTTATATTTTTATTGAAGTAGGACATAAAATAATTTAAGATTTTTAGAAACTTCAAAATTTTATTTATTTCTTATTTTTATTTAGGTAGAGTATTCAATAATTTAGGATTTGTATATTTAGAAGTTAGAATAATTTATAAATTGTATTTATTACAAATTTTTATTTAAGTAGGACAGTAAATAATTTAACTTTGTATTTATTAAGATTTTGAATAATTTATGAATTTCATTTATTTCAAATTTTTATTTATGTATGATATTAAATAATTTAGGTATGTATTTATTTATGATTTTGTATAAATTTGGAATATAATTTGTTTTGGTTTTTTTATTTAAGTAGAACATTAAATAATTTATATTTTGTATTTATTTAGGATTTTGAAAATTTTAAAAATTTATTTCTTTTAGATTATTATTTAAGTAGGAAATAAAACAATTTAGAATTTGTATTTGTTTAGGATTTTGGAAAACTTGAAAATTTTAGTAATTTTAGATTTTTATTCCAGAATGACATTGAATTAAATAATTTAGAATATGGATATATTTAAAATTTTGAATAATTTAATAATTTTATTGATTTTAATTTTTTTATTTAAAAATGATATTACAAATGTTTGGATTTTTATTTATTTAGGATTTTAAAAATCATAGAAATTTTATTTAATAATTTCATATTTTTTTAAGAAAGGCAAAGTTTTTAAGAATTCAGAGGAGTGATTGACATTGCAAAAGTTTATTATTAATCCTTTTGAGGTCCTTAATGATTAAGTGCAATAGAATTGAAGTTGGGATTGATAAAAACATATAAATACTTTTTTTTAAATTAGTAATTTATTGTATAACTTGTGTTAAGTTTCCTTTTAATCATCAATATTATTTAATTTTATTCATTAATTTGTTAATATTATAATTTATATTCTGTTCATAAAATCATATGAAATGAAAATCAAAGCCATTAAATTTGTTATTACTTGAAAGTATTTATTTATGATTTAATTTATATATAAGTTGTATATTTGTTTTACTGTATTAAAAAAAAATACTATGAATTAGTTATTTTTTATGAAGAAAACGAAGACGGTAAACATTGTAAAATGTAAAATTCACTACAGATTAAATTTAAAATAACAAAGAAAAAAATACATATTATATAGAAATGGGATTTGAATTCAACACTATTAAATAATGAATAAATTTCTAAAATAAATGTAATTAATCCTATTTTTATTTCTATCAGCAATACTTTAATAATTTGTACATGGGCTTCTGCTTTTGCTTACCTGCAAATAGAGAAAATGTGTGTTTCTCTACGGAAATAAGAATATGGAGTTGGGCAGAACAGATTATGCGAACTACGGGATAAAATAACAAAAAATAACTACATAATATGACAAATTATTGAATACATGAATTTGGGTTTTGCAAGTATTTAATGTAGCGAGTTTCTCTACAAAAACTTGAATTTTGTGTTAGGCACATAAATTAATGTTAGTACTCCACCAATAAAATAAAAGAACATTATAATGGTACTTAAAATAAGTGAACCATAAAGTATAAAGTATCAATACACATGACAATCCAAATTGGACATTGAAGTCATCAGAAATAATATAATACACATAAGAAAGTATCAATCAATACACATCACAATCCAAATTGGACACTGAACTCAACAGAAATATCCACAAAAGCAATATCCTTTAACAATTTGTATATAACTGCATGATTAATTTTTATCAAATTTTGTAGAACAGTAATGTTAGTTAACTAAAAAGAATACAACATACCTCACCACAGATGTTCACAGAGTTGAATCTGCCCTTGGTTGGCAACCTAGTATTGTCATCCAAATATGAATTTGACATGTTATGAAGAAATAAAGAAAGAATACGAAATAGAACATTTTGCTAAGTTACATAATATATTATTAATATTACTAATTACTAAGGTCAGAAAAATGGAGTGATATTATAAGACCCAACTTAGAAAAATGTTGTGAGATGACACTTAACAGTAAAATTTAATGAATGTAACAATGAATACATAGGAAGTGAACACTCTGAAGAATGAAAAGAATGAGATGAAAATAATGAACAGAAAAGGTAAATACAAGAAACACTGAACAAAAAAGAAAACAAACTGCAAAACAACGAAAAGAATGAGATGAACAAAATGCTCAGAAAAGATAAATGCAAGAAACAATGAACATAATAGAAAAAATACAGAAAACAAAAAGAATGAGATGAACAAATAGAATAGAACCAATAAACGCAAGAAACATTGATAAAAAAGAAAAAAAAACTACAAAAACCCCAAAAAATGAGATGAACACAATGAACAAAAAAGGTAAATGCAAGAAACACTGAACAAAAAAAGAAAACAAATTAAAAAAAACAAAAAGAATGAGATGAACAAAATGGTCAGAAAAGCTAAATGCAAGAAAAACTAAACATAATTGAAAAAATACAGAAAACGAAAAGAATGAGATGAACAAACTGGACAAAACCAATAAACAAAAGAAACATTGATAAAAAAAGAAAAAAACTACAGAAACCCCAAAAAAATTAGATGAAAAAAATGGATAGAAAAGAAAAATGCAAGAGACACTAAACAAAAAAGAAAAAAAAATGCAGGAAACGAAACAAAAAATGAGGTGATGTTCTTGTCTAGAAAACACAAGCAAACTATGATAAAAAAACCCAAAAAAAAACATTTTTATGTTGGAAAAAACTTAACAAACAGAGAAGCAACAATATCAATAACAGTGGAGCAAAGAAAGAAACCGTAAAAGAGATGAAGAAAATCGATAAAACATCAAAACACAAGCAACTTTGATAAGAAAAAAAACCATTGTTTCACAACATAACAAAGACAAAAGCAACAATATCAAGAACAATGGAGCAAAGAAACCGTAAAAGAGATGAAGAAAATTGACAGAAACATCAAAAGCAAGAAACTTTGATAAGAAAACCCAAAATAAATCATTTTTATGTTGCGAAAAAACATAACAAACAGAGAAACAACAATATCAAGATCATTGGAGCAAAGAAACCGTAAAAGAGATGAAGAAAATTGACAGAAACATCAAAAGGAAACAACTTTGATAAGAAAACAAAAAAAACATTTTTATGTTGTAAAAAATATAACAAACACTAACACGTACATTGCGAAAAAAAAAATTAACACGTCAAAAACAGAGAGCCAAAATTATGAAAAACATGTCAGATAAAAAATAAACTGAAAAACGAAATGATAAAAATAAGATGAAGAAACGGTATAACAGATTACCTCGTCCATGGAGAATGAAAATAAGAAAACTTATCATAAATGAAAAATGGTTCTATACAACACAATATATAGTGAAAAAAAAATCGTCATTTCCATTTCAAATTTCAAAAGCATGCGCCATTTCTACATATGTCTAATGGTGTTTTTAGGCAAAAATGCTTTCTAATGCGACATCTCTGCAGTTGCCGAAATGGTGAAAAAGAGTAAAGGAAAAAATGAGAGAAGGGATGCCGAAGATTGAGATGAAGGGTTGGATTAGGGTTTGAGAGAGAAGAGGGGTAGCGGTTTGAGAGAGAAGAGAGTGATAGAGTGTTAGGAGAGAGAGAGAGAGAAAAGAGATATGGAGACATGAGAGAGAAACTAGTTCATTCATAAACTGCATACATTGACAAGCGTATTATATGTATATATAACACATATATGTAACAATATCCTAACTGTCTAACATCCCCCTCTTTAAACTTATGGTGTTGGAGATCTAACCATAAGTTTAGTTCTGAAAGCAGTAAATGAAGATTTGGAGGTGGGTTTTATTAGAATATCAACTACTTGAAACCATGCCGAAAGATGAACGAGACTGACGTGCTGTTGTTGAACATGATCCCTGACAAAGTGGATATCAAGTTCAAAATGCTTGGTGCGTGAGTGCATAACAGGATTGGCACTAAACAAGACTACACCGAGATTATCTTAAAAAGAGCTGAGGTTCAGTAGAGTGTATGAGGAGTTCATGGAGTAAGGATTGTAACCAGAGAACCTCAGTAAGCACGACAACAATGCTTCTATATTCCGTTTCAGTACTACTTTGAGAAACTACACGTTGTGTGAGAGGACCAAACAACCAGGTTTAAGCCAAGATACACACAATACCCTGTGGTAGATTTTTGATCATCCATATCACTTCCCCAGTCAACATCACTAAACACAAGAATGATGGGAGAAGAGTTGTGTTTGATAAGGAACTCATGCGAGGATGTTCCCGCAAGATACCCGAGTATTCGTTTCACAACTTTCTAGTGATTTTCTTGAGGATCGTGCTTGAACTGGCAGACTTTGTTGACGATGAATGCAAGTTTAGGACGAGTAATAAGGATGTATTGTAGAGTGCCTACAACTGAGCGTATAAGGTTGGGTCATTCATTGCAGAGGATGCGTCTTGTTGAAGTCGAAGAGTAGACTCCATGGGTGTTGGAAGAGGGTTGGTAGAGAGCATGTTTGTATGGCGAAGAAGATCAGTAATGTATTTGCTTTGAGACAACAATAGATCTGCATTTTGGAGATAAGTGACTTCAATGCCAAGAAAGTAGTGTATATGGTCAAGATCCTTCAACGCAAAGCATTCACTGAGTTGGGAGATGAGGGTGGTGACTTCGTGTTTTGAAGATCCTGTGATGATGATTTCATCAACATAGATTAACACATATATTGTATATGAAGGCATAAACTTAACAAATAAAGATGTATCACTTTTAGTTGTATAAAAAGCCAAGGATTGGAGAGTGGAACTTAAATTTTGGAACCAGGATCGTGGAGCTTGCTTTAACCCATAAAGAGTTTTTTGAAGTTTGCACACAAGGTTAGGAGATGCTGATTCAAAACCTAGTGGTTGCTTCATGTAGACATCTTCTTGAAGATCACCATTTAGAAATGCATTATTCACATCTATTTGATGGATGGGCCAGGCAGAGGTGACAGCATGTGAGAGAACAACACATATAGCGGATGGCTTGACAACTGGACTGTATGTTTCATTATAATCATAACCTGCAATTTGAGTAAAACCTTATGCAACCAGGCGTGCTTTATGACGTTGAAGGGAGCCATCTGCATTGTATTTATTTTTAAACAACCATTTGCATCCAACCGGTTCGGCACCAAGAGGAAGAGGTGTGAGGGTCCAAGTTTTATTGCATAAGAGAGCATTATATTCGTCATTCATGGCTTGGAACCAAGGGGGGAAGAGAGAGCATCATGAACAGTGGTGGGAATGGAAGAATGAAGATTAGTGTGGAAAAGTTTTGGTTTGAATATACCAGCTTTAGATCTAGTTACCGTAGCATGAGCATTGAATTTACTGGTATATTGTAATCATATAAATAAAATTTATCATGTGGTGAGAGTCGAGGAAGGTTCATATGATTGAGTTTGCGATTTGAAAGATAGATCATATGGATTTACCTTGTTAGTATGAGAGGACTTGGCTATTATGTTCACGTTGTTGTGTGGAGAGATAACAAAATGAAAGTATTAATGTCAATGAATTTCTAGCATGAATAGTATTGATATGAGTTATTTGTAGATACTTGATTATTTAGTACAATATAAGGAATCGAGTATGAAAATTTGAGATGTTACTAGTTTGAATTAAAATTTGAATTTATATTTGAATTTATGTTGATATCTTTTAAAAATTTCTAGTTTACTCATGTTTTTTGTTTTTTTTTTATTTTATTTAAAATTTGTAATGATATTATGTTATATAAGAACAACATTAGAATATTATGTTATATAAGAACAACATTAGAATATTACATAACATGTGAGTGATAATTATTATTTTATTTTTATTAAAAATATAAACCGTTATTAGAAGTAAAAACTTTTTTATTTATTAAAAAAGAGAAATTCAAATTGTTGAAAGGGATTATTTTCTTTACACAAAATGCAAAAAGTCTCACTAGACATTTTTACATCACTTAGTATATATATTGGTTGTTGTAAAGATTGACACTAAAATATAATATCTTTAGCTAGAAAATAAATGCATAATAATAAGCATAATATATCTTTAAATTATTACCTATTTATATTATTATTGATGAGCATTCAGTAATCCGTTGCTAGATTAATGACATGATCCGATTATTAAATAAAATATCAATTAACAAATAATTAAGTCACTTAGGTCTTAATTAAGAGTAGTGGTATCGGTAATTCTTATGTTATACCATATATCCATATCCATATATATACATATGTAAGTGTAAATTGTGATAATATCTTTAATATTTATATTTTTTTTATATTTTGTATTATTACAGTAGTTTTTATAAGAAAATAAAATGTAATTTTTGAAAACTTATATAATGCTTATACAATAAAAAAATATGTAATAGTATAATGTTAAAATAAAGAAAATGTTTATATAAAGTTTTAAAATATTGAAATATTACATTTAATAAATGTAGTAGAAATAGAATAAATATGATAGTGTTGAAGGTTTATTTCCATTGATTTAAAATTGAGTGCAGAGTTCACGTGAATAGGTACTGCGATCACGTGAAAATCCTATCCCACCACCAGCCTGTTTCTGCTCCCCATTTCGAGGTTCACCTTCTTCGCTACATTCCCCTAGGTAAAGAAAATGTGGAAAGGGAACTAACGAATGAAAAACTTATAGATAATTTAATTGATGTAATACAATAAATTTGTAAATAAAATTTTAAAAATAATTTAATGTAAAAAAATGGTTTTCAAAAGTATAAATTAAAGTTAAAATATATTTTATTTTAAAATAAGAGTTATATTTCAAATTAATATTTAAATATAAATTAAAATTAAAATTACATTTTTGAATAAAACAAAACAAAATAAAATAAATTTTAAATTTAAATTAATCAATTTTATTTTATTTATTTAGATCAACTAATTATTTTATTATATTAAAATAATTATTAATTATATTGAAAGAGAATCGATTATATGATGCATATAATTCATTATATATATAAACAATCATACGAAATTCTACATTTTTTCACACAAATCATTTTTAAGTTTAAATTAATAATAATTTATATTTTTCAAACTTTCTTTATATATGTTAGGAATCTCTCTCTAATAATGGGAGACCATTATTAATGAAGTTTGGTAATTGATCCATTTAATGTATTAAATAATGGGAGACCATTATTAATGAAGCTTGGTAATTGATCCATTTAGTGTATTAAATGATGAATATTTCAATGTCTTGAAATTATATATTTCTTGAAAACTGTGTGAAGTTCAAGATAAAAAGTTGAAGATAATTTTTTTAAGATATTTTAAAAATGTGACAAATATTAATTATCTATTATTTCTTTATGAAGAATCCTCTTTCTCCTTCTCTCTATAAAGGTAACTTGTGAGGAAGAGAAGTGCAAGTCAGTGAGAAGAACAACATAGAGAGTAAATGAGAGAATTGATATATATCATAGTGTGAGATTAGAAATCTTAATGAGAGGCTAGAGATACATTCTATTTCATTCTTGTTGGTGAAATTAAGTATTACCCTCATAGAATGAGAGAAATAAATATTGTAATCCTACTTTCATAGTAGAGACATTTTCTGGACCAGGACACGTGAGTTTTTAGTTCTCAAGTTGAGAAGGTTTTTTCATTTTAAAAATTATCGGTGTCATTATCCTATTTTGCTATATTTTCTTTTGTCTGCATATTGCTTCCGCAATTGCCCATTTTGTATCTACACAAAGGAGGGAAAATTAGTTTTGATTTTCCCAACAATGATATTAGAACTTAGTTTTGATACAAGATGGAAGGAGTCTTTACTGATGGAGACATGTTCAAGTTTAAAGGAGACAATTATTCCTATTGGAAGCTCATGATGGAGGATCACTTATACTCTAAGCATATGCATGAGCCCGTTTCTTGCAAAGACAAACTAAAAGGTAAGAGTGACAAAGATTGAGAAATTTTGAATTGAAAAGATGTTACAATTATTCGAAAGTATATTGATAGAAGTTTGTTTGAGCACGTGTCCACATACACAAATGCTTATGAATTGTGGTCAAAATTTGAATCTATGATTCAAAAAACAAAATCCAAGAAATAAAGCATCTCTTGTTAGAAAACTGTTGAAACTCTCAAGACTACAAGGATGGTCAAAGTATGATGGAGCACTTGAATTCATTCAAGGGTATTTTCAATCAATTGACAAAAATAGATATGAAGATTGATTATGAGTACAGGAAATTTTGCTTCCTAGTTCGTTTCTTGAAAGTTGGGACACACTAGTGGTCATGCTCAAAAACTCAGTCCCAGATGGGAAGATCTCAGTGAACACTGTTTCAAACAATATGTTGAATGAAGAATCCAAAAGGAAAGAAAGAAGCACAATTTTTAACCTGAAGCAAATGTTATAGAAAAGTGAGGAAGAAATTAATCTTGTGGAAGAAACAAAAACAAAGGCAAAGGCTAATCTCAATAATGCACAAGAACAATAACATGTTATCACTGTAACAAAGAAGTTCATAAGAGAACTGAATGCAAATTTCTGAAGAGAGACCAGAAAGTTGGAACTATCCATCCAGACCTAGTTAATCCAAAGAAGAAGGATTGTACTTCAACCACAACCATTATTGTAGACAATGATGTTTTTCTCATTGAAGAAGACAATTACCTAAATGTTACGTATGGTGATTGCTCTTCGATCGTTGACTCTGGTTCCTCTTTCCATGTAAGTCCACATGAAGGTTTTTTTTCAAATTATAAGAAAGGTGATTATGGTACTGTGAAAATGGAAAACCATGTTACAAGCAAGATTGCAGGTATTGGTGATATCGTGTTCCTAACAAACACATGAAAAAAGCTTGTATGAAGGAAGTGAAACATGTTACAAAAATGCGTCTCAATCTTATCTAAACGAGTTTGTTGGACGATGTTGGTTGTATAAGCCACTTTTGTACTGGAAAGTGGAAACTAGCAAAATGGAACCTCGTCATTTCTAGAGGTTCAAAAGGAAGGATCCTTATACATTATGCAAGGGAGAGTTTTGTTCTGTAGAGGAAAAATGTTGCTACAAACTTCAAAGATCTTTGGCATAGACGATTGGAACATATGAGTGAGAAGACACTTAAGATGCTCACCAAAAACCACTTGCTAGGTATAAAGGGTCAAATCTTGGAATTATGTACTTATTGTATTTATGGTAAACATTGTAGAGTCAGTTTTCAGAGATCAAGCGATCCCTCAATGAGACAAGAGGTGTTTGAACTTGTGCTACAAATGTTTGCGCACCATCTAAAAAATCTATTGGTGGAACCTATTATTTTGTCACATTTATTGATGATCACTCAATAAATGAAGAGCCTAACCACCAAATCATTTTCATTACTTTCCACAGAAGAGAGCATCAACAAAGTTCAATACACAAACAAAAACGACTAGAGGTATGTAAGTCGCTTCAAGAGTGAGCTTGAGCTGCCGTTCCACTTAGGTAAACACCATATCCCTCTATTCGGCTTAGGTGTATTGGGAGTGAACAAACAGAGATTCTTTCCGGGATGACAAGAGGAAACCATATTTATGAAATTGATTTCATTGGTCTTTTTCACCTTGGCCCAATTCCTCGTTTTTAAATGGGGAGTCATTCTTCTCTTGTTTCTCTTGGTTGGGGTGAAGTCATTCGTTCTTAGTGGTCCAATCCCGTACCCCTCCGGTCTGGCAAGGAATCCAATCAGTACATAACTGAGGCAAGGCAATCGTTTCTTTAAGTCAGTGTGCTCTAGTCTAGGTATTTGATGACCCCTTTGTAAGGGAAAGGGAAGTACAACTAACTTTATATATATATTTTTTTTACTATTTACTATATAGGATAGGGGTTGCTATGTATAAAGGGTCAAATCTTGGAATCTTATACTTATTTCATTTATGGTAAACATTGTAGAGTCAGTTTTTAGAGATCAGGTGATCCCTCAATGAGAAAAAAAGGTACTTGAACTTGTGCTACAAATGTTTGCGCACCATTTAAAAAATCTCTTGGTGGAACTTATTACTTTGTCACATTTATTGATGATCACTCAAGAAAAGAAAAGTATGGGTGTACTTGTTGAAAACCAAAGTTCAGGTACTGTCAGCATTTAAAGAATTCCATGCTTGAATGGAGCATGAGATTGGGAAAAAATTGAAGTGTCTAAAAGTAGACAATGATGGAGAGTATTGTGGTCTTTATGAAGCCTATAGCAAGTTGTATGACATTAGAATGGTGAAGACACCACCAAAGACTCCTCAACTGAATGAAGTAGCTGAAAGAATGAATCGTATGATTGAAGAAAAGGTTAGATGCATGTTACAAGGTGCTAACCTCCCCAAGTAATTTTAGGTGAAACAATAAAGACTACAATCAATCTAATAAACTTAATAACTTCAAGACCTCTAGATGGAAAGATTTTAGAGGAAGTGTGGTACAAGAAGAAGACATCTTTCAGCCACTTGAAGGTATTCGAATGCAAAGGCTTTGTTCACATTCCAAATGATGAAAGAAAAAAGCTAGAAGCTAAGGCCAAGGAGTGTATATACCTTGGGTTTGCAAAGGATGAATTTGGGTACAAATTGTAGGATCATATAAACAATAAAGTTTTGTTAGAAGTAGAGATGTAATGTTCTTTAAAGATCAAACGATCAAAGATATTCAAAAGAAAATTAGTTCAAGTCCAAAGTTTGCATTGATTCAGGGGGAGAGATTTCTCAATAGATAGATCTTGATGAGATAAATCGACAAACAAATCATGTTCACCTATGATGAATAACCAGATCATGATAAGATAATGTTAAACCCTCAAATACAACAAGAACATGAGCCATTAGAGCAACAAATACAAGTTGAATTAATATAAGATGATACATATATCATAATACAATATATCTAAAATTTATTTAAGTGTATAAAGAGAATGTGAAACTAATATTTTTATCATATCAAAGTATAGAACGTATTTTAATTAATAAATACTGATGTGATTCCAATAGCCACATAGAGAATGATTCTTGACATTCTTAGGAATCACCTTGAGCTGCACATTATAGAGGCACTTTTCTTAGAGTTGGATCATTGTTCTAAGACAAGAACTCACCAAAAACTAGTACCAAATCCCAAACTCATTTGGATGAACCAAATATTGTCAAATTGAATCAACAAAG
>Ga0123342_1003162_pt1 | contig 26702 bp, 18 predicted proteins | sample Turbeawhitnodule_FD_89960 | JGI IMG/M metagenome (GOLD analysis project Ga0123342, IMG submission 89960) | Root nodule microbial communities of legume samples collected from Mexico - Turtle bean Mexico white nodule | ecosystem: Host-associated > Plants > Roots > Nodule | place: Mexico: Nepantla...
AAAAATTAAAAATCGTCTCTTAAGATAGAAAATAAATAAATATAATGTGTGTTTCATATTTTTTTATATTTTTTTATATTTTATTAATTATGTGTAAATATATATATATATATATATATATATATATATATATATATATTCGGAACTCGGCCGAAAAAATAATTAAATACAATTTGAAGAGTGAATACAACAGAAAATGCATGCACAAACCTCTTCATTTAGTTGAGAATGAAAAAAACCATCTAGTCTCTCCTCATCCACTCTCCCACCCTCAAAACCCTAGAAACAAACACAAAAAAATACTTACTCCTTCCTCCGTCATGAAAACAAACACACCCTAAAAAGTATACATTTTACATTATAATAATATTATAATATTTAAAATTAAATATAATTAAAATATTATTTTATTAATTTGTGAAATGTATATTTTCTATTGGAACCCTGATATACAGTAAAAAATATACTCTTAACAAACAAATAAATTAATATTTTATCATTTTTATTTTATTTTTTAATTAAAAATATTATAGTATTATTATAATAGGTTGTTAAAGAGTGTTCTTTGTATAATGTTAAAGAAACTTGTCTCTTTATATTGTTTGTTTGTGATCCAACAAATATTTTATTGTAGACTTTGCACACACACTCAACAATTGCAATGAATCATATCATCAATAAGAACACAGTGTGGGCAAAATGACACGAAACCATTCCACATCAGCGCCTGTGGGACCCATTATCACGCATTTCAAAATCCAATCATATTCTCACGTGTCATCAGGGAGGAGGTTCTATACTAGGGTGCTACTCTACATATTATTCACGATGCGGACGCCGGTGGGGCCTACCTTCGCGCTTGTCAACAACCACTGCTGGCTCATGCGAGTTACAAACCTGCGTTTTGAACTTGCAACCGAACTTCCTTCCCAGAGCCATCCACGCCCCGCCACCTTGTGGGCCCGTCCTGTCCATCTTCTCAATCACCCGTTTCATCGAAGAACACTCTCGTTCTAGCTGATGCACCCGCGACCTCATGCTATCCATGTCCAAGCGAAGCACCTGATTCTCCCTCACCGTCATCTGCCACGTGTTGATATCGCCGCGATCGTGCGTGCATCCTTCCCCTGCTCCCCTGCCGTGTGCATCCGCCGACGCCACAGAATGCCTCGCCGGCTCCTCCGCTGCCATCAGCGTTCCGGCGATGGCGTGTCGCAGTTCAACTTGCTCGAAGAAGAGCACGCGAACCACCGCTCGCAGCGGGAGCCTTTCATTCTGCGCGGCGTGCGTGCACGCCTCCAGTGTAAGTTTCTGACAGTCCAACACTTCACAAATCTTCTCCCTATCCGGTTTCGAAACCCATGGATGCGCCTGCAATTAGCGATCCGAAATTATCATTTTCAATAACTAAATTGTGCTTCTTATGGAAGCTCGTAATATCGGAATAGTTTTTAGGTACCTTGAGGTAGACATCTACGGCACGATAGACACCGTCGTGGAACAGTCTCGCTTGATCAGGAACTGATATAACGAGATCGTAGAATTTCTTAGGCTTGAGATTCGCATCGGAAGCGATCTCTGAAAGATAACAGTCGATGAGTTTTCCGACAAGCATAAGCGCCGGCGACGTCGGTACGCGGCCGTCGATTGCAGCCACGTTTCGTTCTTCTTCCAAAAAGTAACCTAAAATCCTCGCTACGCAATCGATATCATACAATGTTTCGTTTAGGTATGAATAGCTAGGTATGAGAAGGTCATCGAGAGTAACTTCATCGAGCTGCGATCCTATCTTCTTCTCCAACACGTCTCTGCATGCTTCGGAAGCGCTCAGCATAGTAGCGGTTCGCAACAGTCCGAAGAGAAACCTCACCTGCGTGGAGTGCTTGGGTGAGAGGTTCGAGATCACAATCTCAAGTAACTCTTTCTGTTCTGCTTCTGAAGAAGATGATGTCAAGGCCTTCCGATTGGACCTTGACAAACCTGGAATGTGTTTCTTAGCGTATTGCATTAGGCAGGTTTCGATCATCTCTGGCTTCAACTCTGATCCTTTCATGGCGATAATTAATTGCTTGAACATAGGTAAACCTAGAAGCGTGAGCTCCTCAAACCAAGAGTCCTCTTCACTACCGATTACGCCTTTTCTTCCGCTTCTTCCCCGCAGCGTGTAAGCGGAATCGCTCACCGGCCACCTAAACAGTGCTTGAGCGGAGACGATGGAATTGATGCACCTCCGCGGGATGCCTAAAGTCTCCGCGAGAGGCATTAAGCGCTGACTGGATTTCAAAGCTATGATAGAGTCTTTGACGCTGTTGAGCACTGACTGAGAGAGAAAGGTCTCTGTCTTGGAGATGAGGTTTTCTTCGGAGTGTTCTTCCGTCATCTCTAGAAACTCCCCGGCGCAGCGGAGAGGAACCACATTGGAAGAAGTTAAGTCAATTTTTGCGCCGAAACAGAATTTCGCGGCTAATTCAAAGGTCTCGGAGCCGCCGGGGAAATCTGCGAGCACCAAATGAGAGTGTTTCCTCCCCTCTTCTGCTTCTGTTGTGGTAGCAGAGGAATGATTTTCTTCTTGGTCGGTTATTAGCTGGTGAAGCTTTCGACTCTTTGACATCACAGGGGACTAAATTGAAACATGTCACGACACAGGACAAATTTTAGAGAAACCAAGTACAGCAGAGTATTGTTGGGTGTGCATGCATAAGATATATTGGTTTTAGTGTGCTATTGGAAGCTCACCTTTTGAAGATGGAAGTTCATATTTTCAACTTCAACCACAAGGTCACTTGGCAATTCCGTTGTGCAAAACCTGCATAAAGGAATTGTTGTGAATATGGTCATTTTTGGATTAAGAAAAGCTTGGTTGGTTCAAAGGTGGCTGGGGAGAGAAGCTATTAATCTAACCATGCTTGCCCTCTGGAATTCAGCTGTTCCCCTGTTGCCATTTTCCTCAGAAAAATACCAGGATTCGTAGTAATACAAACAGATTTCAGTTGAACTGAATTCTTAAGATACTGAAAACTAAGCATATATCAGAGATTGTACATAAATAAAAGTCAGTAGGGGATGTGGGACTGAGATTTTATTATCACCCTGAATTATAGACGAATTGTAGAAAGTAGACTTGACTAGCACAACCAATTGCAAAATATAGAAGATGAAAATGAAGAAAAAAATTGTCTTTTTGTGGTTTCTTTAGAGGTTTTGAGTGGGAAAAGAAGACATGAAAGTTTAATACAAGAAGGAAAAAAGGAAGAAAGCAGTGGGTGAAACAGTATGGAATCTAGAAACTCAAAACGGACAAATAGACCTAGACCAAATTCCTAAAAAGGAGATCCATAGGATCCCTTTCCTTCCTTTATCAGAACTTCCTTTTCTTTCTTCTTCTCTGACTTTGAGCAGAATCTCACTATCACCCACTGTTTCTCTCACTCATGAATTAAGATGGCAAATAGACTCAACAAAACGGAGGTGCCATTGATTAGTTTTCCTTTTGGAAAGACAACATTCACTCATTACCCATATAGCATTGCTTGCCAACCAGGTTATTACTTTTGCGCAAATGATGGATTTTAGTTTAGGAATAACAATTCTCTTTTCTCCTTGCTTTGGTTGGTTAATTGATTCATCTTATCATTATTTTACACAACCTGTCAAATAAATGTCTAAAAGGCCCAGGGAGACCTCTAAACCCTACTAACCTTACATTTTATCATCTGTAATTAACCAATGCAATATTAATTGCAAATTTCTTTAGTTTCTGTAAAAATATTACTTAGTTCAGGATTCAACATTTAATGGTTATTTTTCAAACTTTATTATTAAACAAAATCAGTTAATGTTTGAAATAAAATAAAAAAGTGAATTAAAACAATAAAAAAGATTTCAAATTAGGATAATTTCTATATTCTTTATTGTTAGATTGTATTAATTAGTATTTTTCATTTAACTTAAATTTAATTAATGACAAATACTCTTACAAAGACTAAAAACAACAGGAATTATTAACAGTACCTTTTCTTTTGAGAATGTCCATAAATTCATCAAGCCTTCTTCTATATTTACTCTGCCAGAAAAGAAGTTAGCATTCCTCTTGTAGGATACAGCATTCAAAGCACTCCTTCAAGATGATTGAAGAATTTAAATGGATGAAAACTGATATATTGATAGCTTGAATCAATTTTCTTTACCTAGAATTTTAGTTTTTATATTAAATAATAAAAATATCCTTTTAATAAAAATACCCTTTTTTTGATTCTATGATGTATCATGTTGTTTATATATCATTTTCGTGAAACGCACAAATATAGAACAAATGCCGGAAAGGAAGGGTTTCAATAAGAGTTATTAGCCAAGTCAAATAAATCCAAAGTATCTTACTTTTTCAATTGCCTTGGAATGGATGAGGTTACCTTACTTGTTTATGGGCGTAGAAGTTTCTTTTATCAATTACTGTTTGGTGTGACTCTCTATCAGATGATTTGCACAAGAGATCGAGTTAAATTGTCAATAATCTAACCTATTTGCACTGCTATGTTTTTTCACACAATTCTATACAATTATTTTGTTTTTATAAATTTAAAAATAAATATATATAATAAAAAATTAAATTTATAATTAAATGATATGAAAAAGTATTAAAATAATAGTATTAAAAGTTATAATGTGATTATATAAAAAATTGTGATCGTTAATATATCATTACCTATCACTAAATCTTACTACTAGTTATCTTAACTAGATTAAATAAAAGATTATAGTTCTTGAGTATTATTTTTATTTTTGTTCATTTATTCTTTTAAGTTTTAATCATTAGATTTATTATTTACCCAGTTATAAATTCTACATGGACTAAAAATAATAATATTTTATGATATATATATAAGAAAAAAAACAAATTTGATATTATAAATTAATTTTATAAAATTGAGCTAAAAGTTTTCTATTTAATAAAACTATATTTGTGTGGTCGTATTACAAAAATAGTTCATTTTCATATTAAGAAATTATATCGTTTCTCTGATATAATTTTTTGTTTTAGGTCCTATACCTTATGAAGCTCGGATACTCCTCTTAAATGGTGTGTCGTATCGGACACCGACACTCGTATGACACCTGTAAAACACGTATCCGTAATGTGTCCAAAAAGTATTTGTTAGATTTATGACAATTCTAGTACAGTTCTAACACAATTTTAAAAAGGAAAAATATATTAATTTTTTAAAAACAAATTTTATTGTATAAATTGTTATTATTATTATAAAAATAAGAAACAAATCCTTGTGAACCAGTCATGAAAAAAAAAATTCCGCTCCAAAAAATAATCTGGAACATACTTGTGCACATAAATCTTTATTGTCAATTTATATAATTCATAATTATATAATATATAGATTCGTGTTCCCGTATCCTACATTTTAGAAATTTTACGTATCTTCGTATCCATATCCATGTCGTATCAGTGTCTTTGTCAGTGTGTGCTACATAGTCTACACCAAACAATTTTAAGTACCCTTATAAACCAAACAATTTTAAGCACCCTTGTAAATTTATGTTTAACAAACTATAGAATTAATTTTTAAATGGAGGACAATGTATAGAAAATTTCCATGCGATCTTAAGAGACATTTTTTAGATTTATAAATTAAAGTCAAATTAGTGGATAATAAACCATGACAATTAAAAATTAAAAAGTATATCTCTCAATAAACATTTGAAAATCGTAAAAACTTGCAGAGTGATACCATCCACTCGCAGATGAAGATAACATAATCAAGTCGTTAGAACCCACGTTAAATGCGTAAAAAAATAGGATAAAAAACGTTAAAGAACAGCTATTGAAAGTACATTCGAATTTGCGTTCATTTCCATTCATCTTTCACTTCTTCACTAACTGGAGCAGTAGAATCTTTACAAATAGTCACACAACTTTTTAAAGACTTCATCCAGGATTTTACATTCCTGACAAATATTTTTCTCCTTTAAATTGGTGCAAAATATACTCAAAATCCAAAAATATAGAAACTAAAGCTACAATTTAACCTTTCAATTATATCATTATATCCAAATATTTGAAATATTCCTCCCCTCTCAGAGCCACGTTTACAGAGTATGGGTTAAAGAGTGACAGAATAAAAAATAGTATATCTAAATCCAAAACTTAAAATTGAGGAAATTTGAAGGATTTGAAGTTTAGAACACAGGGCACTAGAGCAGAGGAATTTATTGTTTATTAGTGGATCCATGAACATAGAAAAGAATGCAGGTTCATGTTGGTCAGTTTCACATGACCAACGCTGCATTGCATTATTAATATTAACCTCCTTAGACTATCCCTCTGCATGTCGTCCATCACAATCCAACGCAGCAGCTCCATTAACTTTGAGAATTTCCTGTGCCTGCTACAGAAACCAACATTTACAAGAAAGGTAAATCCATCTCCATAATCAATTGGTATTTTCATAAAGTTTAAAATAAAGTTTGTAGGTGTTGAGATCCCACATCAACTATAGATTAATATAAATGGGTGCAAACCTCAATCTCATGAGTTGATTTTATGGGGTTGAGTGCAGGTGTTTCAAAACCTTTGAATAAGGGGAAGTTGAAAAGGTTTACCTTGGGAAGAGTTATTGGATTGAGTTGGTTGCTGAGTGGCCGTGCTGGGGCGGTTGGAGGGTATGACAACGCCGGGCCATGAGCGGCAGGTGCAGTGCATTCCGTCATCAATGCTGGCGTAGAGGGTGGTCAAGTGGTTCCCACACCCTCCCCAGGTGTACTTCCGGCAGCTTCTACACTCCACCCTGTAACACATGGCTTTGGATTTCAAAGTTGAAACTCTGAAACTCTTGTAGCAATTCCAACGTTGGGTTGCTTCAGAGTATGGTATTATGACACAACAAACCCACTTTATAAAGAATATATTGAGATAATTGTTAATGCTATCATCTCGTTAACATCAACGCTTTCTTGGTTTAGTTTATCTTGTGTCACACACTGATGGGGCCACCTCGATACTGAAGATAACGCCTCGCATAGTTATTCGGTTATTCCATTTCAGAGATTCTGTTTAGAAGCCACTCTTTCTATTCATACTTTGCCTTTCGAAACCTCTATGGACCAGATATTGCATTCAACGACTACCATTATGCCACGTTCTTAGGAATAACCGTTCCACAAAATACATCGCACTCACTTCTTTCCCTATGTCTCTTTCATCTCTTCATAGTAAATAGTAATTGATCTTACAACTTCGAGTGGTGGTGAGGTTGCCATGCTAAAATAATCCCCTCACGTCGCCGCATCCTTTATGTCTCTTTGTTTCGAAATCTTAAATGTTTTTTCTTGTCCAAGGTGAAAGAAATAGCAGAGAAGCCTCATCAGGTGGTACTTCAATTCAAGTTCAAACTTATTTAGAGAAATCAAAATGAGAATACTTTATACAGAAAGAAAATCGAAATCGATAATAAGTTATCAGAAATATAACCAAAACAATTCGGTAGCAAACATAAGTCAATCAAATAGCTTTTTAAGCTTGCAGATTTTAACTAAATGAATTTTGCCAAACTAACTAAGAATCCAAGAAACAACATTAACCTCGATCTACAAAAAGGTTCTTTATTTTATCCTGTTTTTTCGGTTGGGAAAAAACAAGGTCAAATACTTCCATAGTTGTATTGAAACCATAAAATTTCATTGTTATTTTCTTTTAGTTTCCCAAAATTTTGAACGGAATTAAGGTTTTGTGGATATCAGTGGCCGTGACCTCGGCCAACCTCCTTGACTCAACCTATATGGGTCCTCCCAATACATACATGATAAGAAAACTTAATATGAAATACTCTATATATTTGCTAAAGATCATATACCCTTACATTTTGGTCTTTGGTTCAAATTCATCTTTGAAAACCACTTCTCCCTTCTGTCTTGGCTAAACAAAAATCGTAGCATGTTTCACTAATTACCATGCCTCCAAAATCATAACTATCATTTATTCAACCAGATCCAGTGATTTTAATTGAAAAACATTTTCATGGTTTTTGTAAGAGTGTCATTTCAAGTATTTAGAAATTTGTGGCGATATCAATTAGCTGCACATAAAGCCAATAAGGAGATTATATAGTATAACACTTTCTCAGAAAACATTCAATTCCCTTAAAATATCCATCCTCTTATCAATAGTTCACAAGTGTCACCAAGCTGTATGGTTGCATTCAAAGTTCAAAATAAACACACCATACAAATGAACCTAGAACTACATCAGCAACCGTTGCCATCACCTTTGTCTTCAGTTGATTCTAACGCTGGTTTCTTTGGTGTGCTTCCTTCTGCCGGACTGGCATTTGATGCTCGCTTAACTCCTCTTCCTACCACACCAAGGTGTGTGACTCCACCAGATCCATTGGTGTGGGCAGTTGAAATGGATGGAGAGTCAAAACCTCCATTGTTCTTTACAGTAGCCAACTGTGAGGAACTCACCATTCCCAGAGATGATTCCTTCCCATTGCCTGCCTTGGCCGCGGCTATTCCTAGGATCTCAGCGAGAATGGACTTTGGGTTTGAAACTAACTGTTGCAGATCTTCAAGCTGCAATTCCATAAATTCCCATTTATATCGAAATAACAACATACAGGTAGATAGATAGTTTATCTTAAAGTTTATCAAGTATACCTTCTTTTCCAGCTCACTTGATAGACCTTTGAGAGTTTCAATCTCTGATTGCTTATCCATACTTGAGTTGTTAGAGTCAGAACTGGGGCATGTTGAAACATCCTGGGTTAAGTCGGAAGCAGATGTCAAATCAGAACAACTCTTTACTTCCTTTGTAAGACGTTGCAATCGTGCCTTACAAACAGATGTAGCCTTCTGACAGTAAGCAATTGCTTCTTGAGGCTTAGAACCAACCTCCAAACACAAGCATATGCGAAAGTTTCTATGTTCGGTAGTTAAGGTGGTCTAGCAGCAGAGCAGGACATATTTGGCTATCTACTTTGCTTAAATTGCAGACACTGTTAATCAGTCAATTCAGTAATTTATTGCAACCACTTATGTTCTTAAATTTATCACATGCATTGAAACCAGAAAATTTACAGACACCAGAAAAAAACACACATTTAGATAAGAATTAAACCAAGGATACAGGTCAGCAATTTTTCTATCATCTGGTTCAACCAGCTGTTCTAAGATGGACAGCGCCTTCTGGTAATCCGAGAGGGAAGTTTCAAAATCCTCTGCATATACAAGAACCAAGAAATAATGCATCCAGCTATTAATGTAATCATATTTCACTTTTTTGAATTTCTGGAGAAGAAAGAATTAGTTAAGTTTAAAATGAGTATAGGAATATGGAAATACCTCTTTCCAATGCAACATCTGCCAATGTTGATAATATGTCCACCTGCTCTATTGTATTGACAGATTGCTTTTCAACAATGGCTCTAGCAATATCAAGCATTTTCCATGCCAGATCCAGGTCAGTCTCATCTTCATCAGCTTCAGCCAAGTCCTCAGCTTCACTATCCTCGTCACCTTCTTCTTGGTCGTTCTTGGTGGACCCTGTTTCATGTTTGAAAACAGAAATAACATTAAGAAATTGATTCATCCGCAGACTACAATTTTTGTCGTTATACAATCATACAATTCATCTTGAGTGGTGAATAACATAATGCACTGCATATGCAAAAGTGATTGTATGCTATCTTCTCCAAATTTGGCCACTATGGTTGATATTCTGACACACAATGTCTGCTTCTAACAATTTTAGGAGGCATTTACACATTTCTATTCATAAATATCCTGCCAAATATAATTTGCATCAGCCACGAGCTCTTTCTTTTCCCACTGGCTTAATTCCTAGCAGGAGAGAATTCATTTTCAATATCAACATCAGTGCGATGCATGAACATCTCATTAGTAAACACATAAACAACTTAGAACAAATTATTATTTTTTGTCGTTAAGCAGTTCATAAATCAAGCTAATTACACCTATTGACAAAAAGCATGTTCTAGCAACTCTAAATAAAAGGTAAATCACATATATAAACTATCACAGAATCAATGTCTCGAAACACTTCCCCTAATTTGCATTGACCGTTGAGGAGCGTGGGATAATGCCAACCACAACAGAACATTAAAAAGGAAAACATGCTTTCTAAGGCAATCTAAGTAAAACGTAACAATTTTTAGACAATTTCAAAATTTGCATCATATTTTACACATATACCCAATTCATCGTATAAAGAGCCATGGTCTAAAAATACCTTGACCAAATAGAGCAATAAATTATAAACAAAAATCAAAACTACTAAGCAGTAAGCCCTAGAGGCAACACACTGACCATCATCGACTGCTTCACCCTGGTCAGTTGAAGTCACATCCTGCCCAGCATTGCTCGAAAAAGAAGCAGTGGAAGATTCAGCGTTCACAGAACTCTTTACAGGTCCTTCTTTTGTGGAGCCAAGTTGAGATCCATCCTCCTTCTTGGGGACATCAGCCAAAGGATCAGCTTCCTCCTGAGCCTTGTACAAAAGAGCACACCCATATTTGTAGTATGTGTGCACACACTCAGGAGAAAGTTCACCATAGTGAGACACTCTGTTTCATTTCAAACCTTCTTTCAGAGCATTTTATATATAAAAAAAAAAAGTAAGCTACGAAACATCAAATTAACTATCATTTTCTATTTCTATTAGTCCAGCACACAAACTCACTCCTTCATAAACCATACTATCGTAAATGAGAATTTCGGCAAACCTTTTAGCATAAAGATTAAACTCCACGCACGAGTGTTCCGTTAAAACAGGAAAACGGAGAATGTATTCTACGGTAAAATAAACGAAACCTGATTTCGAGAGCACGGCTAAAGTTATCAGCTGCTTCGCCAAAATCGTTCTCTTTAATTGCCTGGTTCCCTATTTCCATCAGCTCATTCGCCAACTCCAGAGACTTCTGAGGATCGCTAACGGAAGCTTCAGCGTTAGACACTGACTCTTCAACACCCTGCGCTGTACCGGCATCGACGGAGATTCCGCTCTTGTCGTTCTCAGAAGAGTTTAGGGTTTCGTCCACCACGGAAGCTTCCGCCGGCGGAGGCATTGTGACGGAGGTTTCAGATGCAGGAGCTTCTTCCGCCATTCTCGAATATCGCTTCAGGGACGAGACAGAAGGAGAAGAGTGAAAGTGACCTCGATTTGCAAGGGTTTTGATTTGAGGTTTTCGTTTCTGGCGCAAAAAAAGGTGAAAATGAAAAGGGAACCCGAATACGAAACGGGCCTCTATACCCGAACCGTTTCATTACCCAATTTTGCCGGGTGACACGTGTCGTGGAAATGGCGGTTAGTTGTGGAAAGGGGTATTCTGGTAATTAAATAAATCAGTTAAATTTGGGAAGAACCAGTAGCCACAGGTAGAGGATCAGTGAGGTAGTGGCCATGGTTTGTGCAATCTCGTCGTCACCGTTCTCAACTCTCTCGTTTCGTCGTCTGGTTGTGCGCAATGCCACATCGTCTTCGTGCAAGCCGCATGTTGCGAAACCATTGTCGGCACTTCCGAGCGCGGGCCGAAGGCAGTTGCTGTTTTTTCTGACGGCATCGACGGCGCTGACGGCGAGGGAATCCGTGGCGCAGGACATTCCCTTGTTCGGGATACGGAAGAGTCTGAAGAAAGTGGAGGAGGAAGCGGAGGAGATTGTGAAGGAGGGGTTTGAGGCTGCGGACAAGGGGTTGGTGGCGGCGGAGAAGGGGCTGGAGACAGCGGAGAAGGAGCTGGTCGAGGCGGAGAGGGAGATAGAAGGGGCGGTGAGTTTTGGAGGATTGGCCCAAGCGGGGGCGGTGGCGGGAGCGGAGGCTTTTGGGATTTTGGTTGCAACGGCGGTGGTGAACGGTATTCTGGGAGCGGAAGCTCAAAAGTCGTGACTCGTGAGTTGGTGATACATAACGAATGAGCATTAAATTGTTGGTGTCCATAGATATCTTAGTATTCAGTTGGATATGTTTGTGTGGAACTTGAATCCGTCACTCTGTTAGACTCTGCCATCTTTACTTGCTTATCTATGTAGCTTTGTGATCATGTATCCCGTTAATGAATGCATCTACAATCAATAGCCTGCTTCAGTTGTTCATGAGTTCCTCGCAAAATCATATGATGGTAGATGATAGTACTGTCACAATTGTATGTTAGTGATGAGTGTATATTGGAATATTTGTGTTGAGAATAAGTTTTTTAATCATAAAACAAGTTTATGGAAAATGTGCACCTACAATATTGGATTAGTAAGTTTGCATTAAGGTTTGTAAAAATTTAAATCTTCTAACTGAAAGTGAATATAAAGTTGCATTTGTAGCCACACTCAAAGCTATGTTGAAAAGGTCATTTATAGTCAATAAACCGCCGCTAACACTGTAAATTCGAACAAAGACATAGCAAAATATATGGCCTTTGAAACGAACGTTGAGCAGCGACAGCAAACATAGTGTCACTGCTGCATCTTTTCTGGCGACCTCAATGCACATGTTTCGATCTTCCTGGAGCGTTTCATGAGTGCGAGATCTTCCTCCACAAGTCTCGATCTCTCCTAGGATTGGATCTTCGCATGCAAGACTTGGATTTTCGAATATCCTCTGCTGAAACAGGAATTAGTGTTGCTACTCTCTGCTGAAACAGGAATTAGTGTTGCCACTCTCTGCTGAAACAGGTTGCCACTAGTTTGGATATGGAGCAGCAAAAAGAAAGTTTGGGTTGTTGCTCTTTCTCCATCTATGAACAGAGTCTCTAGTTTGCTCTAAAAACAAGTTCATGGTCTCTCCTTTATACTATCTATAAAATACACTTTTATTTCATTCTCCTCTTTTCTTATATTTTTTGTGTCCTAACTCTTAGGAGTTTAGAGTGTGTTTACTTGCTAGTTTTGAGATCATTGGTTTTATCTGAGAAATTCTTGTTGATGGTAGAGCTCTCAGCAAAAGACCAACCACTAAATCAATGATAAAAAGAATACTCTTATACATTTTTGAAGAAGTCATAGCCTAGTTGTAAGAATTAGAATATGATTTAAATTTCTTGTTCAAATAGTATATATTTTTTGCATGTATTTTGTCTTAAATAAACTAGGGTTAGAGTTATGATTTCTAAGACTTCAGTGGTCTCAATTATGCTTCATCTTAAATCCTAGACCAGTCACGTGAGATCTTGCACGCCTATCTTAAACACATGTTTCACATTGCCTTCATACTTGTCATATGACTAGCTTTGTCACCTAGATTCAAATTCAAAACTCCAACCAATTTGCTTGTAATTTGGTTGTATCCTTGGAGGTGTTTGACTCGTGAATTTTCAGATCTAATAAGTTATGATGTCAATATTGTTCTCCTTGTCTCCTCTTTCTGAGGTAGATACTTTGTTTGATCTTTCTCATTCTCTCCAAGTGATTAGGTCTAACCTATTACTCTCCACACTTCTCACGACAATCCAAGGATCTAAGATTTTTTTGCAACTCCTCATTGGCCTTTCATTCTTCATTGCTTCCACCACTTCCTTCTATAATTGAAGAACCAAGCCAATCTTTAGAGGTTTCAAGTTATCACTTGTTGTATTTTGGAAGACTTGCACAATATATTGTAGATAAGTCCTTATGAACATTGATCATTTAGGCCTTAAAAAGTCAATTATATTTATGTTTTCAACCTCATTTTATTAAAATCATTATATCATAAGCATATTTTCCAACCAGAAAAAATAATGTGTGATTGTAAATTTGTAAAGAAATCAAGTTGAAATGGTGGTTTTATCATGATATTTTTTTCAACTACAATTACTTTTCATTACTCGTACTTTTGAATTCAATTTTTTCCCAATCAGACAAAGTTTACTATTTTATTGGATTTTGTATTAATTTAGTTTTACATGTTAATTATCAAAATAACTAAAATTTTAAAAAATTATTAAAATAAATAAATTGTGTCACTTTAATACAATTTCAAATTAAAATTTGATTATATTAAAATCGTATTACATTAGTACAACTTGTCATTTTTTCTGATAATTTTTTAAATTTGTTATCAATAATTAAAATATAAAATTATATCACACTAATAAAAAAAATATTCTTATTACACTTAGTTGTCAAATTTTACACCACTAATATCTCAAACATTCCCTTGAAGGAAAAATATAGCTACGATTTATATACATATTTCTTTTGTACGTATTTACGTGTCTTTGTCTTCTTCTACAGTGTTTGTTACCGTATGAATTACTTCATAATTGACACTCTCCTCAATTCTTGGCTCATGGACAACAATTTATCACCATGTATTTGTCCAAAACTTGGATTGTCTTTTTTAAGACCGTTTAAATTCGTGGTCAATACTCTTGATATTTATCATATCATTTCTCACGATAAAATGAAAATTTTCAAAATAAAAATATTAGAATCTTTTTATACTTTGAAACGAGTTATCCACATTCATCTTGTGAATAAATATAACAGATAAATAAACAGTATATGTATGTCATGTTACATGTTTTCTTTTCACAGTTAATAAATTAAAAAATCAATATAATTGAAGAAATGCAATTCACACATTTAAATACAAAATACCCTAATTTAAAAAAATTAAAAAGAACATGACTAAATTGAAAACAATAATGAAACCAATTAATATATTAGGACTTTTTAATATTTGATGAAGCTATTTACTTTTTTATTTTATTTTAAGGGTGTCTTTAAAAAAATAAAAAAGAATGGATTTTAAAAAGAATATAAGAGTGATTCGTATTAAAAACTTAAAACTAAGAAAATGACCTCCTGTTTTAAATTAAAAATATTTTATTTTATTTTAAACAATTGAGAGAATTCTTTTTTGCCAATATCTACGAAGATTGGATACTCCTCTTAAATAGCGTGTCAGATATTCGTATTGGACACCGACACTTGTTGGACACATGAAGTGTCAAATTCAAAAAGTATTTGTTGAATTTATGACAATTTTAGTTCAGTTCTAATACAATTTAAAAAAAAAATACATTAATTTTTTAAAAACTAAAATTTATTATATAAATTTTTATTATGATTATAAAAGTAAGAAACAAATTCTCCTGAATCAGTCATGAATAACATCTTTCAGTTCCAAAAAATAATCTGAAACATATACTTGTGTACATAAATTTTTGTGTATATAAATTTTTATTGTCAATTTATATAATTTATAATTATATAATATATAGATCTGTGTCTCATATCCTAATTTTAAAAGTTATACATATTTTTGTGTTTGTGCATATTTTTGAGTTTGTGTCGTATCAGTATCTCTCGTATCGGTGTCGTGTGAGTGTGTGCTTATGGACTCTGGAATTATAGATTTCTCCAACCGAAGTTTTTATTTTATTTTTAAAAATAGCAGTTGAATTTATCTTGTTTCTTTTCCAAAAAAAAAATCTTCCATAGTTAATTGTTAACGGTGGGGGTTGCGGTCTGAAATTCTGCGGCTACAAGATTTTTGTTCGGTGGATGGCGCGTCTCACATCTCCAAACCCCATCGCCCTGCACAGATTCCAACCATGTTTTCCAATTCCTCGCTTCACTGCAAATCCTCAACGCCGTCGCATCAACAGCCGCAAATTCCAGACCTTCGTTTGCCAAACAAATCCTAACCTCGATCACAAGGATACCTCTCCATCGGTATGTTTCCGTGCCTTTGCAAAAACAGAACAACCAACGAGGTTCTTTGTTTCCTACCTTAACTTCCTTTAACCTCTGCTCAGGAACAAGAAAAACTGCTGGTCGAACCTACAACGGTAAATGCTGAGACCACCAAGACAACAACAACAACTTCACTTCCTCAATTGCCAAACAAAGATGTCAACAACAAAATCGCACTTGTTTCTACCTTAGCGGCTTTAGGACTTTTCCTGTCTGCCAGGCTGGATTTCGGTGTTTCTCTAAAGGATCTCTCTGTCATTGCAGTGCCTTACGAAGAGGTTCACTGCTTCTCTTCTCTTAATTAATTAGCTCGTGTTAATTATTTCATTGTATATCTCAGTGTTCACAAGGTTTTCAGGCTTCAAACGGTGTTGTTACATGCTATCTGCCACCATTTTTTTTATAATACTTGTGCTGTGATGTTGGATGGTCCAGGCTCTCTCCAATGGGAAACCCACTGTGGTTGAGTTTTATGCGGATTGGTGTGAGGTATGTCGGGAATTAGCTCCTGACGTATACAAAGTTGAGCAGCAATACAAGTAATCACCTTTTAAGTAAACCGCATGCTTCCCTGTTTATGATTACTCATGTTAAGTAAACCATGAAGGCCATTTTACATTGAGGAAATGTGCAGTTTTCAGTTTTGTTTTTTTGATTTTACCTTTGAATTACAAAACTTTATTATCTTTAGTTTGATTTCTATTTCCAAATATCTGCACTGGGTAAAAATATGTTTTTTCTTTATGTTTACTGTATAGATTTTGAGAAATAAAAACACAGACTGAACAAAGATTATAGTTTTGTAGATCAAAGTGGAGATAAGAAATGGAAACAAAAGTAAACAGAGGCCCTTAATTTTGTTAGTGTTGATTCGTAGTCTTGACGCCATTTAATTTTCAATACAGGGATCAAGTGAATTTTGTTATGTTGAATGTTGATAACACAAAGTGGGAGCAAGAGCTTGACGAATTTGGCGTGGAGGGTATTCCTCATTTTGCATTCCTTGATAAAGAAGGGAATGAGGAGGGTAATGTTGTGGGTAGGCTTCCAAGACAGTACCTGCTTGAAAATGTAGATGCTCTTGCTCGTGGACAAGCATCCGTTCCTCATGCTCGTGTTGTAGGCCAATATTCAAGTGCTGAAGCAAGGAAGGTGCATCAAGTTGTTGATCCAAGAAGTCATGGTTAGACGACCAGACATTCAGTACAGTACCTTCTTTTATTGTTTCACAGTAGCTGGTTTCATCTGTCAGTGAGCAAACAGCTTGTTACTCTTGTTTACATTTTTTTTATCCACAATCTTATTATGAACACTGTATAAGTCTGTCGTAGATTAGGATCTAAAAATCTAGATATTAATCACACAAATGTCAGCTCAAATGTGTCTATATTCTTTCAGTCCTGTTATAATTAAAATTAGTCCATCAGAAAGTGATGGTTTTATTGCAAATAATGACTGATCTGCTACTATCCCGGTTCACTAGATTTAGAAGACATCTGCATATACATGTCGTTTGCAATAATTACATAACGCCAGTATGGATTTTCCAGTTTGGTTCATCTTTTGCTGTTTTCTGCAACATCTGTGTTTTCGTTGGACTCTCTTCGACTTTTAATGGCTAATGCCTTAAGATTCAACTATTTTAGCATGACCTTTTAGAACATAACTGAAACTTTTGATGTATTTGGTGTTTTGAAACATCACCGGCTTAATAGAAATATATTTTTTTTTCTTGTTCAAAATGAAAAACAACAAAACAAGCAGCAAAATAGGGCATGCGAAAAGCATTCCTGTTGTTAATGCCTGTCACGGACAAAAGATCTAGAATTCTGACAACAATTACACGAGGCAGGGTTAAGATAGACATGGATCGTGTGTTCATGTGGCATCAAGTGCAAAAAGAAATCTTTTTAACCCACATAAAATCTTAATCCAAACTAAATCACGTCTGAAAAACCAAATAATGAATACATTTTTAAATTAAGCAATCAGATAATGAAAACATTTTTAAATTAAGCTGGTTTATTGCTTAACAGTTCAGTTAATTGATTTCAAAAAGGAGTTTTTTATTCGTGACAGGGAAGATCAACTAATTATTTTCCTACGTTATTTTTCAGTTTCTTCTGCTGTGTTTTAGTACAATAGTTGCTCTCCTCTTGCATACTGTAAGACCCGATAGCATGAAATGAAATTAGGTTTTTCACCTTTCCAAATTAATATTTCAGAATTTAACCTTCTCTCTTCGCCTCTTCTTTAACTCCAAATTCCCCATCAATGTCTGGAAGTAAGAGGCCCCTTGTTCTCGCATTTAAGCTATTTTTAGTTTATAACTGGTTTTGGCTCAAAAGTTGGTTCCGAATCGATTTAAAACTTTTTTTTTTCTATTTAGAAAAGAAAAGATTCTTTCTTTAATTTTAAAAATTACTTCAAATAATTTTTTTTTTCGTATATTGAAATCATACATGTTTCTAGTTGCTTATACCTTGCCATAACTTGGACTACTCAGAGATACCCAGAGTGACAAGTGTAGCCAAAGGTTGTTTTTCAAAGTAGCTATTCATAGTGTTGATCCTGCCTGGATAGTGAATTCTGCATATTGATTATTGATGATTTATGAATATAATATTTGGAAGTTGTTAGTAAAACAGAATCCTAATGACAAAATCATACACAAAAATAGCTATAGCAACAACTGCGACAGAGAAAAGGAAGTGTTATGCCTTTAGTATTCACATTGCTGGAGGCTATCCACCCCAAAGTAAAGTATATTTCAGGGGATGACATTTACCAACAAGCTGTTTGACGAAGGTGAGCTGTGTCCACTCGACCAATGAATAGGATCATGCACTGATACAGGAGAACTGTCCTTCAGCTCCACAGAATGAAAAAATCTCTCAATCTTCTGCGGAACTATCAATCTCGCACTCCCTTGGCCCGCCTTTTTTATACCACTCAGTGACTTCTCACTTCCATTGCGAGGTGATGAACAAGTGGACCCATTCGATGAAGCCATGGCAGTTTCCTCCATAGATGCCCATCCACTGCGTTTAATGTGTTCTAGCTCCTCTGCCACTTCCATCATAGTAGGCCTCATGTCACTATGAAAAGCAAGGCATCTAAATGCAAGCTCAGCTACCTTATGAATAGAATATAGTGTCCAAGCATCTCTATGTGGTTCAAGGAAGGGGTCTATGATCTCATCTACAGCACCCCTCCTAATCCTATCTACGGCAAGTGCAGCTAAGTTAACCTCAGTCCGAGGTCGAGAAAAATCAACCGCTTTCATGGCAGTTATTATCTCTACCAAGACAACTCCAAAACTGTACACATCACTTTTATCAGAAAGATGGAAGTTCTGGTGATATTGGGGATCGACATAACCCGGAGTCCCTTGTGGAGCGGTTGAGATATGAGATGTTTCTGTCAAGCCAAGCCTAGAAAGCCCAAAATCAGCTATCTTTGATTTGAATTGATAATCCAAAAGTATATTACTAGATTTTATGTCTCTGTGGTAAATTGGGGGATGGATTTCGGAATGAAGATATGCTATAGCATTAGCAGTTTCAGTAGCAATGGTAAGTCTTACTGTCCACGGTAGTCCTTCACTCCTCTCTCTCTGCAAGTGCTGTGAAAGTGTTCCATTTTGCATAAATTCATAAACAAGGATCTGTTCTCCCTTCTCTACGCAGCAACCTAAGAGGCGAACTAAATTTGGGTGACTCACTGAAGTAAGGAGCTTGATCTCGTTCATGACTTGGTCAGCACTGTTGGTGTCTCTTTGCCTTAACTTCTTTATAGCAACCCATTCATCATTGTGCAGTTTCCCGGCATAAACTGTACCAAATGCCCCAGTTCCCAGCCTGTGTTTCTCAGAGAAAGAATTTGTGGCTTTTTCTACTTCTTTGTAGGGATAGAAAGGTATGCTTGAGTTGCCTGCAGCTTCACGTAATTGGCGCTTTACTCTGGTATGTTTTCCCAACCAAATAGAACGGCGCCTAGCACAGTAGCATAGAAGAAACAGACCAGCCATCACCAAAGCTCCAGCTATGATTGCTGTAAAGTGTGGACAATCAGGCAGAGTTAATCCAAATATGAAATTTCAGAACTTCTCTTTTGTATTCATGTTTGTATCAGGAGATGGGAAAAGAACTTGAAAAAATATGCATTCAATAATAGTTGACAGGTTAACAAAGATTCTCGTGTGAAACAAATCTGCAACATGTGACTATATACAGTGAAAAGAGTAGGAAGTTAAGATGTTAAGGTTCTATTCTATAATACCTCCAACAGCGACACCGATTTTGGTTGCTTTTCCACATCCCCCGGAAGTTAGTGTTGAAGCACTGCAACTTGAAGCCGAAGCTGATGACCAGGCAACCGCAGGAACAGATTAAAATCTATGACAATATGTGCTAAAAGAACTAATATATCACGATCAGATGGCAAAAAAATATTGTTCTGGATATGCAGTATCTACTAAAATCTTCCTCGTTGAAGACATGATTGTTATTGATCAGAAATTGCTTCAGTTTTGATTAACGTTTCAAGATTTGTTTAGCTCTTAAGTAAAGTTTTAATTATAAATCCTTTTCAATCAAAAAATATATCAAACACATGCAATAGCCAAAATCTTCAAGATGTGGCACAGAAACTGTTCCACCGGAGGTTCTTATGTCAATATGAGATATCAGTATTCAAAAAATGTCTATAAGGTATGTAGTAGAAAGGGTACTTCGTATCACATTCAATTTGCGTTGTCAACAAATGGGTGATAAATAAATTGTGGGTGATGTCCATAATCCTAATGTTAAAAGTAGGTAATTACTACCTTAAATTTGGCAAGTTCACATTATTAATTGCACACGTTGAGCAATATCTCCCGTTTGACCACGTCTAATACATTGAAAATTCAAATCCATTCAACCACGCATGTGCGGCCAAAACATGTTGACTTTTATTTCTTAAGAATTCTGTTTGGTTAAGTTACCATTCAAAACAAATAAAGTATTCCATGATATTGGATTCCTTATACAGAAGGAACACGAAAATTAGAATGAGTAAAATTGAAAAGGTTTAGAAACAAAGCTATCAATAGCTGATTTACTTCCATATCTATGCAAAATTAGGGGTCCTGTAATGCCTTATGATCTACACGACCATCAGAAAGGAAAAGTCAACGTGGTTTTACAGGTAGGGTTTAGGTGAACTATTATAATGTACGTCTCTTCATACTTTTTGTTTTAAAAAATATTCGTTCTTCTAACTTTTTAAATACATGATTAGTAATTTAGTAGTATGCACTCAAATATTCTGCGAATATTAACATATTCGTATATAAAGTCATTGTTTATATTTAAGTAAGATAAAAGTATTGTATATCTTAGTTATAAAACATGATAAAATATTTTATTGAAATAAATCTAAAATAATTAATTAAAAAATATAACACAGAGAGAGAGAGAGATTTCTTGTTATAACATGTTAACCAAGTTTTTTCCATCCCATCCATCACGTTTAGGCCATTCTCAAGCTAAAAAGGAAAACAATGCTTTTATGTGATAATAAAACTAAGCAGATTAAGAAGAGAATTTGCATGCTTTCTTCAAATATAATGTGAACAAATAAATAAAAAAAACGCAGTCTCTCGATAGTTGTGTTGTGTGATAGGCTCTAAACAAGTTAAAGAAGATGAGTATTTGGTTCAAACGGGTCAAAATTGGGGTCTTGCCACATGGTTGTCCAGCACATAAAGCCGCAACCAGGTGTTAAATTCTCAGTCAAACCCCACAATTTTTCCACAAGCAAGAACCAAACCATATAATAATAAAATAATGAAACCAATACACAGATAAATATATGATTATATATATAATGTGAACTCACTTTTCCGGCAACCGGTGCCCATTCTGAAGCCGTCGCCGGTGAAGCCATGGATACACTGGCACCGAAAACCTCCTTGGAGAGGGACCGGTGTGCAGGTAGAGTTGTCAGAACATTCATCACACTGTCCATGAAGCCACCACCCCAACTCGACCACCTGAAACTGCAGCACAGTCTCGTTGCTCTGCCCAAAAGAAACCGCAGAGAACAAGTACTTACACTTAGTTCCATTCAAATCTGTGTATTTCACAACATCCGCCCCATCTTGTTTCGAAAAGCAACTGATATTACCACTTTTCTTATCGCAGCTTTCCCCAAAATTCGAAGCAGGAATAACGCACCCACCAAACTGCTCGCTGCAATTTTGCACCAAAAAGCTGTTGTTAACCGAGGGAGCAAAATTGCTTTGGAAAAGTGGCTCAATGGATTCCATTCTGCGGTTGCATTTTCCAGGGAGGTTGACGAATATGTTGCTGTCGGTAACGTTTTGGACCAGAAATTCGTAAATTTGGACTTGGTTGTCGAAACAGTTTAGTCTGATTTCACAACCCTCGGAGAACCCGAAAGGGAACTGAAGACTCTGCTTCCCGCATTGCCTATTGCAGGTGACGTTTTGCGCTCTTGCTGTGCACGCCATCAAGATCGTAAGAACTATAACGAGATTTGTACGGCGGCGAAGAAACATCTTTAGACGCTAAATGAAACTGAACTAGCTTCAAATGGGCAATCACAATCATCACCCTTCCCTAGCTGAAAATTACAAGAACACAAATTCAACTTGAATCCTCCCAAAATTTTGGCGATTTAAGAAATTAGAAGAATCGTGGTAGCAGAATAATCTTCCAGATGATAGATTAAATGAGAATTAAAGGTTGTGTTCGGTGCCGTTGGGTAGCCATCTATCTCAATAAATGCGGGCTCATACAAGAGAACCAATCAGCTTTGAGGAAAAAACATCAAAAAGAAAACTGAAAAAAAAATGAATTAACTGTCCTGAGACATAAATACGCACCTTCAGAGGTTCTGCAAAGGTTGAAATCAATGACTGCAGCAGTTGAAGTTGAACAGTGTGAAAAAGAAGAAGAAGAAGGAAAAAAAAAAGATGCGTTATGTCTGCGTAACGTTCTTCTCCAACGGAAAACAATAAAACGAAGTTGCAGCAAGAGCCTTGGTGGTGAATTGAAAGGTACTAGGAAGAAAGTTAGCCACATTCACACTTTGTTTGTGGATCATTGTCTTTGAAATAAAATACATGTGACCAGTCGACATCTTTCTTTTGGACGTGAAGTGCCGAATATACCCCTCGCTTAATTTTCTTCTGCCCAAAATGCCCCTCTTCCCAACGCCAAATTACACACACTGCACTTCAAGTTTTAGTTAGTCAAAACAAGCCAAATCGTAAGACTTTGACTTTTACGACACACATTATTCTTTTTCCAATTCTACTTACTGCTAAATATTTTGCGGAATCACGTTATTATAACAAGTAGTTGTTATTTACATGTTGAGATAACAATTCACAGAAACTTTGTAGATATATTTTTGTACAAGTTACATGGTTTTAAAAAAAACATGTTTATCATTCTTGATAACAGGTCTATATTAAATAAAACATTATATTTACCATCATATAATTGACTTCTGTTAGGTAAAATAGGTTTTGAAACCATCTATATAAATAAATAAGATATTTAGTGGATAATTAAGTAAAATGAATTGTGAATTCATTACCACTTGCAAGCACATAAATGGAAGTTGATAATAAGATATTATTTCAATGTCTGTAAGTGCCAGTTGTAGAACAGTAACAGTTGCGGCTTCATCATACAACTCTCAAACCAACAATCATATGATGCATTCACATTTCTCTTTCACTCTTTTTTGTTTTTTGTTTAATCTTTAAGATGTAATACATATTAAGAAATATGAAAAACTATTGTAAAAAATATTGGTGTTTGTAAGTCAAGTGGTAGTTAAAGGCCATAGCCATAACAATGAAGGCTGCATTATTTCCAAGTCAATTCAATTTAGTACATCTATTCTGATCCAAAGATAACAAGAGACAAAGCAATCCAGAAGTCAACAAAACAAACACTGGTAAGAAAAAAGGGATAACGTGTTTATATGTGTTTCGTGAATTAATTTGGTTTTAAACTATCTTAGTTTTAGCAAAAATTAAATTCAAAAATGCATCTTCATATTGTAATTAGCTTGTAATTTGATAGCAACCTTTAGTATAAATTTATGGAATAAAAGAATTAGGCATATAAAGTTTTTAAAAAACAAAATCAAGATATGAAGGCAAATCCAATCATGCATATAACTGCATAAGAGAAGTCAAGTTTCAATTCGTTACAGATTCTATTATCATATATTACTGGAAATTCATAAAACCATATAATGCATAAAGAAAGAAAAAAAACTGAAGATTCAATGAGTATGCAAATACAAGTTACAGAATATGGCACAAAAAGAAATTATTCGAACTATCAATATCAATAAATTATCATGATCAAAACATACGCGCAATTACTCACACAGACGATAATGTAGAATTATCTTTATTAGGTCTAGGGGACATATGATATGGGATCAATATCTAGGTTAAAGATAAGACAATTTATCTTTTAACAAACTTTACGTTAATATTTAAATCGCTTCGCTCGAGTCTAGAGGACAAATATACTACCGGATTGTCGAGAATGCCGAATAGTCAAGAAGACCAAATAACTTCTCTAATCCGAGTGCAACCCATAAATCTATAATTAACTGTAATTAAGTCATACTTAATAATAAATCATGATTAAGACTAACTACTTTCTTTTGGACTTACATACAAGTTCACAACAGCTTAAGCTCATTTAAAAAGTATAAATATTAAAAGTAACCCAACATCATAAGTTACGAATAATATTATTTACTTTTAAGTAATGATAAAAAAAAAATTGTGAAATTAGGACCATATATACGTTTTTAGGAAAGAGATGAATGAATAATGGACAAAAACTTTTATTTGGGAAAACTCATAAATGCATTTTCACACTGTTATACTTTATATCGATAGCAAAAAAATATGTAAAAAAATCATACTAACTACAATTAAAACACACACTAAAGTTTTCTACATTATTTCAACATCAATAATAATGAAATACTATCAACAACTTTAATATCACTCTTACTATCAAAATAGCCCATGCATAAAAAAAAATGAACAAAATTGACAATAAACAATAATTTAATTTTATCAGAAAAAAAATTCAATACTTATTTCCCAAATTCAAAAAAGTAAAAATTAATATTCTATTCTAAAAATGAATAAAAAAAAATGCAACTACTAAAAGTACTATAAAAAATAGTTTTACTCTTCTAATTTTTTTTTCTTTTCTCATGCATTAAACTACAAAATGAAATTAAGCGATTCTAGTGTACTTTACTTGAAAAAATGTAATCTATAATAAACAGGCCAAAGTAAAATTTCCCTTTTCAAGCGTTAGGTTAAATTTGTTGATTTTTAACCATTGAAAGCGTGTAGCAAGTCAAAAATAGAAGCTTCTAATTTTTTTTTTCTAGAAGACAGGTTTTCTTTTCATTTTTAAAGTTGACACAAAAATCATTTATTCAATTACGTGTGCAGCAGAAGGGCAGATAATTCAATTTTAAACGTCTTTATTAAATAAAATGGAAGAGCAGGAGAATATTTACATTGTAATTTTTATGGAATATTAAAATATAAAAGAATAATTATGATAATTAAAAAACTAAACATTAAATGTTGCACTTCTGTTATCATGTCCGAGAGACCGTAACCATATGATTATTATTAAATGGTTCCGGTCAATTACAACTACATTTTTTTTCGTTTCATTTATTTCGATTTTTTCCATTATGTTTGGTCAAGACAAACCAAATTTATTATATCATAATTATGAAAAAAAAATTGGTATCATGTGTTTGTGTCATTTTGGTGTTATGAAGCATTATTTGCCAAATTGACTTTGAAGCCACTCAATAATTCTTTCAATCTTATCAACATTTTATGAGATGGAGAAAGTGGAGGACAATATCCTTTAGCAATGGTGACCCTTTTTGGCATAATTGTTAGCTACTAAAACAAAACTCTGAGATTTCTTATGATTGTGGATATTGCAATTTATTTTTTGAATCTATAATTTCTAATGGTGTTTTTATTTCTATAATAATGTGCGTTTATGAAGAACGAAAAAAAGAAATAAATACACTAATAAAAAAAAAAAAAAAATAAGGAATATTAAGAATTAAGGTATTTTTTACCTTCTACGATCATTATAGAGGAAGAAAATAAATAGTTAGAATGAAGAGACTTTTTTAAATTATTCCTACAATTACTGGTGAGTAAACATGTATAAGTATAATATTAATTTATTAAGATTGTAATTTTTTTTTATCTCCATGGATCTAAAATTCATTTTGGTGATCATTATTCAGGGTAGTTTCTTCCCGCACCCCCACAAGGTTCCGCAAAGACAAAAGTGTTCCTATGCATTCCAGATTCAAAAATCCATAATTGAAAAAAATCATTCCGGATCCACCAATCCGTAACAGAAATTAGACTTTCAGATTCAATAATCTTAAAATCAATAATTAATACAAACTTTGCTTCTGGAATACCCTCTCATCCAGAATACAACATGATTCACTTCCAGATTGATGAATCCGTAACACACTCCCAGATCCCGAAATTGTTGAGGTTAGTTTCGGAATTTACAAAATTATGGGGATGCAGAAAGAAAAATATAGGGGTGCAGGAAGAAACTGCCATTATTCAGTAGTAGTTAGGTGCTATATTGGGCCATTGTAAAGGATTTCAGTGGGCTTTTGTTCTCACCTGGACTAGTCCAATAGTCCAACAAAATTTTCGAATGCACTGGTACAATTTTAAATTATATATTTTGAAATATACTTTTTCATGTACATCCCATAATATATTTTTGGATGTGAAAATATATTTCAGAATATATTGAAAAACTATACAATCTAAAATGTATAAATATATTTTGAAATATAAAGGTATAACACAATAATTAATTCATTCATTCTATTGTATAATAAGTTATATAAAAAAAAAAAAAAAAAATAATCACATTTTA
>Ga0123342_1003163_pt1 | contig 26698 bp, 16 predicted proteins | sample Turbeawhitnodule_FD_89960 | JGI IMG/M metagenome (GOLD analysis project Ga0123342, IMG submission 89960) | Root nodule microbial communities of legume samples collected from Mexico - Turtle bean Mexico white nodule | ecosystem: Host-associated > Plants > Roots > Nodule | place: Mexico: Nepantla...
AAAAAACATAATATTTATTATCCGGATTGTAATTTTTTACCAACGAGACAAGTCATTAAGGGTAAAAATAATTAAAGAAATTTGAGTGAATAAAATGTGTTTATATCTTTTTTTGATTATTTTAGTTTTCATTAATTGTCATTGTTGGCTTAATTTTGATTTAACTTTAATATTAAAATGCTGATATATGTAAATTTTTTGATAAATTTTAGTTTTTATTATTCTAGATAAATCACTAAAAAAAATCAGTATTATCTACTGATTTTTATCTATGAATCTGAATCCTTAGGTAAATTTAGCATTACTGACGAATATTACCCACGGACTACATTACTTACGACATTACTTACAAATTCTAAATATGTAGGTAAATTCAGCATTATCTATCAACTATACTCACGGTTCTTATTACCTACGGATCTCTATTAACTATCAATTAATACCCATGAATCTCTATTACTTATGAACTATCACCCACGGATCTCTATTACTTACCAACTATTATCATAATAATTATATATATATATAATATTAAAAATATTATTATAATATAAATAATTATAAAATCATAATTAATATTCATAAATAATAATAATCATAACTAATAAGTATACATATTATTAATATTATAAAATTAATAATATTAATATAATAATATAAATAATATAATTAGTATTATATTAATAATATCAATAATATTAATAATAATAATAATATTAGTAATAATAACATTAGTAATATAAATACTATTAATAAAAATATTAATAAAATTAATATTATTTATAATATTAACACTATTTATAATATTTAATAATATTAATAATATTTGTAACATCCTTATATTTTTCAACATCTAAAAATATAATTGTATAAAATATTAAAATGAATATATAAACATAATACAAATATGTCCACAACTTTTTCTTACAATGTTTCAAAACATATATCTCTCTTCTTAAGTGTACCGACCTGTCCTTGGGCGTTGTTGACCACTGGTAATGTTGGTGTCACGTAAACGGATCCCACGAGTGGCGTGAGCCAGTACCTCGCAAAGCACGTGAGCCAGTAATGTGAGATATGACCTGCGAGGGTCACGTTCCAGGAGTGAGCTGCATGCATGGCACGTGAACAGCTAGGGCACTCCCAGGGGCGGGTTCCCACGCAGTCATATTGCGGCGAAGGAAGAAGTTAGTGAAAAGCGCACATGCGTGGTTCCCACACGGTCGCGCGATAGGTCATCCTCAAACCCTAAGGGTGCACGAGGCAACGATAGAGATGAAGAACACCATGAAGCAGCAACCCTATCAACCAAGAAAGCCTAATGCGAGGGGGCGCGGGAGAGATAACGTGCCGTCAAGGCACGACTTCGTGGTAGAATTGAAGGACCTCATCGCTATCCCAAATGTAGCTGAGAGGCTGAAGGTACCTCCCAAGACCGACAAGAGGCTCAGGCCCAATAAGAACACCTAGTGTGAGTTCCACCAAGCATTCAGCCACCCCATACGCAATTGCTTAGTGCTGGGACACCAGCTAGACAAGTTGGTGAAGAACGGTCTCCTAAGGGATTATATGCAAGAAAAACAGGGGACCGAGGACATGGCGGCCACAGGGGGTGGCCCGGGGCATGAAGTCCCCGTACACGGTGAGGTCCACACCATCGTAGGAGGGTTCAAGGGAGGAGGATGTACCGCTCCTCAGTGAAAGAGATACGCATGAACGATGATGTCAGTAGAAGCACAAAGGACCAACAACGCCTTCGACGTCGACCTGGTCTTCACCAAGGCTGACCTAGAAGACGTTGTCCCCCCTGACAATGACCCAGTGGTGATCTCAGCGGTAACCACAGGAAGGAAGGTGCACCATGTGTTAGTAGATCAGGGAAGCTCGGCAGACGTAATGTTCTGGACGGCTTTCAACAAACTGCAATTATCCCCCGACATGCTAAGGCCCTATGGCGGCTGTCTCTACGGTTTCGCAGGAAACCAGGTAGAGGTGCACGGATACTTAGAGCTGAGGACCACCTTCACGGATGGCACCGCGTCACGTACGGAGAGCATCAGGTACCTTGTCGTCAATGCCTACTCTGCTTATAACATGTTGTTTGGTAGACCGACGCTGAATAGGTTAGGGGCAGTGCCGTCGACAAGGCACATGAAGATAAAGCTACCGGACTTGACAGGAAAGGTGATCACCATCAAATCAGATCAGAAGGGGGCCAAGAAATGCTATGAGAACAGCCTCAAAACAAGGAGAGGGGTATCTATAGTCATTAGTAGACCACCGTACACAGGGGAAGCAGAGTATGCCAAGGACCTGAAGAAAGACAAAAGGTACCAGAGAAGGCCGCCCCTTTGCATTCACGTCAGGTCTCCCCCGTACGGGTCGTTTCGTTCGGAAAAACAGATGTCCTCGGGACAAAGCATGCAGACTTGAGGTGCTGAAGCAGGGCTCGGTCCCTTGCACATGGAATACGGCCAATTTCAAGTTTTATTTCAGTTAAGCAGGAGTATTGTACATGGTATTAAGGGACACTCTTTTTCCCTTATAAGGGTTTTTTAACGAGGTCACCAAATAAGTTTGATTGAAATGTTTTCTCGAGTTATGTACAATTCAGTTAAGGACTTGTTTTCCTTGCGTAAGAAGTCTTATGGGCGGAGAGGTAGGTTCACAAGAGAACACCTCCCCTCTTGAGTGAAAACGCCAAAGTTAAACGAAATAGTTCATGAGATAAATCCTTCGCGCCTTTGAGCGAAGCCGAGGTCAGTTAAAAACTTGTTCCCTTTGCGTTAGAAGTCTTGAGAGTGAAGAGATAGGTTCGTAAGAGAACACCTCCCCTCTCGAGTGAAAGCGCCAAGGTCGAACAAAACAGTTCGCCAGTTAAATCATCCTCGCCCTCGAGCGAAGCCGAGGTCAGTTAAGAATTAGTTTCCCTTGCGTTAGAAGTCTCGTAAGCGAAGAGGTAGGTTCGTAAGAGAACACCTCCCCTCTTGAGTGAAAATGCCAAGGTAAAACGAAATAATTCGCCAGATAAATCCTCCGCGCCTTTGAGCAAAACCGAGGTCAGTTGAGAGTTTGTTCCCCTTGCGATTAGAGGCCTCGAAAGTAGAGAAGTATGTCCGTAAAGAACACCTCTCCTTTCGAGCAAGAACCCCAAGGAGGGACGACCCAGTTCACAGTTAAAACCCCTCCTCACAATAAGGGGAACATACAACAGAACGCTAGAAGAAACCTCTTGGTGCCAGGCACCATGATTTAGCAGTTATGCAAGTCAAAAAGCAGTTTTCGATTTAGAAATGAAAGCAACTATATGTTCGAGAAAGTAAAGTTGTAGGCAGATAATAAAGAGTTTGTCTGACAACCAAATACAAATTAAGGAAGGACCCTGGGAACGATTTGCCCGTTTTCAACACAGTTTGATACTGTGAAGGGCGTAATATCCATCCTAGGATATGCGCAAACAACTTGAGCAAGGGCGTCCCCAAATCCTGCGTCATAAGCATCAAAAACATCTCCGGTCAACTCAGCCTCAGCTTCTTCAAACCTCTTAGCTTGTTGATGAAGTTCAGCCTCCACTTGACCCAGCTGCACCTCATAACTGATGGACCTTCGTTCAAGCCCCGTAATCGTGGACTTGGACACCTCATCAGCCTCTTCTAGCTTAAAGACCCGGATCTGCAGGGACAGAACTCTCGCCTCTAGCTCAGTAACCTCTCGGCACTTGGCATGAAGTTGTTTAGAGATATTTTCTTCAGAACGGCGAAAGTGAGCCAACTCCTCTCTCAGTGCAGTCTCGCGGGTAGCAAACGAACGAGCCAGCGGGGATGTTTCTTTTTTCGTCTTGGCCTCTATTACCCCCGATTCAGCCAGAGCGTCAGACTGAGCAAGAAGAGCCCCAAAATTGAAGCCCAGTCTCTCCCTCGCGGTGGCCTCATCCAAGTACACAGTCACCCCTAGTTGGAAGCCTTGAGGGCGTGTTGTAGGACAAGGGGCAGCTCAAGGACAAGAGAAGTCCCAGAAGCACTCATCCCACAAAGGTCAGGAAATAGGGGAACGCTGGTCGTGTGGTCCAAGGGCGAAACAGAGCGGCCGGTAGAAAAGGAATGGGAAGCCATCGTCGTCGTAGGCTTGGGCTTTTTAGAGATTGACCCCTCGGCGGAGTTCTCGTCTAACTCGATCACTATCGCTTTACCCTTGTAAGGGAGTGGGGTGGGAGACGATTGGACGGCGACGAGAGGGACCGCGACTCCAGGAGTGGAAAGAGTGGGTGAAGGCACGGTGGTAGCAAAGGCAAGGGCGTGTTGGCGAGAAGTGCCCACATCCCTAGAAATCCCGCGGAGACGAGCGAGGATATCAGTCACTCTAGCCTGCTTCTCCTCACTCAGAACCATACCTGCATGCAAATTTCAGAAGAAACACAAAGATAAAGCATGAAAATGCGGAGAGGTAGAGTGCGTAAACGCGATATTACGATAACAAGAATCAGCTCCCCCAGAGTTTTGGGTTTCTTGAACCTTAACTCGAAGGAAACTCAGAAACAGAGGATGATCGATACAGAGATTAAACAGCACAGGCAGTTATCCAGAATCAGAATCAATAAACGAGTACTAATAGTAGTTAGAGTTCGTACCTACGATCAGATAGCAAGAAGATGTGGAATGTGTAGAGGAAACGCGAGAATGCTTGAGGAAGATGGCGAAACAATCAAGAGTTTCAGAGGATGATGGAACAAGTGATTGGACGCGCGCGTTTTCGAAAGTTTAAAAGCAAACAAAGAAGCGTAAGCGACGTTAAGCCCTAGCCATTGATCAAAAACACGTGTGCACAGATAAGACAGGCCTAGAAAGATGTCACGTCCTGTCACACAGAGCCACGTAGGTCACCCAAGGCAAGGACTTAGCCTCTTCGCTGAACGAGTTAAAGCTCGAGACTGGGGGGCTTGTGTACCGACCAGTCATTGGGCGTTGTTGACCACTGATAATGTTGGTGCCACGTAAGCGGGTCCCACAAGCGGCGTGAGCCAATACCTCGCAAAGCACGTGCGCCAAGGAGCCAAGAGTGGTCAGACATCAGTCATCAGTTAGGGACCCCACGCGCTAGGTTATCCTGAGAGTAAGGTAACAACAGTGATGGGCCCACCCTATCAGAAAAGCCCATTTCAGGTAACGAGGAAACCCTAATTTCAGTCTATAAATAGTAAGGTAACAAACTTCGCCAGGTACGCTATTCCCTTGCGCCGCTTAACACACACAGTGACCATTATACAATTTTGATGTTTCCTAGCCCTAGTACTGACTTGAGCGTCGGAGTGCAAATGTCCTCTAGAGCGCCCTTTGTCTTTGTGTTTTCAGGCGTTCATCATAGGAAAGGCACGTGCAAACGGAAGGATTCTGGACGTAGGAGTGACGTAGGTGCACGAAGGCGTTTCGGGTCAACCGGCAGGAACAATAAGACTTTAAATATTTACATAAAATTAAAATAAATATTCAAAAGGAAATAAATTTTCATCATCTAGCTTCTCACTGAGCTACCTATATAAAACAAAATTCTATATAATTTCGATTTGAACTTAATAAACATCAATCATCAAGTCTCATACAAATTCTCAAATCATCAAGCGTTTATTAAAATTCAATATTCATCTTTCACATGTTAAACTTCCACTGACTCATATCACATAGACACTTGACTCTACTTCCAAAAGACTCGTGCGTTGACATAGACTCAAAGATCTGCACTTGTCATACTATATCACTGTGAAATCCACACAGCTATGTGCATAAATAATCTCAATATCATCTCTCTCCTAGTATAACAAGGTTAACTCATAACAGGTCAAATTAGTTATCTTTCAAACAACTTACCCATTCATATGAACCTCTTTCGACTCTCACGACCTGAATAACTTCATCTATATGATTCCATTATCTCAGTAGAGTCAGGATATCTCCTTCTAGACGAATTCCTAGTCAATGCACATCCTAAACAATCTTAACTCAGTATTTTCTTTCCTGAAAATACTATGTCTTGATCTTACTTTCACACCATTGCACACTTCATCTAAAACATCAATACACTATTCGATCATAATATATATTTTAAACTTTCTAAACAATCCAAATATATCCAAAAAGTCATTTAACAATAATAATCCAAAATAAACTATGCTAAAATAATAATATTATATATATATATATATATATATATTAATTGGCTTGAGTTAAAAATTTTAGTGTGAGCTAAAATACACCAGAGTACACCCAGGACTTTTGGCTTGAACGAAATATTTTAGTATGAGCTAAAATACCCCAGAATGCACCCAGAACTTTTGGCTTGAACGAAACATTTTTTAGTGTCACCCAAAATACACCAGAATGCACCCAGGACTTTTGGCTTGAACGAAAAGATTATAGTGTGAGCTAAAATACACTAGAGTACACCCAGAACTTTTGGCTTGAATGAAACATTTTTTAGTGTGTCCTAAAATACACTAGAATGCACCCAGGACTTTTGGCTTGAACGAAAAGATTTTAATGTGAGCTAAAATACACCAAAGTGCACCCAAAACTTTTGGCTTGAACAAAACATTTTTTAGTGTGACCTAAAATACACCAGAGTGCACCCAAGACTTTTGGCTTGAACAAAAAGATTTTAGTGTGAGCTAAAATACACCAAAGGGCACCCAAAATAACAAATTCCCTCCTATAGTTGAATAATTACTCTAAATGAACATCAAACAACCAATACTCAACAACATTATAATTTTATAACATCTACCATATATCAAATTTCACATTCAAATATCAATCAACTTCTAATATACTTAAAACAAACAATCCTAAAATAAAGTTTTAAGATTGGTGACCACGTCACCCCCACATCCAGATCTTCTATCCTAGTGTTCTATTGGAAATTAAGGCTAGCTTCCCTTACTTGAAATTTAGCAGATATTCACTAAGAGCTCCAAATCCACCAAGAACTTAAAGGTAACTTAACCTGCACCATAGAGTCCTAATAAAAAATCTAACTCTATCATTGGGTCCCTGAGCTAACAAAGATTAACCCTAAAGCTAAAAGGGTCACATGCAAAGCAAAGACAGAAACAAGCTAACAAGTTCAAAATTTGACTCAAAGAGAAGAGAAAAAATGAACTTACTCTATCAGAGATTCTAATCGGGCAGTCTTGTAGTATTCACTGTTAGAAGTCTAATGAGGGACTCCGATCGTCAAACTGATGAGCGATGAGGTCAGAATCTTAGAGAGAAGGGAGAAGAAAGTAAAAAGAACTTTCCAAAGAGATGGCGATTCTTTTTAAAATGAAACCTGAATAACTAAATTTCTATTTATATGCTCTTTTAAATTTAATAATAAAATATTTAGGTGTCATTTTAATTGTACCACTTCTACTCTAAGACTATTTTTCTCAATCCTTACATTCTCCCCAACAAGAAAATTTTCATCCTCGAAAATTGACTTGCGAGAAAAGAGATAGGGATAGGATTCTTTCATGGTTTCTTTTGTTTCCCAAGATGAATCACCAAACCTATCGACCCACACTACCTTCACCGTACTAATGGTCTTGCCTCTGAGTTGTGTACGTTGATGATCTTCAATCTTAACTGGTTTTACTTTAAAAGACATGTTATCCTTGATTTGCACATTATCTATTTTCAATGTGTGACTAGGTTCTTAGATATACTTTCTTAGCTTAGACACATGAAATACATTATGCAGGTTTATAATCTAATAGGGCCCAACAAACTTCAGGAATAACTTCTTCTTGATAGCTCCTCCTACACCCTTGGTATGTGATATTCTCTGGAATACATAGTCTCCAACTATAAACTCCAAAGTCTTCTTCCTCTGATATGCATATGACTCCTGCCTACTCTAAGAAGTTTTCATTATGTCATATATATGTCTCACCTTCTCAATGATTTGTTGAATTAATTCTAGCCCAACCAAAACTGTCTCACCATTCTGATACCAACATAAAAGAGTTTTACACTTCCTCCCATACAAAGCTTCATGTGGTGTCATCCTATTTCCACTCGGGAAAATCCAACTGCTGCAACAACCACTAGGTCTCTACTGTTCTACTTTTTCCTTCTAACATGTCAAACTTGCCACAACATACCAAGCTATTTCTTTTCTCATGTCGGACAACCAAAAGGACTACTTTAGATCTTGGTACATCTTATTCATATCGGTAAGTAGACTAAGACGAACCTTATGACCTTCGTCTAGGATCATTCTCTTCAACTCTTCATTTGTAGGTATGCAAGTTCTTCCCTTGAATCTCAATGTCCATCTTCCCCCATGACCAAGTCTTTTAGCCTTATTTGTATCTTGCAACTCCCTAGTACACTTCAGACTAGGATCCTCTAACTTCTTTTCCTTGATCATTCCAAGGAAATCATTAGTTATAGTTAACTTACTATAACCAATATGATCAACATGGAATTGTACTCCCAAATTCAGATTTCTAAACTTCTCGATCAACTTCTGATCTTCAATCATCATGACTGACACTTGTACTGACTTCTTGCTCAAAGCATCTACAACTACATTAACCTTTCCTAGATGATACATCAACGGGAATTCATAATCTTTCAGAAAGTCCACTCATCATCTCTGCCTCATGTTCAACTCCTTTGATCAAACAAGTATTTCTGACTTTTATGATCACTGAACACCTGAAACCGAGCTCCATACAATAATGTCTTCAAATCTTCAAAGCAAACGCCACCACTGCCAATTCTAAGTCATAAGTAGAATAATTTCTTTCATGAACTTTGAGTTGCATTGAAACTATGCAACTGTTATCTTCTCTTGCATTAAGACATAATTCAATATTTGATGCAAAACATCATACTAAACCTCTAAAGGTTTTCCTGTATCGGGAATCACCAACGTTGGAGCACTTGTCAACCTTTTCTTCAGCTTTATGAAACTCTACTCACACCTGTCAGTCCAAGCAAAAAGTTGATCCTTGTGAGTTACTTATGTCAAGGTGCTACTACCTTGGAAAAAATTCTGCAACAAACCTTTGATAGAAAACAGTTAGACTCACAAAACTTCTTATCTTTGTGACTGTCTTAGGGTGTCCCCTTTGAAACACTGCCTCCACCTTGGCTAGATCCACTGAGGCCCCCGAGCTGATAACACATACTCTAAAAGGTTAACTTACTTCATCCAGAACTCACACTTATAGAATTTAGCATACCATTTCTTCTCTCTCAGAATTTCCAACATTGTCTTCATATGCTCTTCATGTTCTTCTCCGGTCCTTGAATAAATAAGCATGTTATTTATAAAGACAACAACAACTTATCTAAGAAAGAATAGAAAATTCTATTAACGTAATCCATGAACAGAGTTGAAGCGTTTTTTACTTCAAACAATATCACTACATACTCATAAAGTCCATATCGAGACCTAAAGGTTGTTTTCTGCACATCTTCATCCTTTACCAAAATTTGGTGTTATCCATATCTCAGTTCAAACTTTGCGAACATTGAGGCTTCATGTAACTGATCCCTCAAACCATCAATTCTGAGTAGAGAATACTTGTTCTTGATGGTGAACTTATTCAATTGCCTGTACTCCACACACAACTGAGACTCTCCATATTTCCTTTTAACCATGGAGACCCCATATAGATATATTGGTCTGATGCACTACTTCTTTAACAACTCTTCCACTTGTTTCTTCAATTTAATCAACTCAGCTGAAGGCATTTTGTAAGGTCCCATTGACACTGGTTTAACTCCAGGTACCAGTTCAGTGGAACATTCCACTTCTCTCTTTGAAGGTAATCCAAGTATTCCTTCACTACAAGTATACTACTCATCTCATCTTCATCTTCATTCTTAACTCCCATCTGAGTTAAGATTATAAAACAATTTGATCCTTCCTTCAATTTAGACCACACTTGTTGAGTAAACATAAATTCTGGCTCACTGGAATTCGAAAACACTATCTTCTGTTGACCACAATATATGAAAATGTAATTGGAAGATAGCAAATCCATTCCTGGAATAACATCCAATTCGTTTCCTACATACTTGACATAAAGGAGTATGTCGATTCTGAATCACACAATGCTTTAAAAAAACATATCAACTAAACAACATCCATCTTGTGGGAAACTTTTGATCCTATCCAAGCAATTTCTCTATTTGCTGCCTTTCAACAATTTTCTTTGTCTAACTGTAACCTAACACAATATTTATCAATAATATTAATAATATTAATAATAATAATACTTGATAATACTTATAATATTAATAATATTTAATAGTAATAATATTTAATAATATTAATAATATTTAATAGTATTAATAATAATAATGATATTAAATATTATGAATAATGTTATTAATTTTTATTTTATTAATTATATTAATATTGATAATCATACTAATATGTATAATAATTATCATAACATGACAACAAAACTTGACTAGTGTAATGGTTAAAGCTTCTTTGGACATTCCTCTTCTACCAACTTGACAAAAGAAAGTGGAAGAAAAAAAATGATTATGTTACCTAATTCGAAGCAAGTAAAAATAAAATACTTATTTTGAAAATTTTATTGTCGGTTGTTTTAAACAATATGTTAGCTTGACCAACAATTTAGAATAAAGGAAAAAATATTATATTTTAAAATAGATTGAGGCATAAGTATGGCTTAAATGTTTAATTTTTTTATCTTATATAAAATATATCTATTTTTAAGATTATTTTGAATATATAATATTTTAATAAATATTAATTTTATTTTTGAATAATTTATTTTGGAGATAAAATTTAAATTTTTTATAAGTTTTAATTAAAATAATTTAATTATTTAGTTATTTAAAGTGTTAAAAGTGAATTAATATAATTAAATAAGAAATTTTAATATGCAAATTATTAAAGAAAATATTTGAAAAGGTTAAAAAAGAAATGAGAAAAAATAGAAAAATAATATTTCAGTAAAGAAAATAATATGCATTTAGAAAGTAAGTAAAAATAAGTTGAAATGAGTGAGGAAAGGAAATTTGACAAAATTTGTAATGTCATTAAACTAAAATGAAATATAAATTGTTTTGGGTAAGTATACAATTGAAAGAAAAAATTATAACTTTGTAAGTGTTATATAAATTATTATACACATTTTAGAGATGTTAATTTGACATTAAATGTTTAATATAAAATTTATTGGATGTATTTAAAAATAAGGAAGTTATTATTGTGGTACTAGTTAAGCAAACTTAAGAAAAGAAAAAGGCAAGGTAAAACCTTGTTTTGGTAACTTTAACCAAATATGAATCTTATAATATATGTAATCTAGAATGGAACAATCTATTTTGAATCCCAGATTTTTCTCTAATGTCCATGGTAATTAAAAAGAGGTGACTTCCGATAAATGAAGCACAAGCCCATTTTCAAGATTTATCCACAAAGTATATAATACAAGCATTACAATGGATGTGAGTTAGTAATACAACCACCATGTACAACTCAACATGCAATAATTAAAATTGTTCTCCTCTATAGTAATAGAAATAAACAAAAAGAAAACATAAATTCTTATACTCACTTAACCTCCAAATGAATCACGTAATAATCTAGTAAGATTTGAATCACGAAATGACACATGTGCATTATTCCCTGCAAGTGTTTTAATACATTTCCCCAATGCACTGAAAGACAGTTTAATAGATTTAACTTCTTCTAATGTATGTCATTCACTTCCTATTAAGTCAACAAAAAAATGAAATGATCTCATTAAGCAACTTAGATGTTGTACCACGTAATATTAATTTTATTTTTGAATAATTTATTTTGGAGATAAAGTTTAAATTTTTATATAAGTTAATTAAAATAATTTAATTATTTAGTTAGTTAAAATGTTAAAAGTGAATTAATATAATTAAATAAGAAGTTTTAATATGAAAATTATTAAAGAAAATATTTGAAAAGGTTTAAAAAGTAATGAAAAAATAGAAAAATAATATTTGAGTAAAGAAGATAATATGCATTTAGAAAGTAAGTAAAAGTAAGTAGAAACGAGAAAGGGAAGAACTGGACATAGGCCAGAGCATCAAATGTTCTTTCATCTGGTCTTTTTAAAAGACGAGTTTATATAAATAAATTGTCGAGGATTGATGAATGGGATGAGAAATGAAGAGGGGGAATGAGCGTTGTTGCATAGGGTTGACGATTACAGAGTGAGGGTTTGTGTGAGGGTTTCGAAAGAAAAGAGATGAGAGGGTTTTGAAAGAGAAAAAATGAGAGGGTTTCATAAGCTTCAAAGATTTGTCAAATACAATGTTTAAGGGGGAAATTATTTTTGAGGGAAAAAGAGTAATATTATGGAGGGAATGGGGAAAATTATTTTTGGAAAAAAGATAAATGCTATGGAGTCAACGAAAATGGGGAAGGGTGGTCTACTTTCATAAAATGACAGTTGTAAATGACATATTTTAAAGGTAAGATGTGGGGCTTGTTAACCTATCATATTATACAGATAATTGTGACAGTTTTTAATAACCGTCATATTAAAATTGCCACAACTTACATGTTTTTTTGTAGTCCTTCACACTCTTCCTCTCATGCAACATTGACACTCTCTTCTTCCCGAGATTGATGCAACAACACCTTCCTACAGCAGAAGCTGAACCTGGAGGCTTAGAGTAGTGAAGCTGAGCCAAATTCCCAACCTTAGGTACTTGTTCTCGGAGCTTCATGAATGCCTCCTCCCCTTAACCCTCCAAGTATTCTCCTTCGGTGACACCTTCCACATTCTCTTGTTCCCCAAACTCAAACAACCCTAAAAGGTAAAGGAAAAAAAAGTGAAAAACAAAGATTAAGGAGAAGAAGAGGAGGAGGAGAAAGCGATGGTTGCTACATCATGATGGTGAAAATAGAAGGTAGAAAAGAGAGGGAAAAAAGAGAATGGGGCCACTGGATTTTGAAAGAATGCGTACCTTTTAGAAATAAATACGAAAATAATGCTCTAGTTGTAGGAAATGAGCACCTAGGGACATTAGAGAGCATTGTTGTGGAGAAGAACACATTAGGTTAAAAGGAAGGAGAAGCCAACTAGAAGAAGAAAGGAATAAAATTAAAATATTTTACTCTAGCTCATTAAATTACTATTTATGCTTACTAGAAGTTTGACAAACCTCTACTACTTGTGTCTCTTACCAGAGGTTTAGAAAACCTCTACTACTTTTTTGTCTTACTAAAGGTTAAAATACCCTCCACTAATAAACCCCTACTAAAGTAATATTTTTTTTCTAATGTGTTATAGTAGTTTCCTAATTCAACTAAGCTCATAAATGGTTGTTATGATTTTGCACGATTTCTAGCGACTATGTTTTGATTTTTGTTTCTCTATGAAATTAGGTTTCCTCAAATAAGAATACAATACCAAGAGGTGGATCTTTTATTCAATGATGATCCTGCCCCATTCACATTAGAGTAAGAAGTGATTTTAGTATTACATCATGTCATCATACAATAATCCTTCTCAAACCTTTTTTTAATGTACGAAAGTGATATCAGATCTAGTGATAATCAGATAATTGAGTCTTCCTACTAAGCATTAATATCTTTTTTCAATGACTCTCCCTTACTCGGAAGAAGTTTGATATTGGGATTCACAAGAGTATCAAAGGGCGATAATCAAGCATACTAGTTTTAGTAAGAACGTATATTGCATATTTATGTTATGAATCACAACATTAAAAGAGGATTAGGAAAATTCAATGCTTAAGAAATATTTGAAAAAACCTAATCTTTGGCATGAATTATTGTGAAAGGTGCTCTTTGAGGTGCTGAATTTGAGTCTTATCATTAACAGTAATGACAATTTCATTAATATAAACAATAAGATAAGTGCACTTACCAAAAGGAGAACGAGAGAAGAAGACAAAATGATCAACCTCACCTAGTCATGTCGAGTTGTATCAAGGAAAAATTAAAATGATCAAAGCATGTCCTTGGAGATTGTTCCAAACCATAGAGGGATTAAGGAAACTTACAAACCAAGACGAGAATCACCGAAGTAGTAAAACTAGGGGGTTAATCCATATAAACTTCTTCTTGTAATATACCATGTAGGAAGACATACATCTTGAGATGATAGGAAATAGGCACTGTAATTTTCATATTGTGTAGGTTGTGGTTAAGGTTAGTTTTTTTTAAACTTGTGGTCAAGGCATCTCTCAAATGCCTTATTTAATTCAATTCATTCTTTGTCGATTAAAAAAAATCATGTAGGAAGACATTTTTAATATCCAACAGATAAAGAGGTCAATAATGAATAACAACCATGGCCAGAAAGAGATGAACATAAGTTATTTTGCACCAATGGAGAAATAATAAGTGTCATAATTTAGTAATATTTCATATTAAAAGATAGGCACTAATGAATTTTTATTAATAAAATAGCTATAATTTAACCCCTAATTTAGAAATTTAATTTTTTTTACATGTTTTGTGATTATAAGATGAATGAGAATGATTTATTCTCAAACTTTTGTTAATTTCAAGATTCTATGGGAAAATGGAAATGAAATGGCTAAAGGAGAAAGGACAAATGAAAAGGGAAATATGGAACATTGGAAACTCGCTCAAAAATCACCTAAACTCGCCCTAGAAAGATCACTCCAGAGGAACTCATCCAAGACTCTCGCTCAAGCGAGTTCACTCCTGTGAAGTTGGGTTTTTTCTCGTTAAACTCACTTAAGCAAGATGTCACTTAGCCCAAACCCAACTAGGTTAAATAAAAGGTGTGAGACATAACCCCAAACATCATTTGGAGAATAGAAAGAGATAGAAAAACCTAAAGGAGGCAGCAGTCAATGAGAAACATCTTTGATCTTTTTATTTGGCTTCCATGCTTGTAATGGCTAACTTGGGTGAGTAATTCTTTCATTTGGGATAGGGAGTAATTTTTTCAAACTCTTATGTATTGAGATGATATTTATCTATAATATTTAGTTTTTGATTGATGATTGATATTATCATTTAATTCTCAAAGCTTAAATTATTCATGATTTTGATCCTTAGATGTGATTGGAAAATACTTCTAAGCATCTGAACCTAAATGATAATGTTTAACATATTTGAATGCTAGGAATAGATTTGAAATATTAATTGTTTTATAACATATGTTCGTAATGATAAGGAGTTTTTATACATATGCGAGGAATCGACGAGACTCTCTTAATAATTTTGTATGCGAGGAATCAATATGAATGATTTTTATATATGTGTATCAGTACCAATCAATATTGAATATTATATTCTCTTTAAAAATACAAACGAGTGAGAAAGGATGAACCCTAATCCCAATTTTTCCAATTGACTCGTACAATTTAATTTCTTGCAAATTCACCATACAAACAACCTTTTCAACAAACTTTTACAAACTGTCTTATATTTAGTGAATATTATATTTGAGATTTTAGAAATGTTCCTGGTGGATTTGATATTCATCCTTATGAATAATTTATTACTTCTAACACGGTACACTTGACATAAAATAGAGTCATCAAGTTTTTTTTTATCTTTATAACCCATATCTCCTAGGATCGGAAAATGGCTCTAATAACATAAGGAAGAATTATTTGATGTTGTGTGTCTAATGCAAACCACACATTATGTATTTATACTAATTTAGAGAGTTAAATATATTAAATTCTTGCCTAATAATCAGACGATTAATGATCCTAATTTCCTAGAATTTTAATAGCTAATGATTAACAAATCTGTAATAACTAATGACTAATTACATTCAAAGACATATATTAAAATAATATTAATTAATGTATTTTTTATTAATATTAAATTATATAAGAGAAAATATTATTATAAAAAAACTTGTGGATGCATTATATTCTTAATTGTCAAACTGTTAGTTTTGTTGATACTGAACTACAGGAGATTATAATGACTATTAGATGAAGGTATTATTGAGTTGATGTATAATGTGAGTATTAAATTAAATAATTTTAATGATATATATATATATATATATATATATATTTAAGTTTTAGTGATACTAAAATCATATAAATAAATATAGGTCATTTAGTTAAGATCTAATGAAAATTATTATAAGTCATTTAGTTAAGAGTAAGTACCAACGGAAAGTTAATCAGATATTTATATAAGCACTCTATTATTTTTTTATGCATGTATGAAGTAAGGATAAGATTTGGAGTGGAGAAACATACTGAAACAATCACTCTATGATGTGCTTATTATTTTGTGATCATATATTAACTTTGTCAAAGTTGAAAGATGGTTAATGTTGAGGTTTATTATTATAGACAATTCTGGACATTTTTTTGATATCAGACACAACTTTTGTTATAGTGTTTAGTAACGTTTTCTTTGATAAAGTTTTTTTTTATTATTTTGACTATTAAGCTTAGTACATGCTATTTGTTTCTATATCTAAACAGTAATAAATAGTTTGTTCAACTTAGCTAGAAATATGTTAATTGTAACTTGAAAGATGCACTTCTTTTTTGGTTTTTGGGGATTATGCAAGAATCATAAACAGTATAGATTGTAATAGGGTTGGAACATCTCTGAGATGCTCCACATTTATTTATTCTTTCTATTATTGGTCTAAAAATAATAATCACCCTATTGCTTATCGAATATATATTAAAGAAGATATTATTGCAATACATACTCATTATTCTTTTATCAACAATAAATAAATAAAATAAAATAAAATAAAGGATGTTTCAACATCAGTAAATACATATTATATTTATGATAGTGCCTTCATCGGCATAGCTTGTTTTTCTTGGAGTTTTTGGAGGAGTGGCGGAAGATTGGGGTAGGAAATGGAACAAGGATGACTCCAATGGAGATATGGATTCCTTGAAGGTGCATGAAGAGTAGGGAGAGTGATTGGTTGGGCCATATCACTTGAAGAGATGAAGAAGAAGACCAAATGTGTCTATCCTAAAGAGGTCTAAACAAGGGAGTCTAAGAGCTAGTGTAGAGGTCCAACCAAAGCTTACAAGAAAGAGAGGGAAAATTCAAACGGAATGGGTTTGAAAATGGCGCATAAATGAAGTCACATTGCAAGCATGACCTATGTGTGCTTCATCTGACAAATTTAGGTCTATATGACCGACCTAGGTTAACTAGGAGTTTTAATGAAACCCTAATTTAACCTAGGTTGGTTTTTAGATGCCTAATTTCAACCATAATTCAATTAAGAAAAAATAGAACTAAATTTCCTACTCTACTTTTATCAAGAAAAATCAATTCTACTCTAGAGAAATTACACTAGGTTATGGCATTTTTGAACATATATAGAAGGGTGTCTCTACCATCAGTAGTAGAGTCTCAATCTTCTTGAATATTCCTTGTCATTGACCTAGTGGTTGGTCCTGAGTTGGGCCTTCTGCCATTTATTTATATTACAAATATACAAAACTTCAATTGTATATGTCTTGTAGGGTTCTTTGAAAGTCAAGAGACATCCTTGGCACATGCATAGTGGCTGCTCAAAAGAGAAACTTCAAGAATAAAGAGAGTATGTGTATTTCATTTCTCAACTTATGTAAGTGTCCCATGTGACCATATGAACATCTCGAAGTATTATTTTAGGTTAATCTATTGGGGTTCTCTTTGCAAAGGTATGAACAAATTGCATACTGTATTTTTCATCACTTTAAAATGTGGTTATTTGGTTCTGGAAAATGTTTTCTTTGTTGTCACAGTAAAAAAACCTGTTGAAAATACGAAACAACCTAGTGTTTTGCCTCTGTCACCTTTGCATAAAGCTACCATAATTTCTTACGCATGGTTATGACAATTTCTGTTTTTCAAAACTTTCTTTTAGTCAAATAAACATTGTGTGTGACTCAAAATTTGATCATAAAAGAATATATCCAGTTGCTTCCTTGAAAGCTCAATATCATCTTCTAATTCTAAAATGCTTTATGTATAAAATTGTTTCCTTTATCATTATGAAATTATGAAATGTCTTATGCTTTTGCTTTTAAGTCTGTGTATCCCTTCTCTTTGTCTATTTGTGAAGACAAATAGGGGCAAAAGTTTTTGGTTAATTTGGTTGTAATCCTGCTACACTCTATGCTTTTAAATTCTGTTATAGTCTACTGTTACACTCTGCACTTGCACACTTTGAATTATGGTTTTTCTGCTTGTGGGTTATGTAGAAACTTGTTATTTGAGTGTGCTTGGTGAATCTGTTTTATCCTGTTGCTATACTTGCTTTATATGGTATACAATTCTGTTTTGCAAGAACTCTTAACTTCAAAAGCTACAACACAAACAAACCAGGGATTTGTCTTCATCAAATAAGGGGAGATTGTTGAACAAGATGTTTTGATGTCTCCTAATCTATGTGGAAAGCTTGAAGACTCTATTGTTATGTGTGTGTGTGTTGTCTAGTAGTTTTTGACTTGTTAATTCACTCCTTGTTTTGATTTAAGCTCAATTGATTCTTTATCTCTTTGAAAATAAGTATTTTCTAAAAAGCTGTGAAATTTAAGTTGTTGAATTGTCGAAACAACCTGTTGTTTGACACTTAGTGGTTTTCAAAATGAGTTGGAAAAGTTTTGCTTAATTTTTTCTTTGCTGTCAAATTGAAACAGTCGGTTATTTCGATAAAGCAACTAGTTGTTTTTATGAAAACCTTAACAAAAAATTTACTCCAATCTGTTGTTTTGGAAAACAACTTGTTGTTTTTATAAAAAAATTTGTTATGTGTTTTAAACTGTTTTTTAAATGCTTCTAACTACTTTTGGTTTATGATCTTACAACTTTGACCACTTGCTTGAGTGTATATAAAGGTTGTTTGATATTCTTTTCAAGACTTTGAGAAAGAAAGATTATTAAAAACGTTTTTCAAGAGATTAAGAGCTTTGAATCATCACTTGTGTGTGGAATAAGATTGGGTGTTTGTATACTTCTATTACTCTAGTTTGTAAAACCCAGGTGTATTATTTTCCTTCAGTTTGAACACCGTAATTTTGTGTATTTGGTGTACGACAGCTTCAGAAAAGTGTTTCTGAAAATTGTGGTGTTGCCAAGGGGTTTAAGATCATCACTCTTAGTGTGTGTTTTGTAATCTAGGTTTGATTACATAGTGAATTCTTAGTGGTTAGCTGAGGATTAGATGTAACTCTTGGTTAAGATTGAACCAATATAAACCTCTTTGTGTGAATCTCTTTATCCCTTCTCTTATATTGTTTTTAAAATTGTTCTATATTGTGCTGGTATAAACAATCTGTTGTTTTGAGAAAACAACAATTTTATCCAGTTGAACAGAAAATCAATTGGTTGATTTTTCATAACTTTTCACTCTACTTCCAAACTTTGCAAAAATCTTATGAAAACAATTCACCCCCTCTTGTTTAGGTCAGTAATTCTAACAGCCTAATCGTCTTCCTTAAAGAGTTGGCACCACCTCTCTTAGGAAAAAACTTTCCCTTACCAATTCCAAATTGTTAAACTCTTTTTACCTACATTCATCCATAGCTTTTGCAACCTCAATGGCTTCTTCCACTAATTAAAAAAGCTTTATCAACAAGGAGTCTATCATATATTCCAATAAGAGTTTTAGGAATACAATTACTGAGGTGCAAACATATTTGAATTTAATATAGACATTTCAAAATAGAGGCAAATAAGTGTACTTAGTACATTACGAGTAAGTATACATTTTATAAATTAACATAAAAAAAATTGGTTGTTGAGGAATCTTGCTTGGTTTGTAAAACGGTGTTTTTCAGTAGGAAAGAAAAAAATAAAAGCATGAAGAATTTTTTTTACTTTTTTTTGTATTTTGACATGGATTGATCAAAATATGTGAAAGAAAATTTAAAAGGATGACAATAGAATGAGGGTTTTTTTCTTTCAATAATAATTAGACATCATATAATTAGGCAATATTGAGAGGTGGAGGCTTGTGCATCCAAATTTTTCATCAATAGTATGTTGTGTTAAATATTGTCTAATTAAAGAACTCATGTAGAACTTTGAATTATATGTTTTGATTTTTATTTTTTTTTTAGTAAAAAATAAATGAATTTAGTAAAATATATTAGGATACTTTAACTTTTATTAGAAAAAGAGATTAAAGACTTTCATAACATCAAAATACAGTTCAACCCAGTGTTATAGCAACTCAAAACTAAACATATAAACTAAATGTTTTGATTTTTTGTGGTTGATTATGATACTTGTATTTTTATCTATGTGAACAATTTTGCATTGGAAAAATTGAGAATTGTTTGTGATTAGAGATAGAACAAATTAAATTTTTTCAAAGATAGAAACTTAGGCATGCTTTATTATTTTTCATTAATATATTATTTTTTAAGTTATAGTTCAATAAACAACTTTACTAGCTAAGGAATTATGAGTAGTAAACTCTTATATCAGTCTGTACTTGGGATGCATCAAGTGAAAATCAGATAAATATAATAGTAATAATAATATTTTTATTAACATTACTTTTAATAATATTAATATTATTATATTTTGTTATTAATATTAATATTATTATTACTATTAATATTATTATAATTGGTATATAAAATCAATAGGTAACATATTTATTATAGATCAATATAAAATCAATTGGTAATGCATTACTTAATTTACCTACCGATCCAATTATCACGTTAAAATTCCCACGTTAAAATTATGTACAAATTTTATCTACAGATTATTGTCGTCGTCAAACTGCTTCATTATTACATAAGCAACTCGATTTTACCTACGAATAGTAATCCCTACGTAAAAGTAGTGAATTATATCGATCTAACTTATAAATATATATATATATATATATATATATATATATATATATAATTTCCTATAACAAGTTACACTTAATAAATTTAATAAAATATTCTAACCATCATAAGAATCAATTTTCTTAAAACTGACATAATAAGCTAACCAAATTGTAGATCTAAATTAACTTCCCATCTAATAAATGTCTTGCGTTTTCATGGAACTCTACTTCTAAAAAGAATAAGTTAAGTTTGTCTAAAGATCCTTTGAAATTGCTTTAGGAAATCAAATCTAACAAACATACATACTACTATAGACTTAAACTAAAAAATGTTTATCTTTTTTTTTTTTTTATCAGTAAAGAATAAATAAATTAAGAGGGACATTTCAGGGATGTCCCAACCCTTATACAATACCCATACATCACATGTGGTAAACCACATGTAATTCAAGGCTTCCAAACCAGAGAAAGTTGTTCATTTCAGCAAATCCCTACTCACCTGGGGTTCACCCCAGTTACAAAAAACCTACATTAATAAGATGGTACTAAACTCATCCAGCTTGAAGGCATAAACTCACGGGACTATAAACAGTTGCAGTGTTACTGCCCCATAAATGAAAAACCTGCATTGTTCGGCTGAGCTCCTGGTATTTTCCATCCCAAAACAGAGGATTTAATCCATACTGTTACCACCCTCCTGCATCACCTAGAATTTGTGTATAGCTTCAAATTGTTCTGCGTCTTCTCCTCTCCCATATGCGCTCATCACCCTATTCCATATGCCACTTTGTAGCTTGGAAAGATTACCACTGTAACCAGAATGAGAGTTTTTCCATCCGAGAGCACCCCTGCATAAAGAACAGAGAACAAGTTCTCCAATGTTACCTTATTTTTAAAGAGAAAGAAGCTCCTTAGCCACGCCCCCCACTCCCACGCTACCTCTACACCCCGTGAGAGCATCTCACTCCAGATACATCTACCATACCTCCTACCTTCTTCACACCGATTATCCACCTTCCGCCCCTTTTATTTAAAGCTTGTGATGCATGACATTGGATTTAAAATCCAGTCCACTAAAGAGTAGGTGAAAGAATTTGATTTATGTTTTAACCATAGCCATGATTTGATTTGGGCCTTTTGGAATATCTTCTCTGCATCTACTACACCCTGCTTAAACACCACCTCGTTCCTTTGGTCCCATATACTCCTCACAATTGCTGTCCAGACCCCTTTCCAAACCAAATTTTGTTTATAGTTAACCTGGAATAAGTGGAAACTCTCAAAATTGGTCTTTATATCATTATGTTGGGCGAGCACTATACCAAACCATCTGTAACACAACGACCAAACGCACAGAGTATGTTTGCATTCCATGAAGAGATGTTGACTGGATTCAGCCGTGGTCTGACATAGAGCACATAAGGTATTATTCAAGATCACCCCTTTCCTAGGCACAGACATGTTTATCTTTTCTTAATTGATCATATAGATATATATGTGGGGATTCACATATAACATTTGTGAAAACAAGAGAAGAAGAAGAAATTAAAACAAAAGAGAATGGATAACTTATCTTAACAGTAATAATTATTATTAACTTAGTTAAGTTTGTTGAAATAAGGGGAAGTTAAGTTCAAAAAGGGACGAATTGTACTTAAAAAGATTTTCGCAAACAATTGTTTACAAAAATTTAGACAAAATTTTAAAAAGTTGTATTTCAAAATAATATATTGATTTTATCGTTGAAGTACAATGAAAAAGAAAATGTATATGTTTTATAAAAAAATAATTGATTAAAATCTTTAATCACATATCTTAAAACACAATCTTATAAATCAGAAATACAATAGATTTAAATTTGTTTTAAAAGAAGAAAATATCTAAATTAATTTCAACATGTTATTTTTTAAATTAACACATTGTTTTTCTGATTAAGTATCATATAGAAAATAAATTTTTATAGATTACATGATAAGTACAAATTTTGGATGTATCAATCAATGTTGTTAAGAAAATATTTGCTTCAGTTTATATTGTTAATTAGTAGCAAATACAAATTGATACAAAATATATCAATATTTAATGTAACACTGAATATTATTTATCACAATTTTGTTACTTATTACAGAGAATCAAACAAGTTTGTAAAAAAAAACAACATATTGATTTTTACAAACAACCAATTGGTTATACCAATACATGATATTATGCAGAAAAATTATAAAGTAATAACAAAGAAAGCATAAAAGACATTAAGATTTTATATTGGTTCACTCACAACATAACTACATCCAGTCTCACCTCACACGAATGTGGATTTCACTAAACAACACAATTCTTTTACAAGAAATACAAAAACAGTTCTTGAACACTACAAGAACAACATCACTCACTGCAACACCATGTCACAGTATTGATACACACAAGAAACTCTATCTTGGCCCTGACAATTACAGAAATACAAAACAAATGTAATGGAACGAATAAACCTTGACCATGAATCAAGAAATACATTAGGACCTCTCCAATTCACAACTGCAATGAAATATCTTTGACCTCTATCTAGATTATGAGGATTTTGCTCCAAGAAAACTCAAAGATCTTTCAAAGACAATTCCTTTCAAAAACTTTTCTCACTAAGACTCTCATAGATGTAAAAATGTAAGTTGTATGAGTAACATTTTATTGAAAATAATGCAAACCCTTTTATAGATATTTAACCTTCCATTCTCCCAATTGGGTTACAATTCCCTTTATGGTGTTTTCTTCTCAATCTGGCACCCCAGGGTTGAGCCTCTAACCCCCTATTTATCCTAATTTTCTAGGGTTAGGTTGCTTCATGTGTCGCGCTAATGGGCTAAGTGATAAAACATAAAAAAAAAGGTTCAATCTTTCTATGCATCTTTTTCCATTTTGGGACCTTCCAGCTTTCTCTTTTTAGCTCAAATTATTCTCCTTTACTCCAAATTTTCAATTCTCCCTAGAAATCTGCAATTAACACCAAATTTGGGAATAAAAGTTCTTATTCAAATAAAGCTCATAAAATATGTAAAAAGGTATAAATTCATAAATTATGGATTATTTTATATGTAAATTAGCAATAAATCCTCATAAATGTCTATATTTTAATATGAAATATTACTGAAATTAGACATTTATCAATGACGCATTCAAATAATGAAGAATCAACTTAAGAACTTATCTGGGAGCTCACTCAAGATTTGACATGAACCTGCTAACAATACCCACAACATAGGTTTCACTCGAACGAGTTCAAACCATCACATACATCAGATAACCAACAATGTTTACATATGGAATAGCATCCAAATAACTTTTTTCCTCTAGCGTCTTAAGAAACTATTCACCACTCAACTTATAATGAGAAGAAAAAGGTGTGGACACAATTTCAAGTTTCATATCAAACTTTTCGATGATTCTTTTGAGGTAGGTCTTTTGAGACACATATAGAAATTTCAAATCATCTTGTCTAATGATCTCAATAATCCCTAAACTCTTTCTAGTAGCTTCAAGATCCATCATATCAAATTGTTTTATTCAACTCAGCCTTAACCTTCTCAACCTCAAGCTTATTGTTGCTAACTATTAGAATGTCATTAACATAATGAACAATGCTATGAAGCAATATTTTGTTAGAAACTTGAAATAGATGCAAGCATTATACTTGCTCTATTCAAAGTCAATACTTGCAATGAACTTGTCAAATTGCTTGTTTCACTACCTTAGGTATAGTTTCATACCATACAAGGATCTATTTAATTTACAAACATAATCCTTCTTGTATGAGTTCAACGGTTGCTTCAAATGTACAGGTTAAAGAAGGCCTTCATCATGTACAAACTCTCATGTTTTTCCATAGTTTCAATGTGCTTTTCTCCTTTGACACTTTCCTCAATGCCTAAAGGCAATTGCACTGTAAGTTTCTAGCACATAACTTTTTTTGTCCTTCTTCGTCATGGCCACATCAAGTTTGAATTCACCTTCCAGAGCTTCAAGAAGGCCTTATTGTGTCAAAAGAGAAATCATCCTTAATTTTCTCAATCCAAAATCATTCAAAATAGTGAATTTCTCAATTTTATATTTTGTGGAAATCATGATGATTGAATTCATGCTCACCGGACAATTTATTGTTTAATAGCTAACAAAAACAAACCCACTACAAAAGCATCTACTACACAAATGATAACCTGATAAGACAGAACAAACAGTAGAAGGTAAACTAAGGAATAAAAAAAATTTATCACACATAGAATAATGTAATTCAATTGAAATGTTAATGAAATTAAATTTATGTCTACAATATTATGAATAGATATTACAACTTAGTTTTTGTCAATGAACTCTCGCTCAACTCACAATCTTTTGTTATTTTTTTGGTTGAAAAACAACTCTTTTTTATGAATAATAGTCGTTACATATTCTGATTTATACAAAAATATTATAACTAATATAGGTGAAGCATACGTAAACTAATGGAGAAGACAAGAGTAGTGCTTCTCATCACTGAGTTAATGAGACTAAACGTTTTAATGAGACTATTCACCACTTATGCTATAAGTTGCATATCTTCTACTAAACGGCCTGATGCAGTTACAACAATCTAAGTTTTTTAACAAGATTTTACTGAACCAATATTCACATGCCCTGACCCACAAAATATTGCAAACTATAGGACTTATATTCGTCATTATCGTCCTCTAACCATTGTTGTATTCAAAATTCAAATCTTGTCGCATGAGAAAAAGCCATTCTTGTTAGGAGGAGCTGCTTTTTTAGATTGTTTGGTAATCAGGAGCTTAAAACGCATAGTTGAGAATGTCAAACAGAAATAGAATACGAACAAAGTGTTAGGTTATGAAACACACTTAAACTTTTAAAGCTCACCAAACTCTATTGTGGAGCCCTCACGACTCAAACCTTATAAAAAAAAGTCCATAATTAACATAATATGTATTGTGCCTTCCTCTTTATGTATTTAAGAGAGAAAAGGTTGGCAATCATGTTGACCTCGTTGATTTTCAAATATGTATGCATTTTTCTTTTCCTTTTTAGGTATTGGATAAGCTTTTATATATAAAAGATCTTGAGCAAATCAAGATTAAGCAAAAATTAATTCTTAGCTAAATTGTTGCTACAACAGTCATCTAAAGAACATTATAAAAATGCATCAAGTTTAAAGAAGAAGGCACAACTATAATATGCAATTATTTGTATCTTCTAGTGACTATATAGTGTTAAGAGTTCTTTGTGGGTGAGTAAAACCCAATAAAGTAATCCTAGTGAACTTAAAATGTTGTTTTCTTTGAGAGTTTTTCTTGTTCATTTTTGTGATGTCTTAATCTTAGGAGGTGATAACCAGATGTGATTTGTATACTTGTTTGTAACTAAGAGTGGTTTGTGTATTTGTGTATTGAATTGATTAGTGGAATTTCTTGAGAAGTTTGCTTAAAGGAGAATTAGATGTAGCTCATGAGTTTAGGTGAACCGGTATAAAATTTATTTGTGCTATTTATGCACTAGAAGGTCTAGTCTTGATCTCTACATGTTAATTGTTCCAACACAAGACACCACCTTCAATTCAAATTTTAAGACAATGAATTTGTGGGTCTCATTTCTTATATGTTTTTTATCTTTTTCATTTCTACTCAATATGAAATTTATATTTAAAATTCTAGCATCAGTTAAAATCCTCCAAGAACTAGCACACTATAATAAAACAAGAATGTTAATTTTAGTCAAATTGTGACATTATAAAGGTCACTCTAACGCGACACAAGCTTATATCAAATTTATTTTTTATAAGCACTTAAAATGACTTAGTATAATTATAATTTAAGTGTATTCTACCATCACTTCTCGAATCTGGTTATGGAAACCCCCAAAGTC
>Ga0123342_1003164_pt1 | contig 26696 bp, 11 predicted proteins | sample Turbeawhitnodule_FD_89960 | JGI IMG/M metagenome (GOLD analysis project Ga0123342, IMG submission 89960) | Root nodule microbial communities of legume samples collected from Mexico - Turtle bean Mexico white nodule | ecosystem: Host-associated > Plants > Roots > Nodule | place: Mexico: Nepantla...
CCAGGTAATATTTTCAATGTTAATTAGATATAGTATATTCTTTTCTTTAAACAAAACTAAATCCAACCACATTTAATAAAATATCTTATTAGAACTTGAAAAATATGTATAACTTAATTTACTCTAATAACTAATATATAAATGGAAGATTTTATTTAACTATAATTTTTTTATATTGGTTTATCATTATTTACATAATTTATATTTTATAAAATAATAAACAAACTTAAAACTTCCTTAAAATTTATGATGATTTGTTTCTTTTTTTTAAATATTACATATATATATATATTTTAAACATTGTACAATAAAAAAAATTAAATACTAATACATTCAAATGAAGCATTGTGACACATTTAAACGAGGGTAAATTTGGAAATAAGGGATGCTGACATGGCTTTCCCTCTACATCTCTTCATTTTGAGAGGAGAGGATATTTACTCTTCACAGGTATGTCCTCTCCCTCTCTTCCTCACACAACCATAGATCCAAATAGCTGATATTCCCTCACTTCTTTGCCTGTGAACAGTACATCCATAGAAGCAAACAGGGGATTAGTGATTTCAAAATTTGAACAACTTTCAATCAAAGTATTTTTTGGTTTTCACCTTTATATTATTTATATTTTAATTACTATAAAATAATATAACAATATTTAACTTAAAATTAATCATTTACTTCATCCCATTAAATTTAATAACCAATATTAATTTATTTAACAAATATTAGAACATTTCTTTATTATGTGATTATATAAGTTATTTTTACGTGACTCTATAGGTTCAAAAACTAAGTTAGCAATATATTAATTAAATTAATATATTTATCAAGGTATAAATTTATCAATATTCTTCAACATTAAAAAAAATGTGAATTTTACACTTTCAAGAACATTAGAGAAATAATATAATATTTTTTGTCATCCTTGAGAGCTCTTAATTAACTCTAAATTGTTATAGACATCAAACTCCAATAGTATAACTATCTATATATTATTCTTCATTCTTTTTTTCTCGTCTTTGTCTTCGTTTTGCGTTCGCACTCTAAGTTCGTCTTCTTCTGCTGCATCTGCATTCCATTTGTGTCAATGTAAGTTTCTTGAGCTCTTTCTTCCTCTTCATCTTCACAAATATATGCATAGATGTTTTCGTTTTTCTAATATATGTTTTTTTTCCTTGCATTGGTGGTCTCGAAGCACTGTTTCGTTGGCTGACATTCGTTTTTCTTACATTGTTTGGTTTCTTGCATTGCTCAGTACTCTTTCATTGTCTTCGTGGGTTCTTGTGGGTTTTTTGGTTTGCTTCGTCGCTGCTTCCCTGTCCGCCGCCGCTTTTGCTGTCGCCGCCGTTGTTGGCGCTCCCGTGACTCGTCATCAACGTTGCCTTCACACAAGATTGATTGACGATGTTTTAAAATTTTTATTTTTTTTTAATGATTTGGCATATACAAATGCGGCTAAAACAAATAGCTGCACTTGTAAATTGTATTTATAAATGCGACTATATAGCCGCATTTGTATTTCTTGATTTACAAGTGCGTGTTGATCAAATGCGGCTATAAAACCGCATTTATAAATTCGAAATAGCCGCACTTGTTTTATGTTTCTGCACCAGTGTATATTGAGTGACTTGAAAATATCTTTCTTCCTTTATTTGATATATTATTGCCAATGTTTTAATTTTACTGTAATGATACTTTGACACCCAAAAAAATAAAAGTGTCGATTTTTTCAACATTTGATTGATAAAGTCAAATTGAAGCTAACATCTTGAAAAGTTAAATCTCTTAGTATGATGAGTCAGATTCAGTTTGTGAATATGATGATTAATGGATTTCTAGCTTATAGCTTTAATATATATAACTGGTATGTTTCACTTTTTAAGCAAGTTGAGCAATACGAGTTTATAATGGTTTATAAATCCTCATCTTTTTGGTCAAGAATTAATTAGTTTTGAATCCGTATGTAATAATTTGTATGTAAATAACAAATTTTTTGTATTGTTTCCTTCATCAGGCTGGGTTAAAATTAACACTGATGAGGTTGCTGGGATATCTCGTCTTGCTACTTGTGGAGGTATTTTCCGTGGGAGTATGGAGGAATTTATTGGTGTTTTCTTTGCGTTTTAAGTTCAAACTGCTATGGTTGTTGAATTTTATGGAGTTATACATGCTATGGAGAAACAAGATAGGGCTTACTAATGTCTGACTTAAATGTGATTTTGTCTTGGTTTGTGTTGCGTTTACTAGTAGGACTAATGTTCCGTTGATGTTTCGTTATCAATGAACACTACAAGACAAACATGAAATAGAAACCAATTTTAGAGACAAAAAATAATTAGTTGTTATAGTAACTAAATTATATATCATTTAACTATTTAACAATAATATAATTTATAAACTAATTTAGAACTTCAACACATCGCAGAATAAAATTTCTAAAGCAAATTTGCTTTAAGGTGGAGAGAATGTGAACTCAAACCACTTTTTCCTTTGACTTTGAAGGTAAGTGCAACATCGATTTTACATTTCAAATTTTCTAAATTTGTTTTCAGAATACATTTTGACCTCTCCCCTCCCCGTATTAGCTCTCTTTTTTCAATTAATCATTGAGTAAAAAAACCTCATTAAAATCCATTTTTTTTCTTCTAGACTTTCTAGAAAAAAAATAATCTTTAATTATTTAGTGAAAAAACCTGGTATTCAAATTCCCATCATCTTTCTTCATTCATTTTTGTCTATTTTCTTTTTATATTTTGTGTTTCAGATAAAGCATCAGAATAGAGATCTATTTTGCTAACTATTAATAATAAATTTGAGTTTTTCTAAGTTTATTAATGATTTATTTGGATATACTTCTTTATAAGAACTTATGTTAGATCATGAGCCTCATGTTTGATTATTAATTTATCGATAGTTTGTGTATCTAATTTTATGAGGGAGTACAAGTTAAAGGATCTCAATCAATTAGACTTAATCATCTTTAATGACTTAATTAAGACAGAATCATGACTAAAGGTGAAGAGGTTACAATTCAGTCTATATATACCTGATTATACTCTACAGAAAAGAACATCATCTAATATGATCATCTAATCATCATCTAATAAACACAGAGTACTCTCAACTCCTATTTTTATTATACTAGAGCTTGAAGGGAGACCACTAGGAGCTCATCCGAATGTCGACCGACCTCAATTTGACTAGAACAACTTCTAACAAAGAAAAATAGAACTCTTCCATAAATTTAAAACTGATTTAAACATAAATTAAAATAATTTAAAATATATATAATTTTCTTTTTACAAATTAACTTTATTAGTAACTATTATATCCATATGAAAACCACGTGTTCTAGTTTTTGAAAATATTTTCAAATCCAGTAAAATAAAAGGGTCTAAAAGCACAATAATGATTCACTCTCAACTATAAAAGAATCCCCCCCAAAAGGGTATTTGAATTATCATTTTGATCATTAAGTTGTATCTGAACATTAATTGCATCTTAGGAAATGTCTGTTCCAATTTCCTGTTTGACAATTAAATTAAAATATCCTGTAAGATTAACACTAAAGGCTATTTGTTTATACATGTAAAGTAATCAAGGATGCTAGAACATGAAGTCTTTGCAGTCACAGATTTTAGAAACTTTTCTTGCCTATTCTTTGTTGGTTCATCTGGCGAACCTCATCTTAGAGCCTAAGGTTGAGGAATTTCATCTGTTACTCAAGGGTGAAGTTATATTTCACTCTTTCAATTTTTTGGATTGAATACTTGAGCTCCTGTTGGATGTTCAACCTTGAAGGAGATAATACGATGTCTTTCCATACTGATCCAGCATCACAAGCTGGGTTGGGGTGCTTGTAAAGTTCATAGATGGAGTTGGCCTTTTCGTTCAACTTGGCAAGCCTCTTCAAACAGTCGAATTCATCTGGATCAACGAGTAGTGTCTTGTCTCTATCTTTCCATCCTATCAACTTTACAACAATTATGAGGTCAGTAACACTAACAGATGTTGAAGACACACTAAATTAGCATCCATAAAGACCTTATTAATGAAATGATCTTCCAAATTTTGACTTAATCTCCATAAGAAGAGGGAAATGTGTACCTTGGCTGGACCTTCCAATGCGTTTGTGAAGTATAGTCGTGCATTATCTACTAGTTGACAGTAAGTCATAAATGCCTCAGCAAATCTCTTGTGTGATTTCAACTGTGAGTTTACTCTCACTGCTCTTCTGCACATGATAGCTCTCCTGTTTACATTCAAATTTAGTTGTTAATCTCAAAAGTGAAACCAATCATTTTTCATTGTTATTGGTAAGAATGTGAAATTGAAAAGTTGAATATGACCTTATTCCTCTAACGACTGCAAGATAAGCATCACATACTACACCAACCAGCTCTATCCTATATGGTTTTCGCTTTTTGCCTTCAACTTGTTCAGGCTCTACGCCCTGAATTCTTTCCCAATAGTTTTCAATTACAGTTCCATCATCCTTCACCCTATAGCCAGCTCCCATGCGGTAACGGCGACGGTGAACATTCCTAGCCATTGTAATTGTCTGCACAACAAATGGCACCCAGGAGAGTGTGCCGTCCATAATCACGTCTCGTCCTTCGTTTAATGCTGTAACTAGGAGTGATGAGGCGGCATCTGTGGATGATTGGTGTACCTGTTTGGAAAAAATCAAACAATCCAACACAAATGTGAAGTGGTGCTAGCTAGATTCAATCATTTTGGACTTAAAACAGTCACCATTTCGTAAGAGTTGGAATTGAATAATGCTACACTAATATCTACTAATTCCTACTCATCGAGCTACAAAATTAATGAGTCTCAACCAGTTCTGCTGTTTGAATCATGTCATGGTGACCTCTTGAGCTAAGGGCCTTGTAGATGACATCTGATTCTTTGAAGGCATCTGCCTCAATGACTACGGCATTCCCAGCTGCTCCTGCCCAAAAAGGTCTGTTCAAAATTCATTTACAAAGAAACGTCATTAGGTCATTCTCGTTCATTCATATGAATTAAAACCTATTGGTAGCACAAATTATGGTCGAAACAGGTAAACAAACATATAAACGGACTTCATTTATCATATTTTTATGAACACATACCTCATTTACCTAGATAACCATGTTTATGGACTTACTTAGCCTAATAATCTTTAAATTTTCTTCGTCCTTTAAACGCATGGATGTGCACTGAAGTTCAAAATAAAGAATTAAAGCTCGTTTAATTATTTTCTCACTCTTTTTTGTTTTGTTTTCAAGATTGGTTTCTAAATTACACGATTGAGAAATCTGTTTCTCTATTAACATATATTCACTCCAATTCAAGACTATGCGAATAGAACAACGAATCGAGGAGTTCGATGGTCTTTAACTATATCTTGATTTTAACAAAAAAATAATTCTGCGAAGTTTTGACAATTATTTCCAAAGCAAGTTCAAAATCTTGAAAACAAAACCAGTTAGAAAATGTTTTTCTTAGAGTACTTTGTTCATGAGCAAATTTTTGAGAAGCAGAATGTGCTCAATATATATACAAACATTTTCAAATTTGCCTTGGGCACAAGCATTTTAGAAAGAAAACAAAATTGTTTCTGAAACACTAAACAAACAAGGTCTTACACTTACTCTTTGAGAATATCCTTGAGCACGGTGCTCTTGCCAGCTCCCATGCCTCCACCCATTAGAAGGAGCACTGGACTCCTATCGCTATGAGCTACTGGTGCCATCACCTCTGTACATTGAGAGTCATCAGTTGTAGCAATTCCCATCGCTTTCATTTCTTCCACTAATGTATTAAAAACTCTAGCCACCTTCAGATTCTTGGCAAGTCTCTCGAACCTTTGTTCCCTGTATAATTGAGCAATATTTTCTGAGAAAAAATTTAAGCTGAAGCAACCCTTCTGAAGGTAATTGCAGGTTCTCTAAAAACAATGATAATTGTAAATCATTTAACTATCAAATATCCAGCTCTGGAACCACTAAGCGACACCAATGTTTAAGGGGATAGAGAATAAAATCTTCTTGTTTCATTAACTTATAAAATTTAACCCTGTAATTTGCATCACTGCATAAGATGAATGTATGAATTCATGAAAAAGGTGAGGTCACAAGAAACGGAGAGTTCATGACAAGTAAATTCTCTGAGTATATCGGTTCCTGTTCCAAAACACACGATCCCAGTCTCATTTTCAAGTGGTTTATCTAGTGTTCTTAGAAAACAATCCCAATAATACACACCTAGTTGCTGCCATAACTATGCTCTTGAGTCTCTTTTTTGGCTCATTTTCCGAGCTCAACACCTGCATATTTAGCAAAAGAAGAACATGGTTTTACCGAGTATTGTACACACAAGCCACTTTAGATTAATTATTAAATGACTTAGCACCCCAATACCTGACTCATAATTGTGTCACCGTAGTTCCAATGGAATGCTAAGTAACTAAGAATGCATCTCTCAAACTCCTCTACCAGCTTCACATAAAGTGAATCGGCATCTGGTTCATTCTCAAAAAAGGCGTATATATCATCTTCAAATCCCTCGTATTTCCTTATGTATTCAGAAGCTAATCTACATAGATGGGGACAAAATCTTCTGTCATTGAACCCCATTTGCCTAGCTGCACCACATCAGAGAACCTTGAATAAGGAAAATGCTGAATATAGTTGGAAACTGTTTGCATTAAACCATACCATGTGCATAATAAAGCATATTTCATTCAAGCCCGTTGTTATTGCTTTAGAAAACAACATAACATTTGCAACATAATTTCAAAATGATACATGTTTGTGGATCCATGTATATAACGGAAAAGAAATTGAAAAACATATATTATTACCTACGTAATGGGAGAATCTTTCAAGCTTTGGGACGTGACTTGCGCGTGACAATCTTATACGTGGGATGATCTTTCGATCTCTAGTTTGTTTCAGACGATAATGAAAAACCACGATAAACAACAACCCAACAGAAAGGGCTACGATGATTTGTGTAAATCTGGGTTCGACATCATAATCTGAACAAGTTTGAGGTGGGTGAAAACCATCGTAATTTTATTCACATTGCATGAGGAATATTTTTATAGATAAACAGTGATAAAAGTATATAAAACAAATCAACTACAAGATGCGCATGAGACTTTATTTTTTGAGTTTACCTTTCTGCATATCTCCCATAAATCAAAGACCCAGAGACCACAGAGCTGCGATGAAGGAGAGTTTTTGTGTCTTTTGACTTTATCTTTTTCTGAAGATTGTATTCTGTAGTTGTTTGATGAACTTCTTCATTTCTCTGGCCTTTGTCATTGGACATTAATAGTTATACACAACATATTTTTTCAACACACATCTTTAAATATAAGTTTATAAAAAACTCATGAAATTATCCAAATTAAAATTTTATATAATAAGTTTTATTCATAATTCTACAAGTTTTAATAAATATTAATTAAAAACAAAAATGCCGTCAAAATTGTCTTGTTATCCTGTTCATGATTATATTGTTTGGAATAGATCATAAAATTGACATGTGAAAGCAAAATTGTCTATGGGTCATGCGCATAAAAGAAAAATGTTTCCTCCTTATTGGACTAATATAAAAAGTTATCTTAATTTTCATACAGATACAAAAATTTTAGGTTAATTCCTATATATATATATATATATATATCATATATCATATAATGAAAAGCTAATTAACTCATATCTACTTTAAAAGATAATCAAAACTCGGTCTCTAAGAACTAAAATATATCATATATGCCCCTTTTTTTCATAATAAAAGGGTAACACTATTTGAGCAGTTTAATTTTCATATATGATATTTTAATACAAAAATTAATCCTAAAGATTTTGTTTAATGGATTCACACTTTCATATTTTTTTCGACTTAGGCTTAGCTTTGTAATGATATAATTTAAAAGAAAATACACACATGCAAAATATACACGAACAGACACAAATTTTAAAGTAATTAAGAAATTAATATATTTGACGTAAATAATTTGAGAACATATATAAAGCACATTAATATGCGTGTGAGTGTCAGCTTTTCTGCTTCCGGAGAAGCCATTTTCCTCAAGTGTACGTTGTTATTATGTAAAAGCAACTTGCTTCGCATTCAATCTGATTTTGTGACCATTGGAGCTTGCTTTTGGATAACCGTACAAACTTCTTTCCTTTTCATTTGTACCAAAAGAAAACGATGAAACAGATGAATCCAATAGGGATTTGATCTACTGCAACCACGTAAGGCCATGAATCAAGTTTTGATCAACATATGGTTCCTAATATCACCATAACTTCGATTACATTCAATGTATACAATGAACTTGTACTCAAGAGTCTAGGGTAATGCGAATTGATTTATCGGTTTATTTTTATTTAAAACCACAAAGTTATACAAAATATTTTTTTTCATTCTTTCTTGTAAAAAATATAAATATATATTAGTATTTTAATTTAAATCACAAATACTCGTAAATTAAATTCTAAATTATTGATTGCAGTGAAATAATTTAATATATACACTACAAGAAAATCATGAAATAAAAACTAATTTTTAAAAAAAAATAATAATTAATTATTATAGTGACTAAATTAGAGACCATTTTAGAGATTAAAAAAATTTTGGTTTTTAAATTAGTTTCTATTATTAAATGGTTTCTAGATTGATGTGTAATTAGCAACCAAGGTTTTTGCTACCAAATTTAGAATCTAAATAATTGGTAGCAAAAACCTTGGTTGCTAATTAGATACCAATTTAAAAATCATTTAACAATAATAGAAACTAATTTAAAAACCAAATATTTGTTTAGTCTCTAAAATGGTTTTTAATTTAGTCACTATAACAACTAATTATTTTTTGTATCTAAAATTGATTTGTATTTCATGATTTTCTTGTAGTGATTCAAATAATATTGATTGTGATAAAACATTCGAAATAGAACACAATTTACTGTAATAATAATTAATTTAAAGAAGAAAAAAAATTAGTCTGAATAAATTATATATTATTTTATAAACTAAAAAATTATTAATATTTAAAAAATTTCTATTAATAATAAAAAAAATTATAAAATAGTTTTTAAATTAATATTAAGGATGAAGTATCAATATTTTAACTATTAACATTTTATATACTAAATTAATTTTAAATTTTAAATTAAAAAAATTTAATTTAGAGTTAAAAAAATTTGTAGCTAAAATATTAATAGTTAATATTAAATTTAAAAACTATTTTATAATTTTTTATTAATAATAAGAACTATTTTAAATAATCATAATTTTTTAGTTTATAAAATAATATTTAACCAGATTAATTATTTTTTATTTTTAAAATTAATTATTATTAAATTATTTTTTTTAGTAATTCCTCATCATTTGAAAGATAAAGAATTTACGAAGCTAAGGCGAGTATAGGCCAAAATAAATTATCAATGTAAAATTTGATAATAATTGGCTATAACCACGTTGCTATTTTCTTTTTCTAATCCAATACCTAATAAGGCATATGTAACCATTTCAATATTAATGGCTTTTTTATTAGAAAAAAACTTTCAATCCTAATCCCTAAACTATTTTATATTAATATTCTAATTGAATTTTCTTGTAACATCTATTGTAGTGGCATCCTTCATTCTTATTCAGATTGGAATTGCGACTGTGTTCTTGCAAAGGGTTAAGAAACTGTTCTCATTTCAGCAAAATGTGTAGACTTTTCAGATTTTCTGGCTTCTCGGTCTCTATTATCGGGTTGGTCTTTTGGTCCACTTCTTTGACTTTATGTTGGGCTAAATGACAAACTCACTTGATTGGGCTGGATCCACTAAATCTCTTAGCTTCTCCACTCTATCTCTTTTCATGGTTGGGTGTGTGTACCTGCAAGGCGCTCCAATGCGAAAGTCAGAATCAGTTTTATATAATTATCAGATAAATTCACTCTACCTCTTAGATTGATGACCTATTTATAGTGTTCTATTATTGGGTCCAAAACCTATTTAGGCTTTTCTTTTTGTACCTAATATTTTTTAAATACACACTTGTTAATTTAGACCATGTTATTATGGATTTTGCTATATTAACCAATTATAATTTTATTTATTTACATTTTTTACACCCAACCTTTCGGCCTACTCTTTCGGTTGATCATTCGGCCCAGCATTACAACAACCTTTAGGTTTACCATTGTCATCTTGAAGGTGTAATTTGTCCTTCCATTTTCATTTGCTCCTTGATGAATTTCTTAGTTGTGTACCAGCTTCCACCTCTCCATCCAAAGCCATACATGTATATCTGTTAAAGTGAGAACTTATATATAAGAGGAAATTAAAATGTTTAAATACACTTATCGCAAAAGAAAATTTGGATCATCAAAAAATAATTAATATTAAAAAATATGGTGTGTGATAAAATATTTTTTGGGTTGTTCAGACCAGTTGTTTCTCTCTTGGTTTTCTTTTGTTTTTTGGGACTTGCCTTAGTTTAAGAGGCTCATATATTTTTCTCACTCATGAAGCTCTTTTTCATAAATGTTGTAATGTTGAACCTTATAGATGAATGAATATAGGTTTTCTATTGTTTCTACTCTTTTTCTTCCTACTCTGCCCTATTCTGGGTTTTGCATGTCCAAAAATATGGGCTTCTTCTTCTACGACTTTTCTTATTACACTATGCAAGTTTCTCTTTTGTCAGTTTCGATCATAGTGAAAGCTTCGTCAATCAATTCACCATTTTTTATAATATGGTATCAAAGTTTTTGATTGAAGAACTCTATTGTGCACTATGATATTTTCTCCATCGTCTTATGGTTCTTTCTTGTTTTAAGAATCTAACTTTTCTTTCTTTCGTTTCTTTCATATACGGGAGAGAAACAATCATATAAAACATACATTTCTCTACATCTTAATGAGAATCATGCGGTTTTCTACGTCTCGTTGGTCCTTGATCCTACCAACTATCATTCTTGGAGCAAATTAGTGATGCCAACTTTGAGCATGAAAAATAAAATAGAGTTTATTCTTGGCACACATGTCTGACCGAGAAACATCCAACCTTTTCGGCGTGAAATTGTTGCAACAATATGGTTGTATCTTGGCTAGTACACTTTGTCCTTATTCCTATTATGCAAAGTATTATATGGGTGATTTTGGCTACAAATATTGGGAATGACCTAAAAAACAAGGTATTCTCAAGACGATCTTTCTAAAAATTTTGATCTGCAAATGGAAGTGGCCATTTTGAGTCAGGCAGATCAAGTTGTTACTGAGTACAAAACTTAGAATAATTTGAGATGAGATAGAGAAATTTATACCCAATTGTGCTTGTACTTGTAAAACAAAATGTTCTTATTTTGTTGCGTCTACTATTAGTCAGAGAAAACGTGAGGACCAAACTATGCAGTTTCTTCGAGGTTAAATGATCAATATCATAATATATAATCTCATGTACTTCTTATGAAACCCATACCACCTATAACAAAGATTTTCCCCTTATGGCTCAATAAAAACGTCAATTGGTAAGTAATGTGTTGATCACTAATGTTAATAGTTGTAATTCCACTTTTGTTACTTGCACTTTTTGTGAAAAAGTTGGTCACACTGAGAATGTTTTCTATTGGAAGAAGGGTTTTCCTAGTAAAGATAGTAGGTCTTATAAGTCTAACAATATAATAAAAAAATTGTACTCATTTTGGGATGAGTGACATACCATATAACATTGTTACAAAAAGAGTGGGTATCCCGGATTATAAATTATGTAATGGTAAATCCACTCAAGTAAATAATGTTGTTGCCATTAATGAAATCTTTTCTGAAAAATGCAAAAGGGCAGGAAGATGGAGATATTTGTCTCTCACACCTTTACAATATCAAATTCTTTTGGATATCAAACAGAATGTGAACAACAACGCCACAGGTAACATTCTTACTTTGAATAATTTAAAACATGCTAAAAAAATTTGGATTTTAGATTAGAAACAACTAATCATGTTTAGCTTTCCGTATCTAAATTTATCTCTTATAATTTTATTAAAATTGTTCTTATAAACTTACCCAATGAACATAATGTGTTTGTTAATTTGTTTGGAATGGTTGTTTTCAATCATAAATTCTATCTCAATGCATGTTAGCTCACAATCTTTAATGCTTGCATATCGATATTACTTCATATTGCAAAAGGTTTTAAATCCTACATTCATGTCCACCCTCCATATGGCCTAATTTCCTCTGTCTAAACTCTAAACTCTAAACTGTGTATGGAAAATGTGATTCATATTGTATATTCTTGTCATGTTTTTCTCAGCTGTAGAATGGTATGTTTGAGGATATGTCCATTACATTTTGTTGATATATGTTTGATGCTTCTGATTTTGCATATTCTTTTTAATATCCCCTCATTATTTCTTTCCTTAGTATTTTCTTCTCATGCAAACAAATATGCAATATTCGTTCTTGCAAAATGTCAAAACCCACTCAGTCAAAGTAATAAAGTGTGTATGGGTGTGGTCCATATCCCAAATCTTTTCATGTTTTTCAAAGTTGTAGAGTGTAGTGTCTACTACAAAAGTTTTACATAGAAAAAAAAAATCAAATCTAAATTCGGGGTAGGTAAAGTTATATATAAAACCAAATCCGTTAGAAAATTACTATACCACACCAATTTATTTATTATTATGTTTATTATTATTTACATTATTATTGTTAGAAAGTGGACTTTAAGCCTAACTCAACCCCATAAAACCAGTTCATAGGGTTGAGGTTTGCACCCACTTATATACAATGAAAGGCTCCAATCTCTAGTCGATGTGGGATCTCCAACACACCCCCTCACGCCGAGACTACCAACTCGTATGATGCGATATTAGAAAGTGGACTTTAAGCCTAACTCAACCCCATAAAACCGGTTCATAGGGTTGAGGTTTGCACCCATTTATATACAATGAAAAGCTCTAATCTCTAGTCGATGTGGGATCTCCAACAATTATTGTTATTGTTCTTACCGAAAATTGGCTGAGAGAAGTCCAATGTGAAAAATGATGACTACTCTTTAAACAAAGCTGATATATGTTTGTCAGGTTAGTAAGAGAGTAGAGAAATTTACCTACGAAAGACTCTTTGATATTTATGTTAAGAAGAATATGTTTGAGTATATAGTATGTAAATGAAAAAGTGTGTATACTCCCTAATAATTATTCCTATTTATAGATCTTTATATGGTGGTATTTAAACATTGTTTTAGATGACTAGTTATAGTCATTGATTAGCCGTTTGCCATTAGTTGCTTAACCAATAATAAAGAGTTTTCATTGTTTCATTATTTTAATTAGAGCTCGATTATCTATAGGAGATATAGCAATCCCCAGTTATATATTGTCATCATTTGAAACAGGTATACCTTCGAGATAGATACAGTTATTATTGATAATATTATTATTATTATAAATATTTTAATTATTAATAATATTATTATTATAAGTACTATTAAAAATAATAATAATATGAATACTAATAAAAATATTTTTAGTATTAATATTAATATTAATATTAATATAAACTAATAATAATAAAAGTAATATTAAAACTATTAATATTAATAGTATTATTAATTAATATTATTATTAATATTAATATTACTTTTATTAGTAATATTAATAACAAGACTAATAATAATAATATTAATGTTAATATTAATAATAATAAAAAATAATAATATTTTTAATAATAATAATCGTGATAATAATAATAATATAAAAAATTTACATGTGAAAATATTTATGAAATATTTGTATATAATGAGTAGGTATATTACCTATGGTGTGGTAATGTATATATAATACTGAATTAGATATATAAAAAATTCATATATAATACTGAGATTTTGTGCAGTAGTGACTGAAAATGGGTCAATTGGTCTTTCTTGAGATATCTTTATTGTTTCTTGATGTCATGGTTCTTTCCTCTGTTTTCCTGAAAAAAAACATCACCTTTCTACCTTTGTTTCCGACCCCTGACTGTATCTCCCCATACACTTACTCATTCAGTTATCTACAGTCTGATGCAATTTTAATATTAAATTAAAAGTACATTGTCATTCTATTTGCTTTTTTCATTTGCCCATAAATCTAGGAAGATTACTTTTTAATCACTTTTTTTTGTATTTTTCTTGAAGCATCAGTTCTTTTGACAGAGTCAAAATATTAAAAAGTAATTTATTTATATTTATTATAGAGTTGGCTACCCAATTTCAATAATGTCTATTTTTATCAACGTTATATTTCGACGGCTAATCTCAACTAAATTTGTACGGTTAGTTTAAGGTTAACGAAATCAGAATAAATTAGAATTAATTGTGTAAATATAAGTGTTTGATATTTTTTTTCTTAATATGCTAACTATGAAATAAAAAGAAATGTAAAATTGCTAATTATATTATACAAGATAGTATTCACATACAATTATTGTAAGTACATGGTATATAAAATTTTATTAATAAAAAATAAATAAATAAGAATTACACTATTTTAGGATGATCTAACTCGTACAAAATTGTATAAAAACGAATAATTCCTCCTTCCGTGAGTTTCTTTATTGATTTTGTAATATATCCAAACAATTACTTACATCCCCATAAACTTCCCATAGAAGAAAAAGGACATTAGTAGCTCGATAGGTAATTTATATGGATAAGAAGATGAATTGTTTTCACCTAAATTTTGGATTTTAGCATGAAGATACTTTGACTTTTGTTTGAAACTTTTCGTTTGAAAAATAAAACAAGGTTTTGAACGTGATGTATTACAAAGTGAACTTTAAGTCTAACTCAACCCCATAAAACCGGTTTATGGAGTGAGATTTGCACTCACTTATATACAATGAAATGTCCTCATCTCTATTCGATGTGAATCTCCGACTTGATATAATATCTAGGAAATATTATATTTATAGATTGTGATAGAGGATTTATCTATTTATGATGTTTTATTGAGTTGAACAAGTAAAAGTATGTGATATTTATTTTAGGGTGCTGTAAAGGATTGGAAAAACCTAAAATATTCTCAATTATTATTTTATATTTCTTGCTAATAAAAAAAAAGTAAAAAAAAAGTGATTTCCAAGTATAGAATAAGATTATTTGATTATGAACATCAAATTTCCATTTAACTTTTCCAAACCACAATACAACTTCACAAATAAAGAAAATGTTAATTTAATATTTTAACTAAATATATGTCTCTCTTGTAAATGTAAATGCAATCTCAAATATTAACAATACAAACAAAAGTCTTATTCTATTAAATCATCACCTCTGACAGATACATAAACAATATATATACAAAAGAAAAAAAAGATAAAACTAATGTATGACAATATAATAAACATAGATTAGAACTTATACTGTTCAATCAAAAACCAAAAAGAAAACAGTGGTAACATCATAATTGTTCCGAGATATAGGAGCCATGGTAGAAGCATGCTCATCTAATATAACCTAACCATTATAACAACATCCAATGGACAAGATGGCTAACTGAGATGACACATGCAAAAAAAATTGTCCAAAATAGTAATAGTAAGAGGAGAGACTCACCTCCATTCCAAGGAGTATCATCAGACAAGAAAGCAAAAATTTCTTATCCATTCATACTTTAAAAAAGTGGGGAGGAAAATTAAATAAAATGTAGTGACTATCTTATATAAGGAAAAGGCACAGTGCATCTTCTATCCAATTCAACTCACCCAAATATGATAGCATTCCACAACAGTTGTTATGTTGAGGGGCACCATTGATTTCTTCAAGTGGGTCCTGTTGCAGCCTCTTCAAATCTCTCATCAGCCTCTTTCTAGCAGGAGTCCACATTGCAACCACCAAGAAAAACTAACTGCCACCAGAGAAAACATAAAAGACTTCAGTTTTCTTTTCAGCAACAACAAAAAGTGGAGGTAAAACATAGTTCACCACTATATATATGCATTTGAATATATAATTCGACAATATAAGTGGCAAAATTTTCACAATCATTCCCACGACAACAACTAATTCTAACTACCATTATAAAAAATTAAATTCTCACTGGTCCCATATTAGACCTTGATCTGAAATATAACAGCAAATCCAAAATTTAAAAAAATGGGAATTTTGAAGGAATATTGAAAGGGGACTGATGAATATCCACATTCTGTACCAAACATCTACCGTTTACGCCATAACAAACGCAAATTAAAACTAAGAAGATAATGAAATGATTAAAAAGCGAAGTAATTGAAAGTGGAGGACAAAGGATAAGAAATTAAGTTACCCGATGTGTGTGAATGAGTCAGAATGATGGTGCGATAGAAAAAGCAAGAGCAGTGAAAGGATGGTGGGTTATGGGATGTGGGATCCACGCCAGTTGCTTAGTTACACACAATCTTTTGAGGTTTTTCTTTAGGGGTGGCTGAGGAAGCCTTTCAGAATGTCCTATACCAAAATCTTTCATATATATTAAGAAAGAAGTCCACAAGTCAAATTTAATGTAAAACGTGTTTAGGCTGTATGAGTTGAACTACCTCTGCTACTTCATTTACTTTATACATTTTTTATTGTTCATAATAAAAAAAAACTACTGTCGACGACAATGAAAACGTTTGGCTAGGGTTCAAGCAAAATGTGCACTACATTAATCAAAGTTTATAAAATGATGAGCAACTAAGAGCTTGAAACAGAAACTGTTGTCCTCGATGAATTTTGAACCCATAAAAATATAAACTGATTTTGTATAAACACTTCTTTTTCCAACAGCTGTAAATCAAAGTCACTGATAACCCCATATTGGAGGACATAAATCCAAGCAAGCATGTGATAATCACATTTGCAGAGAATAAGAGAAAGAAAGAGTTGAATAATTACACACAAATTAAGGACGTGTATTCGTGACTTGAGTATGCCTACCTGCTAGTGCTAGCTGATCCAATTCTCAACCAATTCAACATAGCTGTTTGTTGCAATCCCAGTTATTGATTTACTTGAGGATCTGTGCTACAAATGAACAAAGTAGGTTGGAGGGAGATTGATGAGCATGCAGCTCGGGGGAATGAAGCCTGGTCCGAAATCACTCGGAAAAAGTCTGTGTTTGAGATGGATTAGAATGAATGAATGATCTCGAACCAGATGACATTCCCCTGAACTTTTGATGAATGCGAATGCATGATAAAGAGGGTGGAGAAGGAGAGAAATTGGTATAGTTTTTTACATGATCATGCCATGCATTATTTTAGCTGTGGATGTCCTTTATACACGTAAATTTCAGACCAGATTCTTTCCGGGGCCATGTGATGTGATTATTTGGAGTCCACTTTCTACACTCCTGTTTCTTGCTTTCACGCGCACCACTTTCGTTAACAACAACACTTGTTTCCTCAAAATTAAATCATTTTCTATTCCAACGAAGTTAAAACTTTCTCTCCAATATTTATCTGTTACTGCTAGTCCCATCAACCTTCACCATCTACATTGGATTTTTTTTTAAAGATAATTTAATTTTACAAAGTAATAAAAGTATTTCATAACAAAACATGTTGTATAGGAAATAAACTTTAATTGAAAATAAGAATTACATTTTTTTAATATTTTCAAATTTAGGTGTCTTTTGTTCATATTATATTCTCAACTTAATTTTGATTGGACGAAATTATTAACATTGAGATATTATTGGAATGATTATTTTTTATTATTGTTAACCATTTTTTATATACTAATGTTGATAAGACAATTTTTTTTATTTAAATTATTAAGATTATTTTTGCTATTATTATAAATCATTGTTGTCATTTCTTGTATGGTTCTCTCATTCTATGTCCAAAAATGTTTTTTTACGGGAAATAGATTTATTTTATTTGTTATTCTTTTGTTGATATATACAGTGAATATTTTTATTATTGATACCAATATTATTTTCTGTCAATAGTTTATTAGAATTATTTTTCTATTGCTAACTAGGAAAGTTTTCAATCAATATTAAAAAAAGAAATTTTGAAAATATTTTTTAATTAATATTGATCGAGTTATTGAAAAAAAAAACTCCAACCAACAATGTTGAATAAATAATCTCGATTGCTGTTAACTTAAATAATTATGATCAATATTATCAGAAAACAATCTCAATCGACATTAATAGAAAAAAAATCTCAATCGACATTGAGAAAAAAAATTGTCAATATCATTAAAAAAATGAGCTTTAACCTAAAAAAACATCAACCAAGATTCATTGAATAGATTCATCAATATTTATATTTTTTAATTATTAATAATTATTTAATACTTAAAAATAATTTTATTTGATGATAATTGAAATATTTTATATCAACTAAAAAATTAAAATTATTTTATTCAAACATAATATTTAATATAAAATAAGATCAATTTAAATTTAATATATTTAAATATGTCATCTTATCCAAATCCTGTCCGTCCCCATGTAAAAAGATTTCAGTTTTGCATTTAAGAGCTATTTGGTAGAATCAATAATCACTACGAAGATTAGTTTTTCTGGTATATTTTTCTAGCTGTATACAAAGCAAGGCGATTATAAAGAATAAAGTTAATTAATCATACCATTTGAACTAATTATCCACCTTGGAAACTACATTATCGAATAAAATAGTACCTAATTTATTGGGTTTGATGGGATACCCGAGTTTAAAATTTAAATAGAGGTCTCCCTAGACTCAAAAAAATTGCTTTGGAAGTTAAGTATCATTCCATTAATTTAATGATATTTTGTAATGCCTTGAGATTCTATGTTTTTAAGGGTTTTGACCTTCCTTTATTCTCCCCTTTCAAGTAAAGGAATTCACTTTTGCTTGCCACTAATGTGAATAGAAGATTGTGAATATGCCAAGTTTGGAACACACAAGTTTAATAAAGATTGGTTTAAAAGTGTATATAATATATGTGTGTGTGTAAAAAGGGGAGAGTAACAGTGTATGGAGGAAGAAATAGAGCATGAAAAGTTGCAAAGAATTAATTAAATAATGGATAAACTAGTGGTTAACAAGACATAACAGAAGAGGAAAAAGCAATGACTATAAGATGATTGTTCCAGCTTTAATATAGAAGCCAGTGTTCCAAACTTCAAAGCTGAGATCTTGCTGCAAGACTTGTTCAAGGTATAAGACCTTTTATTGCTTTTTATGTGCAATTCATCTTCGATTCACCCAGTGTTGCTTCAATTTAAAATTCTTGAACACATGAGAATTAAAACCATAGTTATTGAATATGTGAAGTGTGGTAAAAAAAAACTCTGGCTGAAAAAAATACACCACGTGAACGAATAGAGAAGTAAAGTTTTGATAGGAAATTTTCGTTAGTCAAAAATGAGATTTTGTTGGTGATTGAAAGAGGGGCGACAACAGTTATCATTCATGCAATGCTTTGTAGAATAAAGCTTTTTTGATGTAATTCCAAGAGCAATGGATAAATCTAACACCAAACTAGCCCAACAAAAGAGTTGGGGGGAAAAATCATAATCTGGTTGCATGTATGATTAGAAATCATGTTGGGAACCAACCTAAAAGTGAAAACGCACTTTAGTATGGAACTTCATTCTCACATTTCAAGGATCTTCACCTAAAAAACTGTGATCCTATTAGTAAATTCTGTCAAAGGTCCCAATAATTGAAAACTCTGCTAAAAGATAAATTCTTAACTTGTTAAATACTTTTTCTTATTGTATGGTACTCTTCCCATTATTATTATTATAGACTATTTTTAACTCGGAAGTTCTTTATTTATTTTTCTTCTTTTAACTTGTAAACAGTGCAATCCAGTGTAAATAGTATGTCCTGTGAGTTACTTACTGCTAAAATGAATACTTGTGTGGGTTTGGTTTAGGCCATGCAACCTATTCCTAAAGCATATTTATGCAGCAATCTTGACAGTGTATTGAATGTTCTTATTATGTGGTTATTGTTTATTTATAAGGATTCACCCACCTATAAGATTGAAATTTATTTTTTTAAAAAAAACTTGTTCGAATTTCATCTTTATCAAATTTAAATATCAGTAGATATAATTCAACTGTCCACTTATTTTTTTTATTTTTCCATTTTTAAGAATTAAATTTTACACTTTTTTTTTGCATTTTGATTACTTTCTTTAATATTGTGGGAAAGAGAGATACATGTATTCAATTAAAATTAGAATTTTAAAAAATTTAAAAGATTTTCTATGAGAAAGTATTGTGATGATTTGATCAAGATTTTAAATATTAAAAAAAACTTATGATATTCAACTATTTCAAATATACGTAGATCATAGTACTAACTTAAGTTTTGGAGTGCAATAGTAGGTATTTTCATCAGACGATCGGATATCACAGTTTAAGGAATGAGACTTAAAGGAATCTGGAGACCATTGACACGTCAACAATTGTGCATCCAACTACAGGTACTATTTGAGCCCCTAGCTCATACAAGTAGAGATAAATATGTCAACATCAATTGGGAAAAAGCCTGAACAATGAGAATACATATTAACTTGCTCTAGCCTACACATTGCATGTTACTAATTAATTTTCAATGCATTTTGTCACTATATAAGTTGACCCATTTTCAACTAAATCCCTCACTAATAATTTATAGAAAAATGTTACTTTGACAACTGCATAGTCAAAGACACCACTATACAACCTTTCAAATTTCTACATTTCCTTACATATGCACATATTTTAGTAAGAGATTATTTCTCCTTCTACTTTTAGTAGTTGTAATATGGAGCAATTCAATGTTGGGTAGTCAACACATCAAAACTCTAATTTATATTGGTCAGGCAAAAGGAACATGGGGAGACAAAAACACATGTGAGCTGATACATGGAAATAAAAGAAACAACGAGGGATAAGGGTTTGGTGAAAGATGAATATTATGATAGAAGCCAATACATAATTAAATGTTTTTATCCCGAACTCGTTTGAAGTCTATTTTTCTTTTGTTTTTACCTTTGTATGCATAATTACAAGTATTTCATGGAGTTTCCACAATCATCCATTTATGTTATCCCTAAGTGGCAGTCTTGACTATTGCATGAAGTTGTCTCTAACGATGAGTATGGTTGCACTTAGTTGCTACATGATATCGTGGTGGCTAGTCTTTTGTAGTAGATGTCAAAGTCAGGCACTACAACCATAAGAATGAAATTATCATTCCTACTTCTTTTGTTCATTGTGTAATACACAGATATGGACGTCATACTACTTGTGCAAGATGTGGTTATGGGGTATGGGGCTTTCTGTGGCTTTGTCAAAATTGAGTGTGACCATTCACAGTTACCCCGAATGATATTGCTCCATTCATCTCAAACGTGCATGTGTATAGTGAGAATGTGAGGTATATTATATTCATATGGAATATAGTTGTATGATTTTCAAAATGCACAACAAGGATGCATGCTTGGTTTGAACAAAAAGTCATGAAACCCTTAGAATGAAGGAATTATTTTTCAAGAATCATTTGGGTTCCGGAAGCATGGTATAATGTTGTCCTGAACGGGCTATTCATGAGTGGTACAAGAAATTATTTATCTATACTTACACATTCATCATCTACAAAAAGGAACACAAACTTACATCGTGAAGGATAAAAAAAATAATACCTTGAATCTCTCTGCGAGACAACCTTTGTAACTAATATTTTCGTGTATATACTCTTATGTTCTCATGCCTACTTATGTAAATTGGTTATAGAGAAAAAGAAAATGGGGATAAGCAGTCGATGAAAGGTTTTTGTCTCAAAATAGTGCAATCTTCTATTTAGTATCAAAACAGAAAAATTTGATTTTTTTTTACGTAAATGGGTACGTCTTGTTTGGGTAACACGAGTTTATTCTTAAGAAGTCATCATCCCCAAACATGACTTCAATTCAGTACAATTTTTTTTGTTAAAAGTCATTAAGGCATAATACAACTTTGGTTCAATGGAGAAGACTAAAGAAATCATACTCATTGAGCACGATTTTGTTTAAAATGAATCAATGTTGTTAAGGTTCTTTTTTTGTAAAAGATGAATTCGATAGCGGTTTGACAACTTCAGTGTAAAACTAATACACAAAAGTCGTGCATTGGGGGTAATGTTCTATATATTCTTTTTACACTAAAGTCATCATACCCTTTACTATTTCTGTTTAATTTGAATAAAGTCCTACCCCACCAAAGGAAGAATGCAATGAATTGTCTAGCCTACGAAACTGAGGCACATATGAAAGATCCAATTTATGGTTGTGTTGGTGTTGAACTAGAGGTTTGAGGTTTGTTTAACTGACTGTCTAGACAAACATGAGGCTTAGACCTAAGTTTTGTATAACAAATTGTCTAGATACAAGCTTTATGAGAACTAGAAAATAAAACTATTATATGAAAAACAGTAAAAAAAGTGACCAACACATTAAGGAAACACCCTAGTATATAGAACACTAGGAGCACCTTAAGCACAAACACAAAGTGAACATAAATCTTGATGTTCTAAACTGAACATGCTATACAATCTAGATGAAACATATTAGACAATCTAAGAGAACCTAAGGCTAGACAATCTTAATGACCTCACACTAACTATATGATCTAAGTGCAACACCCTAGACTGTCTAGATGGAATACACTAGACAGTTTAAGCAAACCTAAGGCTAGACGATCTAAGCGCCTCCACACACTATATAGTTTCATTTGTTCTTACTACCATATAGTTTGTTGACAGGTTGTCTACACTGTCTTGTATATAACATTGATCGAACACACAAGACAATTTCGTATAAACAAGAAAGTCTAGCTAGTATGTCAAAAGATTAGATGATTTAGTAAAAACAAAAATACTAGAGAATATGATATTTAGAGAGTCTATAAGAACAAAAAAAGTATAGTGTCCTCTTCTTTTATGTATTAGACGATCATCATCTTCTGTGCATTAGATTTTTTATTTTTTATTAATAAATCATATTTATTTTATTGTAAACACAAGTTTATTTGAAACTACAAATATTATTTTATTATATATTTTTAATTTTTAAATATATTTAAGATAAAATAAACTACAACATTTTATTAATATTTTTTGGAATTTTCTCAAATTAAATAAAAACATTTTTTTCTATTTTTAAATATTTAATCCGTTATTGATATATATATATATTAATTTTTCATTTTTTGGTATTTATTTGGTTAATTTAATTATGCTTTATTTTATTCAACATTTTAATTATTTCAATGGGTGTTGACAACATTTACAAAAATAATAGATACTGTAATTGTCATAGAATTTCAATTATATGTAATTCTTTACTCATTTTTATAAGTACTTTACATTTGTAATATTTATTTAGTAATATATTTTAATATTTATGTTATTTTTTTATATTTGATATTGAAAAAAATTAAATGTGTTATTTTGATATTGAATTCTTGATAATATAATTTATAACTTTTTTAATTAATATTTGAGACATTGAACATATGAAAGTATGAATATAATCATTACCAAATAGAGATGATGATAAAACACAAATTTCATAGTCAACAATAATGAATATGAACTTTTACTAAATAAACGAGTATAGGCAAATTGCATAGTGTTTTCTCATTGTCATCCTTATACAATAAACCATTTTTTTTTCAAGAGAACAATATTTTTCTCATCCTATTTTTCAAAATTAATTTTGCTTTATGTATTATTTAGATTGATAATTTCTTGCATGAAGTTGTTTTCTTGTCTTATCATCTAAATTTTTTTATTACAATTATGAGTAATAATACTTTTTTAAGTTGCAGAAATGGATTTTGTTAACAATATTAATATTAATGAAGTTGATGATGAAAATTTGGATGTTGAGTTAAGTAGTTAAAGTCTATTTTTCCGGTAAAGAGATTAGAATCAATTTGTTGGAGAATTTTGGAAAGGACAACTACAATGTTGTAATAATGTGTACAAATGTTATGGCTATGTGAGTCTATGTTTGAAACGTCATATCCAAGAGAAAATTCAATTTGAAGATATTGCTCAAATAATTTATAAACATGCAAAGAATATTACATGTAGCCTACTTAAACTTGTTAAATTGGTATAAAAATAACTTTTTTTTAATCAAGTTAAAATATATAACTTTATTTGTTCTTTATTTACCTAATATATAACTTTCTTTTATAACAATTATAACCTTGAATGTCTTATAACACGTGGTTGGAGAAGTTTGAGAGGAGAAGGTAATTTTAAGAGGGCTCTCTTTGGTGGAAAGATTTGAAGGAGGTATAGGCGTCAGAGGGTTGGGGGAGAAGTTTTGAAGATGGATTCAAGTGGTATGTTGGTAATGGAAATGACATTTCTTTCTGGGAGGATAGTTGGTAGAGTTGCGGTGCTCTAAAGGGAGTTTTTCCGCGATTGTTCTCTCTTAGTTCGGCCAATGATGCAAAGGTGGCTGAGTTCGGGTATTGGGCTAATGGTGTTTGGGTGTGACATTTTGATTGGCGTAGACCCTTTTTCGTTTGGGAGAAGTCTTTGGCAGAGCAGTTGATTCAGTCACTGCAAGGGGTGAAGTTGGTCCTGGGAGAGGCGGATAATTGGGTTTGGAAGGCTGGGGGATGTCAATCTTTTCCAGTTAACTTTGTCTATGTTCAGTTAAGGAGGGACTGAGTAAGGGGAGTTTTCTTCAGTCTATAGCATGTTGTGGAGGTGTAAAGCCTTGCCATCTGTTTTGTTCACTGCTTGGAGGGTGATGGAGAATAAGATTGCTACTAGGGGTGGTTTGGTAAGGCGTGGGGTGGTGGTTGGAAATTCTTAATGTTGTTTGTGTGGAAATGAGGAAGAGTCTTCCAGTCATTTATTTTTCATTTGTGACTTTGCTTGGCGAGTCTGGATTGTTTTACATGGCTTGGTGTGCCGTTTTTTTTTTACAAGGATCCAAGACAAACTTTTTTTCAATTCAGGAGATGTCAGGCTTCTACTTCGGAGGAGGTTGTTTGGGGTACAATTTGAGTTGGTGTAGTGAGCGAAATTTGGAAACATTGGAACTCTGTCATCTTCAATAGGGGAGTGGCAGATGCGGTAAAAGTGTTTGTTTTGGCGCAAGTAAATGTTTGGTCTTGGATTTACGCAAAGTCTAGTTGTGATCTTTTTCCTTACTCAAATTGGGTTCTAAATTCTTGGGACTGTATGAGGATGATCCGTTAATGTTTGTTTGCATTCTGGTAGGCGATTCTAGTTAGGAGGATGATAATGTTATTTATGTATAAGGATTGGATCACCCCTAAATGGTTTTCATTTATTGATTTTTTATTATTGATAAAAAAAATAACACGAATAACAAGAATAAATATTCATGATTTTTTCCCGACTAACATAGATGTAAATAAAAATTGAGAGCATTCATATTTAGCACAATAATACAATTTATTGTACAAATGGCATAATTGGGTTATGAAAAATCAAATTCTAACATCCTCTTGATTGGTAACAATAAAACGTATTATGTTAGAAAAAGTAGCTTAAAAGGAATCAAATTCTGACGTTTGCGCAATAAATCGTGCTATTTAATAAATAAAGATAAGAGTGTTCTTTGTGGTAAATTTTTATGGTATCTGTTCTTCCCGAAAAAAAAAATATTCATTTTTTCAAGAAAATTATATTTCTTGTTTTACCTTTATAACTGTTACTATTAATTCTTTCTCAAGATCTTATTTAAATTCTCCAAATTAGTCAAATATTCTAATAACACGCTATAACATAAACCACCGTACTGTTTATTTTAACTACTATTATTACTCTTTTATTTTTTATTTATTTTTTAAAAATATAAAGTCAAGAAAATGTCTCCTTTTCATTTATAATAATTAAATCATTCAAATAGATAAAAAAAAAATGAGGCATGATAAAAAATTATCCACTCATTTGTTTATGTTAGAGAAAAGATACTGAATATTTTGTTTTTCCTTAGTGTTTGGATTGAGAAATAATGATGTGTTTGGATTGGGGAGAAGATTTGAGAGGAAATTGAAATTGTTTGGATTGATGTATATTAGTGTAGATTTATGATTTTTTTTTATTAAAGTTTGTGAGTAATGTGATGGTTGTGTGAAAGTTTATGAGTGACTTGATAGATATAATAAATTTAAAATAATTTAATATAAAAACTTTAAAAAATAAAATTAAAATAAATTAAAAATTAATGAATAATAATAAAAATACATATTAATAATTAAATTTTAAATTACTTTTTATTTATTATTTTAATTATTCATTTTATTAAGAATTTTACTTATATTTATATTAAAACATAACTTTTATATATAATTAATTTTTAAAAAAAAACATCTTTCTTCATAAATCTCTTCACACACCAAAGAAATTTTGAAAGAAAAAAAGTGCATTGTTTTTTGTAATTTCTTAACATTTTTTTTTATTTTTCCAACTTTTCCTTCAAGGGTAAATTCCCTATCTAGCACCATTTACACTTTTGTTTTCCTAACTACCACCCTTTTGTTTTTATTTCCCTATCTAACACTCTTTTGTTTTTATTTCCCTATCTAGTACCTTTTTATTTTTTATTTCCCTATCTAGCACCATTTCAAAAATAAATTAAAAAATAATAAATTAATTTTTTTTTATAATTTTAATTTTGAATGCATTAAAAAATAAATATTTTTAATGTTTAAAATAGTTAGAAATATAATTA
>Ga0123342_1003165_pt1 | contig 26693 bp, 11 predicted proteins | sample Turbeawhitnodule_FD_89960 | JGI IMG/M metagenome (GOLD analysis project Ga0123342, IMG submission 89960) | Root nodule microbial communities of legume samples collected from Mexico - Turtle bean Mexico white nodule | ecosystem: Host-associated > Plants > Roots > Nodule | place: Mexico: Nepantla...
ACTAACTAAGACACACTTAAAGCAAAGCACAAATACATGGAAAGTACATAAATGTCTTCATCAAACACTACATACAAGTCTTCATCAAACACAATCTTGAAGGGGCAGCAACCATCTTCAACAGCTATGTTTTTAAATAAATAAAATTAGTATCATAGTCTAGACCACGGGATCAATTCATAGTGAGACATTTTTTTATGAAAACATTGTTGTATGTAGCATAATTATCTTGTGATATATGTCAGGTGGGTCGAATCACAAAAAAAAAGTTTGATTCCTAGTGAAACAATTATTAAGAGAAAATTGTTGCAGGCTACATCAATTGTCCTGTGAAGGTTGGTGGACGTAGTAAAAGTTTCACCTTAAATATTAGTTAAAACTTTTGACTTAGTGGTAAACATTTGATCTAACAATAATACTCTCGTATCACATCGTATTTTTACTTTAAGATTATTACAACAAATTACACTAGAACCACCATCCAATACAACAAGAATCTTTAGTTGTATCTCAGTGATATAGAGTAATTTGTCACACTCAACACCCTATGTTGAACATGTCCCAAGAAAAACCAACACGACTCATTCCAAACTCTTATGGTTTACAATCCTCAACTTCACGACGTTAGATGATTATTTTGCAAAAAAAACTATCATCATAATAATATAAGAACTTATATCTATTTTTCACTAATATATATCTTAATTTACATAATTTAGACCATCACCAGTAAACACAAAGGAATTTTTTTTTCTTGATGAATTCTTGTACTCAATATTACAACCCTTACTAAAAAAAATAGTTTTCCCACGAATTTGGATCTATAGATAATTTTTCATTTACCCGTTATTTCATATATAATAATATTGACGGTGTTATTTATTTATTTATTATTTATTATTTTATTATTATTCGAAGCAAGTGTCCAAAGCAAGTCCCTTAGAAAGTATAGTGGGTACATATTTTTTGTTTGAGACGGTGGTACTAAGATGAACATGAATCTTTTGGAGCTTATACTAGGATGCCTTCATTCTTCATTACATAATTAATAATTATAATAATAAGTAGGGTGCTTTAATTTTCTACTAGACTACTAGGATACTATTCTCTTTTTCAAACTTGTGTTTATGTTTCTCCTCAACGTACACTGCTTTAAAGCAAAGTTATTCCTCTCTAAACAAAGTCAAATCATGTTTTTCAATGCTGCATAATATCCACTTTATCTTATAATAAAGAAAAAATCTTAAATTTTCAATTTTATTAATAACACACAAGTTCATAGAAAGAAAAAAAATTATAAATGTAAAAAGAGTTTATTCACTTCTAAAAAATTATTAAATAATTATAAAGGGTTTTATAGTCTTTATTTTATCAATATAGTAATTAATTAATTTTTATTTTTAAAATTAATTTTTATTTAATAATTTTTTTTATAGTGATAGGTGATGGACCTGGCAAATATTGCTAATTTTTAAAAATTTGGATAAAAGTAGTGAAGCAAGAAGAACAAATTGAAGTTGTCTGAAAAAAGACACAATAAACAAAGGAATAATTATCCTAAAGTTTTACTTGGTTAACATCATGATATGCACTTTAATTAAATGCATGAATGATGAGAAATAGGCATGTGGGATGGTTACTTTAGGGGAATAATAATGAATTGGCATAAAACCCTACTAATATTTTTGAAAAATGAATTTAGTGATTAAGAATGAAGTTATTTAATTTGTGAAAATGTGTTGTGAAAAGGACTTTTGTAGGAGTTTCTTAAGGATAAGAATAGAAGGGAAAATGGTAGTGTGGGGTCCATTAAGGGAATGGTAGCCCTTGGGGGGAGCTGAATAGAAAGTTTGAAAGAGTCCAAAAGAAAAGACATGGTTTTGCATTGACATTGAATAGAAAGAAGGTTTCATTTTGATGGGACCGTGTTTGGTTAGGTATTGTCTATTTATGAAGCATTAACCTAACCAAACCCCAAACGCAGAAGCGATTTTCCCGCCTTCATTTATATAAGCTTCTTTAGGTGGGGAACCTCATCCATGCCTAACACCAACTAGGATATTTCCTTTCTCTTTTGGCCTCTAGTGCCCTTTGTACTCGTCAATACATTTTCATTCTTTTTTATACTATTAAAAAAAATAGACTTTAAGTCTAACTCAACCCCATAAAACCGGCTCATAGGGTTGAGGTTTGCACCCACTTATATACAATGAAAGACTCTAATCTCTAGTCGATGTGGGATCTCCAACACACACAAAATCACTTATTTCATTCAAACAAACTATAACACTTCTCATTTCAATTCTCAAAATTTTCAAAAATACCATAATTTATTCTTTACTTAAATTTTATATACATGATACTATTTTGTTTGTAGAAAAATTATTAAATAGTAACTTTACCCTAGTTCACGAGAAAGAGTCCTAGGGATAGACCCATTTGTTTTACACCGAGAAGAAATTAATAGAATCGTCTGATATTAGATGAAGAGGTACCCAAATTTAGAGATAAAATAATTAATCACTATATTAACTAAATTGGATATTATTTTATAGACTACAAAAATATTTGCATCTAAAGTGGTTTCTGTTATTAATAAAATAGTTTATAAATTGGTATCTAAATTAGCTATTAAAGTTTTAACTACTAATATTTTAGATTTTAAATTAGTCTCTGAAAGACTAATAGAGACTGGTCTATAATATAAGTAATTAGTAGATAAAACTTTAGTAGTTGATGGTTAGATACCAATTTAGAAACTACTTTATAAATTTTTATTAATAATAGAAACTACTTTAGATACCAATAATTTCTTTAGTTTATAAGATGATTTCTAATATAGTTAATATAATAACTAATTATTTTGGTCTCTAAAATTAATTTATATTTCACAATTTGTTTGTAGTGTATGATGTGAAGTGAGAATGTTCGTCTACATAATTTATTCTTTACTTATATTTTATCTACGTGATACTATGATGTTTGGTGATAATGTTTGTCTATCGATAATTCTGTAATGTGATGTGAGAATTTGAATATATCCATTTAAGATATTTTTTTTTTAAATATTAAATCCTAAACCTTAGTTTTTATAAAGATATGTTATTATGTTTCTAATTAATGCATAAAAAGTTGATGTGATTAAGTACTTAAAGTGATTTAAGATTTAGTGTGAGTGTTAGTGTTTTTTTTTGAAGTATTTAGGTATAAGATTGTTAGTGAAGAAAATAATGTTTTTTAGTGACAGCTTTTCATATTTAATGTTGTCTAATATTTCCACGCTGAGTATATTAAATGAAAAAACAAGAATATGTAAAAATATTTTTTAAGCAGTGTTGTTAAAATCATGTGGAAATATATACTTTATTTTCTATAGTTTTTGGACTCCTATTTAATATATTTAAATATTTTTGAATCCTGATTTTAATTGTGAATATAATTTGAGTTAAAATTATGATTTAATTGAACTATTTCTAGCATATAGTATCATCATTAAAGTTTTCTCCTTCAAACAAACAAATATTCATCCCCCATATCATAGTTATAAAATTTGAAATACTAAATTATTTATAGGATAAATTATTTCACGATTATAGATATCGATAAATATAAATGTTTATTTTTACAAATAATTGATTATGAACAATGAATTAATCTAATATATTAGTTAAATCTAAATGTAAATGTTTGTTATGTAGATAATTAACTATGAATAATAAATAATCGATTATTCTGATTTAGAATATTTGGTGGGTTACATGAATAATATGATCATAAATTATATTTAATTATAATTAATTATATATATCACTCAATAATAATAAAACTCTTAAAAAGGAAACTCTCTCATTCATTGATAAATCATTTCATACTCTATAAGAATAGAATCTTACATCTTGATTGATTGAAAAATAAGTGTTAAAGATTCATAAAAAAATGTGATTATGCTATGGGTTTTTCACTGTAAACCTATCACGTTTTAGGTGATATTTTTTTTTATTTTCTTTTAAAATTTTCATTGATAATATTTTTTTTAAATAATGTTTTATAGAGTGATTTGTATTTTTTATTTTAGTTAGACAAATATTTTTTGTAATTAAATAATTCAAGATTTTTAGTGAAAATTTCAGTTTGACGTGGACTTAGGAAGAATCAAACCAACACAAATTTTTATGTGTGATGTTTTGTATCATCTTTCTCTCATTATCTTAATTTTGTTATACTTAATTTCTCTTATCATTAACAATTTACGAACAAATTTATTCAAAAATTTAGAAATAATTTTTTATCCAATTCACGCTTCTCTTCGTTGTGTTTTTAACTAACTTTTTGTTTTATAATAATATATAATGGATTTGGTATATATATATATATATATATATATATATAATTAAGTAATATTACAGAATAAATTTTATCTCCCCCTTTAAGGTATTATGATAATTTCTTAATATATCAAAGGATAACTACTAAAGAGTCATTATTAGAGTAAAATTAAGAAAAATACTAAATATATATATTTATTTATTAACTATGTTTACCTATTTAATTAAACATTGAAGAGTTAATATTTACTATATAATTGATTAATTAAAAGTAACTTCACATAATTATTGCACACGTTAGAAAATATTTATTTAATATATAAGTTATTCTAAATTTAATTTTATCTATTTACAATATATACACTACACTACAATGCTATTTTTCTAAGTTAGATATAATCAAAATTTTATATTTGGTCAAATTTTACATATGCATTCACGTATCATATTTTAAAATTAACATGCTTAACATATTTGAAAAAAATTTGTTATGAAAAAAATATTAATTCTTATTTAAATGACATGGTAAGGAGATTTTTTAAATATATATATATATATATATTTTAAATGATGAATTATATTATTTAAAATATTATTGATATTGATTTATTACACAAAACGGCTTATGTATGAAATTTTAACTTAAACATGGAAGATTTATTGGTGAGAAAACAATAAACTAAAAATATTTGTTTTTTTTTCTACATTGTTTAAAATTATAATTTGATTATAAATATAATAGTTGGCTCCAAATTATATATACTAAATCGTAATTACACATATATTAAAACTAAAAATATCATTTCTATTTTGTATATCATATTTTAATATGATTTAGTTGTTTGCTGTATATACATAACATAATGATGATTTTTTACATTATCTTATAAACTACGTACAATATATTTAATATGTATATTTAAAATTTTAATTGTACATGATATTTAATAAAAATATTACTTTTTAATAAAGAAGTTATTTTTCATTTATTATAATATTTTGTGGATAATATATTAATTTTTTGAAGATGTGTAATTTAGTATTTATTATTTCTGAGAGTTTTTTTAAATAAAAAAAGGAAGATTTTTTTTGAAGTGCTTCGATTTGACTCCACAATTAACACAATTGACCACTGTCCTCACTCTGCCATCATTGGCGCACGTGTCACTCTCTCATTGGCGGATTCCAAACCAAATTTCATTCTTCTTCAATGTCCGAATCAAGTCCAACCTTACCTGTAACCGGTTTAGCCCTTCCCTCTCTCCGTCCTATTCTCTCCCACCCTCGCTTTCCCTCCCACCCACCATCCCGGTTCCCCGAATCCCCTCTCCAGAGACTTCATTTGGACTTGCATTTGGCGTGCATTTCACCACCATTTCACTCCCCTCTCAGATAAATTCACCCTTAATTTCCCCGAATTTCATTTCCATTTCAATTTCTCTCTTCTGTTCTTTTTCTTCACTATACGTTACCTTCTCTCTCTCTCTCTCTAACTTCACACCTTCATACACACTTTCTCTCTCTTTTTCTTCTTTGCTCTCTCATGTTCCCTCAGTTTCATCGATGGAGAGTGAAGCCTAAACTCTTCTCCACTCTCTCAGATCTCGCCATTTCTTCATTCTTCGCTCATTCTCGCTTCGCATTTCCTCATTCTTTCTCTTTCTAAACTTCATCCTCACGATTAATTACTCTCTCTCTTACCTCATGATTTTTCCTTTTATTTTTCTCGCCATTTTAATCCTTTCTTAATCTGTTCATGTTCTCACTTTCGTTTGTCAGCTCATGAATTTGCACGATCATAGAATGATTAGTGAATCGATTTTTTTAATCGTAGTTGTAATGATTTTTCTTCATTTTTCCTTTTTCCTTTTTCATTTTGCAGTTGTGTTGATGTTAGGTTTTTTTGTTTGCATCAGATCTGCGTTGTGGGTGCTTCGTTTACATTTAAATTTTACATTTTTATATGTTATTGTTGTTTTCAGCAACTTGCTTGCTTTGAGAAGATTTCAGTAGTTGTTAAGCTATTTTTGTGATTTGTTCAAGTAATTTCATCCATTTTGTATATCTTTTGACTAAGAATGTTGTCTGCATAATCCGTTGTTAGAGTCGTTGAAAAGCTTGTGTGTCAATTTTTTTCTTATATGCTAAATTTGATTTTTTTGAAAAGTTTTTTGGTTTATTGATTTTTGTATGTGAATGTTTTGTCCAGTTAATTGAAGGCATGTGAAAGTGGTCCAGAGAAATCAAAATCTGCACCAACTTCTTCTTCTCAGTGTAAAAGACATACAACTAACGTCAGAGAAATGAAAACGCTAACAGTTAACACCGAAGATTCTTTTTCCAGCTTGCTAGAGCTTGCCTCTAACAATGATATTGAAGCTTTCAAGGTTCTTTTAGAGAAGGATCCTGCTGCAATCAACGAGGTTGGGTTCTGGTATGGGCGTCAAAACGGATCGAAGCAAATTGTTCTTGAGCATCGAACCCCTTTGATGGTTGCTGCTACCTACGGCAGCAATGATGTTCTCAAGCTTATTCTGATGTGCCCTGAGGCGGACGTGAATTTTGCTTGTGGTGCGAATAAAACCACCGCCCTTCACTGTGCTGCTTCTGGTGGATCTGCCAATGCTGTTGAAACTGTGAAGCTGCTTTTATCCGCAGGTGCTGATGCGAGTTGCATGGATGCCTTTGGTAATCGCCCTGTAGATGTGACTGTGGTTCCTCCTAAGCTGCAAGAAATGAAACCTGTACTCGAGGATCTTCTATCGGATAGTGCTTCCGATGGGTTTATTGGTGGGTCAATTGCTGAATTCTCTGTTCCTGTGTCTGTTAATTCATCCAGCCCTGGTTCCCCGAATGGGTTGCCATACTCTCCGTCGGAGTCGCCACCATCTCCAGTGGTGGCAAAGTTTACTGAAGCAGCTATTGGCTCTTTTTCAGAGAAGAAGGAGTACCCCATTGATCCATCTCTGCCTGATATAAAGAACAGCATATACGCCACCGACGAGTTTCGGATGTTTTCCTTCAAGGTGAGGCCTTGTTCCCGTGCCTACTCCCATGATTGGACGGAGTGCCCATTTGTTCACCCTGGAGAAAATGCAAGGAGGAGAGACCCTAGGAAGTTCCATTACAGCTGTGTGCCGTGCCCTGATTTTAGGAAAGGGGCTTGCAGGCGTGGAGACATGTGTGAATATGCTCATGGGGTGTTTGAATGTTGGCTTCACCCAGCTCAGTATCGGACACGCCTTTGCAAAGATGGTACCAGTTGTAATCGAAGGGTGTGTTTTTTTGCTCACACTGCAGAGGAGCTGCGTCCACTCTACGCCTCCACTGGATCTGCCGTTCCTTCGCCACGATCATCGGCCTCCGGTCCTAATGTCATGGACATGGCTGCTGCGATGAGCCTTTTGCCGGGCTCGCCGTCGTCGGTCTCTTCCATGTCGCCATCCCACTTTGGGCAACCCATGTCCCCATCTGCAAATGGCATGTCACTTTCCTCTGGTGCTTGGGCACAGCCAAACGTGCCAGCTCTTCATTTACCAGGAAGCAATCTTCAATCCAGCCGATTGAGATCTTCCCTTAGTGCACGAGACATTCCACCCGAAGACTTCAATGGGATGCTTGATCTTGATGGTCACCAGCACCAGCACCCTTTGAATGACTTGAGCTGTTACTTACAGCCTCGCCCCGGTTCTGGTTGTGTGAGTCGTTCCGGCAGGTCCAAGACCCTAACTCCGGCAAATCTGGAAGACCTCTTTTCTGCTGAGATTTCATCTTCTCCCCGGTATTCGGATCCAGCAGCGGCGTCTGTGTTTTCCCCAACCCACAAATCAGCTGTTCTCAACCAGTTTCAACAGATACAGAGCATGTTATCACCGATTAATACTAATTTGCTTTCTCCCAAGAGTGTTGACCACCCTCTTTTACAGGCCTCCTTTGGTGTCTCTCCTTCTGGAAGGATGTCACCAAGAAGTTTGGAACCAATCTCTCCGATGAGCACACGCCTATCGGCGTTTGCTCAGCGCGAGAGACAGCAGCAGCAGCAGCTACAGCTGCGAAGTGTCAGTTCAAGGGACCTTGGTGCCAACAGTCCTGTCTCCATTGTTGGCTCCCCTGTAAACGCTTGGTCCAAATGGGGATCTCCCAACGGAAAAGTTGATTGGTCAGTAAATGGAGACGAGCTTGGTGGTCAGATGCGAAGATCATCCTCATTTGAGCTTAAGCACAACGGTGAAGAGCCTGATCTGTCATGGGTCCAGTCTCTGGTTAAGGAATCCCCACCTGAGATGATCAAGGAGAAGTTTGGTTCTCCTCTGCCTACAGCACCATCAGCGGATGGACCAAATTCTAACTCCCAAATGGAATCCATTGATCATTCCGTTTTAGGAGCCTGGCTTGAGCAAATGCAACTGGATCAGCTGGTAGTCTAGTAAAATTGACCCTTTACATTATCTTGTTGAGATAGGTATTTAATTTTCCCAAGGTACATATTCTTTTGGTGAAATTTTTTTGGGAAGACAACAAGGAGAGGAGGAATTGTAGTAAAGGAGGTGGTTGGCTGCAAAGTTACCTGAACGATATTCTATTTTTTCTCTTTTTTCTTTCATAATTGTCATTCATTATTTTACTACAGAGCTTCAGGGGAGAGCTGAAGAAACTCTTTCTTGGGGCTCATATTCCATAGGAGAGAAATCCTGTCGAGGTTATCTATTTTTCTTCCAAAACGGCCATTGTCACAGGATTCTGAGTTCACTATCTTGCAAGCTAGATGGTTTATAATGCAACAAAAACCACTAGCATGCCATTGTTTACAAGTTTTTTCTGAAAGTTCACCAAGTTAAGCTTGCTGTCGCCAAAGAACAAGTCGTTGGTCTGTAAGGGAATAATTAGAGATGATCTGCACTGTTGAATATTTACCTGGAATTGTACTGTTTATCATTTTATTTTAAATTCAAATGCAATATTTCCTTTATCTTATCCCTTATCATTGTGTACCCACTTTCATTAAATTTGTGCAACTACCTGTGCTCTGATTTCATCCTCTTCTCTGCAAATTGTTTTGAATGAATAGCTACGTGGTTGCTTGGAATGATTTTGTGGTCCTGCTCTGAAAGCTTGAGATCATTTTTTTAACTGTGAAATCATTGAAGGAATATATCTTTTTGGCTTTTGTTGTTGCTTTGAATGATAAAATTCAAGATCTGGGGTTGGTGTTAATTATGTTGCTGGGCAACACTGCAGAAAGTGGACTTTAGTGTGATGAAAATGGTAGTTGGGATTTTTTTATTGGGGGATTCTTCTGTGCCCTAACTGATAGTTGGTGTTTATGGTTGCACCTACTTGGTGACAAATATATGCATATTTGTAGTTTAGCAAAGTGCATATACCAAATAGTTGAATAAAAACACTGAATCTTGCATCTCTCCATTAAGCCACTCCCACGTATGATGCAGAAATTGTGGTATGCTAGCCTATCATCACTCACCGTAACTGAACTAACAACTCCATTTCAGTTACCAATCCATCATTTTAAGGTTGCTGTGTCACTTCATAAAAAGACAATAATGCATACTATATTATAATGGAAATTATGAAAAATGTTTTAGAAAATATTAACATTTTTTAGGTCTTCCATAATTTGGAGTCTAAAACAACTCTCTTAAACTATAGTCTCGAAAAATGTAGGAGACACGTTTTAGATACCAATAGGATTAATAATAATTTTTTGCATGGTTCTAATATAATTTAAAAAAAAACATTAATTTTAAAAAAAAATTAAATTTATTATATAAAATTTTATTATAATTATAGAAATAAAAAACAAATTCTTTGAATCAATAGAAAAACATAATTTTTTTTTAAAAAGAATTGAAAGATACTGATATATAGAAATTTTTATTGTAATTTGTATAATACTGATACATATAAATTTTTATTGGAATTTATATAATTTATAATTATATGATATATATATATATTCGTGTTTTTATGTTTTATATTTTAAAAATTATATGTATATTCATGTCATATCGTATTAATTTCATGTTATATTAGTGTTTGTGTTAGTATTTATGCTACATAGGTCTTAAATGTATTGCATTGTATTGATTATTTCCGTGTTGTATTAGTATTCGTGTCATATACTTGTATTGTAATATTCGTGTTGTATTATATTTTGCATTGTATTGATTATCTCCGTATTGTATTAGTATTCGTGTCATATAAGTGTTCATATCGTAGTATTCATGTTGTATTAGTGTTCGTGTAGTATTAGTATCTATGTTAAATAGGTTTTAATTGCTTTGTGTTGCATTACTATTAGAATTTGTGTTTAAATTTTCAAATTTTGGAGAGAAGGAAAATTGGATGATGAGTGAGGGCGACATGAATTTTTTTGAAATACTTTTAATGGGATGTTACGGTAATAAATTTATGTAATTACTGTTAATTTGATTTTTTTTTTTTGTAAATATACTTATCATACTAAGAAAATACTACATAGTTATATCGTAATTCATATTACGTAAACAAGGTAAACTTTACCTTAAAAATTGTTTTTTAAAATTGAAATGAGTATAAATTACTTACTAAGATTTAATAATAAACACTTAATAGTAAAAAATTTATTGCGGAAAAGTTAAAGAATGTTTATATATACATATATTTTCCTATTAATTAGTGAAGATATTTTTAATATTTATTTTTCTCTTAAAATGAAAAACCCTTGACCAAGTTTAAGAAAGTGTATGAAAAGAAAATGCAACATGTGGACTTTTGGTGACACGTGGTTTTATTTTCATTTCATGATGGCTCATATCATGTGCACTCTGCAACTTTATCCAACCAAATCTCATGCTTCTGACTTTCCACACCCAAAACAAAAAAAAGTTATTTTTTTTTCTCTATCAAAAGATATGGATAAAAGAATTTTAGAAATATATAATATTAATTTTTAGTTATTTTTTTAGAGATTTATAATATCGATTTACTTTTTCTGAATCTAGTCTTTATTAATTTTTTTTGTTTTATATTTTCTAATATCAATTTGTTTGTTTTTTAGTCTTTCTTATTTCTTTTTTTACATTTTCTCTCTTTTAGATGTGATACTTATATATTTATATATTCTGATTATCTGTTTTAATCTCAACAGAACAAATAAAAGAAATTCTTTTTATATTTTCTGTAAATTTTCATTATCTTTTTATGTGATCAATATGGAAAGAACTTGACTTAGAGATAAATCATCAATTTTTTACTTCAAATTTTTTGATAAAAATAATAGTAATAATAAATAAATAAATAAAATAAAAAGCATAACCTTACACTTCATTACTCTACAAAACAAAGTATTGCATGGTGTGAACATTGGTTGATAATAATGGAAAATATTTGTGGTAGGGTTATAAGCGTGGAGCAGGAATGATTTGGTCTCACTAAATAACTATCTGCTTTATTTATTTTTTAAGCAAAAATTATTAAAAGGACCAAGAAAATACACTAGGTGTGATAACATATACAAATTTGTTGAAGTAAACCATATCCAAAAATCCATTAACCAATATAAAATTATTTCAAATTCTATAAAAAAAATATTAAATATAATTAATTTTAAAAATAAAAAAATATTTAATTATTATATTAATTAAATTAAATATTATTTTACAACAAATAAAATGTTAGCTTTACGTGTTTATAGGATTTTAAAGGCTAATAATGTAAGTAGGGGTGGCAAAGCGGACCAACCCGCTCTGCGCTTGGCCCACAAAAATGCGGGTCGAGTTGGCTCCCCCCGCAAAGTTATTGCGGGCTAGAATTCCCGACCCGCCCCGCATAAGAGCGGGTCCGCAGGTTTGTGAGTCAGCCCGCGTTCTGTTTTTTTCTTTTTTTAAATTAAATATTTTATTTTACATTTTGTTTCTAAAAAATTGTCAAATTAAACTTATATATGTTACTATCAAACCTAAATTTCTTTTCTTCCTTTTCAAACATAGTCAAACATCAAAACATTAAACATTAAGATAAATATCAAATATCACTTTCCAAAACATTAAAAATACCTAATTTCAAAACATTAAACATAAACATTAATTCAAAAACATTAATTCCAAAAGCGCGATTGTGTTGTGTTTCTTTCTTTTGAAATTTTGTGAAAACCTAATTATGTTGCCCTGCTTCTGCTAAGTGCCAATTTTTTCTTTTTGTGGGTTTGTGGGCCAGCCCGCCCCGCCCCACTGCTGACCCACGCAGGTTGCGGACTAATGCGAGACGGACTAATGCGGATTAGCAGGTTGAATAATAATATTTAATACTTTCAGTAAATTCATACAAACTTTGATAAATTACTATTTTATTGTGTATCTTTTTTTTATACACTACTAACATAAACCAATTTTAAAGATAAAAAATAATTTATTATTATATTAACTAAATTAAATATTATTTTATATACTAAAAAAGTTATTGGTTATCTAAATTAGTTTTTATGATTAATAAAAGTCATAAATTAGTTTCTAAATTGGTATCTAATTAAATATTAAAATTTTAGCTATCAACTTTGTAATATAAAGTAATTAATAGAAGTCTTAATAACTAATTAGATATCAATTTATAAATTTTGTAAATAATAGAAAATACCAATAATTTTTTTAATCTCTAAAATAATATCTAATTTAGTTATATAGTGACTAATTATTTTGATCTGTAAAATTAGTTTATATTTAGTGATAATTAAAAAAAAAAAATACTTTTTCAATAATCATATTATTATTAAAAAAGACATAGAAACTCAGCTATTTGAGTCTCAAAACTGTAAATAAAAAAGATGTAAACCTGAAAGTTTAGATATTGGTAATGGGAAACACAATCTTCTAAAAATCACATAATAATGAAGATTTAATAAACATTACACATTTCTAATTCCTGAAAGTGATGAAACAGAATACAATGCATAACATAACATGTGTGGAGCAGTTCAAGATAAGGTTCATTCCTAGTTATAACCAAAGTTATAAAGGAAAATATTAAAATAGGGAACATTATATATATAGAGAGATCCTATGTGTAGAAAATTGATAAAAAAAAAGTGCTACTCCTTCTTCATAACATCTCTTATAACATCATAGTCCTTTTCTAAGATAGTACCATGGTCCTGTCCCAGTTCCCATCCTGCATATAAAATTTACAAATATTAAATCAATACTGTCTCTAAAAAAAGTACACCACATGCATTATAAAATAAAAAAGCTATTAATTATAGTTTATCTAGTAGTACACTTTTTAAAATAAAAAATGTAAACAATTTCACATATTATATATTATAAATTTGTTGAATCATCTTAAAGAGTATGAGTAATAAATTTTTTACTAAACCATTATGCATTATAAGTTTGGTAATTTTTTATAATAGTTATCCTAAAAACCATATAAATAGTAATGACTGAATGTAAAATTATTTATATTATTGTAAGAAAATTATTAAATAATAATAATTTTTTAAAATAATTAATTATTATATTGATAAAGTTAGATATTATTTAAAAAATTAAAATATATTAGTACTTAAAATAGTTTCTATTATTGATAAATAGTTTATAAATTGATATTTAATTAGTTATCGATAATTAGATTATAAATTTTATAGTTAAATTCTTAATAGTTAATTAAATATTAATTTAAAAATTATTTAGCAATAATAAAAATTATTTTAAATATTAATAATTTTTTAATCATTAAAATAATATATAATTTAATTAATATAATAATTAATTATTTTTTATTTTTAAAATTAATTTTATTTAATATTTTTTTAGTAGTGTGTGGATATATAAATCATAAAATAGAAGAGATTTTTAGATTTTCAATTACAGATATTTCATAGAATAGATCTTACATGTTTGTGCTCAAAAAAATTATTAGTAGACAAATAATAGTTTAATGATTTTGTTCTGCTTGTGTTTTTTTAATTAAGTTATTCAAAATATGTGAAAATAGTATATATAAATGATAATTTGTTAAAAAAAAATTCTTAAAACAAACCTATAATTGGAAACTATATTTATCAACCCTTCTGGTTTGGTATATCATGCATTTGATGTTGTTTTGATTTTGTGAAGAACTGAGAAAGATTGTATTGAAAGTAGTTAGAAGATTGCATGGTTCCTTTACCTCCAAATACCAACAAACATACGAAGAATCATGTATATGGTTAATGCAATCCATATTCCTATGAATTGTTTGCTCCCAAAGAGAAAGATTTCTATGGGAATGCTTATTAGTGACACCAAAACCTAAACAAAAAGAGTAGCAAAAAAGTTAATCAATTTGGCTATAAGATAACATATTATGAGAAGGGAAGAAAAAGAAGCATGTAAACTTGCCAAAGAATATGCAGAATAAGCAAAATCATTAGCTCCATAATTGACTCCATCAAAGACAAAGGCCAATGCATTGATTGGTTGAGTGGCTGCAACAAACTGGTGAAATAAATGATATTAGAAAACTACCCTTTCTTTCACACTTTAATATATTGCTGAAATTTATGTAAGTTTTGATTAGTGTGTGTTTAGATCACTAATGGTGGTGATTCATGTCTTAAAAAAATTCATCATCTCAAAACATAAAAAAATAAAAAAAATAATAGTTACTTCAACCACGACGATAACATTTGAATAGGTTTAAGGAAATTCTTCGTACACTTCTATAATTTCAAAAATATCGAAATTGTTTGTTTTGAAGTTTGAAATGTAAATTTTGTATTCTAAATTATATGATTTAGATTACAAAAATTTTGATTCGTATTATGAATTGTATAATTTTTATTTTGAATTCTATCATTCAGAATATAAATTTTTGTTTGTATTTTAGATTCTACAGTTCGTAATACAATGTATTTCGAATTCTAGAATTCAGAATCTAATGAATTCTAAGAAGAAAAAAGGGGGTGTTGATCATAGAAGACGAAGAAAAAGGTAAAATTATTATTTTGTTTCTTCTATGGAGGTGCAGGAAAGAAGGTATGGAGGTGTAGGAAGAACTACGAATAGGTTTAGAGTATAAATGTGAGTCTATTTTTACATGTGATGAGAGTTTGACACTGATGGAAACCACCTCATGTAATAGTTTTTCCCTATTTGGTTACTTCAAAATTGTAGTATAAAAATTAAGCATTAGAAAAGAGTGTAAAAGTGATAATTTTTAGAAGCTTTTCATTGTTGATTTGGTGTTTAAAGGGTGTGTATACCGGCATGCTTATTTTGATGAGTTGCACAACAGTAACATTTTTGGAAAATATTCCAGCTCCAAAGTATAATCCAACAGCAACTGCAAAAGAGAGTCCAATTCCCAAAACAAATGTCATTTGCAGTGTTCTTGTTGCAGCAGCAGTAGCCTTCTTATAGTCTTTCTCAGCAAATGAAGATGCAAGAATTGTCTGTCAACCACAGAAAATCACTACTTATACACATATATGTCAATCTGAAACACATAAATCATCCTCTCCAATATTAAATTATTGAAGATTTCACATCGACTAAAGATAAAGACATTTCATAGTATATAAGTTAGTGAAAATCTTATCCAGTTTCATAAAATCGAGTTACACTTAAAGTCCACTTCTTAATATGGTATCAGAATCCTATAAGAGGGAGTGTTCATCAACTAAAGATAAAAGACATTTCATAATATATAAGTAGATGCAAACCTCACCTCATAAATTGATTTTATAAAGTTAAATTAGACTTAAATTCACTTTTTAATATAAATTGGATTAGAAGCATAATCTGCTTCAACCTAATTAAGTTTATGCAACTAAATTAAGGGTAGGAAAAGGGTAAACCTGAACAGCCACAGCTAAACCATCAGCAAGAAGGGATGAAGCCAACCAGATTTGCAGGCCTGGTTGAAAAGCAGCCATGGGAATTGGACCTAACCTTGCTGCCAATGATGCTGCTAAGGTCATACAAAATGTCACTGAAACTACCCTTATCAAAAGTAGACCTCCTGTTCAAAACATATGAAAGTTAGCATAATATTTGTTTTTTTTTCAATATAAAAGCTTTCTTGTCAGATAACATTATACAACTTGACATCTCAATTAGACTGACAACTCAAGTAACAACAATCATCTGCCATCACATGAAACAAATATTAAAAGAAATACAAAAAAAATGAGAAGACTAGACCAAAATCCATATGTTAACAAAAACGATACATAGATAGACTATACCTGTTCATAAAGAATTCTTAAAAAAAAGACGAAATGAAAGCCTATTATACCAATGAAAAACATAATAATTGGTTTAATCTCTAAGATTTTATCTGACTATTTGAAATTATAAGCATTTACCATTTTTAAGAAATCTGAAAATCTGCAAATCCTTCATGCTTGGAGGTAGGAGGTGCACTCTTCTCATTAACAATAAAAGGAGGGTGGTTGCCATCAAATACCTATGATACCCATTTTGTTAAACACAGTTATTTGTATGAACAACACATAAATACCTATTGTTATGAAGGAAATTGCTTTCTGCATCCATCAAATTTAGACCTTCATTCAATCACTGATGAAAAATATCAAAATATCCTTTGTGACTTCTAAAATTCATTTAATTTCTTTCTCTGTATTTTTTTTATTACACAATTATTTTTTCTAGAATGGTATTTTGGTTTCTAATTCTATTATGGAATACAAAAATCTATTCCGGATTTTTTCTTTGAAATATATTCTTTAATTTCAGTTTTTTAATTCCAAAAATAAACTACAATTTTTAAATTTTCAGAGTTGATTGGGTGCATGTCTAAAATAACTGGGTGCAAGAAGCAATTGCTTGTTATGAAATATGGCAAAGTAATAAGACTTACTGGGAGATGATATGGGCCATGGCTGCACCTTTCAGGCCCAATTTCATATAAAAGATAAGTATTGGGTCCAACAGAACATTGAAAGCATATCCCGAAACTAAGTCAAAGTAAAAAGAAACCCTAATTAGGAAAATCATTTAAATATACAATACAAAATTTAATGACACTTCTTACTAAAATTTTTAAAAAAGGATTAAATATATATTGGAAAAATAAAAATTTATCAATTCAATACTCTAAGGAACAAAATCAAAATTTGATTGAAAGTATAATAAATATCAAAAACACATATTTTTTCCCATCTTCTATTATGAAGACTTTGTAGAATATGGTGTAAGATTTATGTCTTATTTTTCTACTTATGTATTCACATAATTAGTTTAATTAGATGAAAAAATTGTGAGTAAATACATTGAATTCACAATTCACCCTGATCAAAAAAAGAATTTGAACCTACCAATGACATATAAAGGAGTTGTTGTGTCTTTGAAACCTCTAAAGATTCCTTGCATGGCCAAGGAAAGAAGAACAGCAGGAGAACCAATTGATCTTAATCTTAGGTACTTCTCTGCTGGATCTAGCATTGGAGAATCCTAAATACAACAAAATATGAAGAAATTAGTCGTGTATAAGTGATGCAAATCTCATTTTATAAGCCAATTTTATAAGATTGAATTGGACTTTAATATAAAAGAAAAAAAGTGATTTATTACGATTTGTTAGACGGTATTTGTTTCAGTACGAAGTTAATAACAAATTTTTAATTGGAGAAATCGTTTATTTGTATGTGATTCTGTATATGATTGATTACTTCTAAAGTGGTTCTTATTTATTTATTTTTTATTGTTGATAAAAAATAATTAATTATTATGTTTAAAATAAAGATTAGCAATAGAATTATATTGAGTTGTTGATGATGGAAAAATGAAGTTACATGTTTTAGACCCATTGCATATAGAAGAGGTTTTGCAGCAAATGAAAGGATTGCAGTTTGAAGGAGGCCAAGGATTGTTCCAAAAAGCAAGGCTGTTGATGCAGAAGCAATCATCTTCTTCCCAACTTTTTGCTTCCTCTTAGTCATAACTTTTTCTGAAAATTACACCAAAAAATCAAAATTCATTATAATATATATCTCAACTATTTATATGCAAACTAGTAGAAAGAGTTTCAAATTAATACTTTACATTATTCATACACCAGTTACAAAACAATGAAACTGAAGAAGATTTTATGGAATTTAAAATGATTATAATATAATCTAGAAAAACAATTAAAGGTGTGCTTGAAATAAGGGTCAAAATTAAATTATCCCAATAATCGATTTTGTTTGAATAAGTTAACTAAAAAGTGACTTTTAAGATAATTAGTTTTGTTTTAAAAATTATTTTTTACATAAAAAATAGCACCTAGGAAGGTGAAAGAGAAAAAAAGTTATTATAGATCATAATGTTTCCTACACATAAGAATAACTTATTTTCTTTTACAAAATTTCAGTTTTTCAAACATATAAAATCCTCTTTTAAAATATTTCTTTTATAAAGAAGAAGAAGAAGAAGAAATTTTAATTATGAAAAATCCTTTCCAAAACATATTTCACATGTTCAGAAAAACTTATTCTAAAGAATTCATTCAATTTCAGAATAAATTATATATATATATATATTTTAGAAAGTTTATTTTGTAGATATTTTTTGGACAATGTTTTCCAAAAATTCTGTTCGAGAAAATATTTTTTAAAATATATTTCTTGAATTTCGGAAAGTGTATTCTGGAAAAAACTTCTAAAAAGGATAATCTATCGTTTAAAAAAGAATAAAACATTTTTTTGAAAATTATGGTGGTGTAGGTCCTAATTTGACAGGGGTGTAGTAAGAAAAACCCAATAGCAAAAAGTGGCTGATCACAACACATGTGCTATGTTAAGCACTGTGCTAATAATGTGTTATAGACAAATTCACATGTGGAGAAACACACAATCTCTTTAAATAATTTTTTAATAGATATTTATATTTTATCTTTTCCATAAAATTGCATAAATCAACCACTAAAAGCAGTATCATCTAAATTTTTCTTAAACCTCACCATAAACTAATTTTTACTATGTTTTTTTTTTTTTTTTACTTTTTCTTGTTTTTTGCATGCATGTTTGAAGAAGATTTATGAAACTAGGTTTACATGAATATATAAAGAAAACGTACCATTTTCATTATTTGTGTCCATGCTCCCTGTAACAATCTTTGCTACAACATTGTTTGATTCATCTGTTAATTGTTTTGGAGCTTCAACATTTTGGTTGGCTGCATCATTTTCTATATCTGGAACCATATGATCCTTAGACACAGTTGCTTGCTTGAGCTTGGTGTCATCATTTTCAGTTTTTTTGGTGTTCATGTTTTGAATGGTATCTTCCTCAGCCACAAAGGAAGTTGTAATACTAACAAGAGGAAAAATGGTGATTCTTGAAGCTTGGTTGAACAAAGCAATGGCAACTCCAGCAGCAGCAAGTTCTACTGGTCCTATAAACATGAAAATGAAAAAAAAGGAAAAAAGAATATTCAAAATCCGTGTTTTTTTTATCAGCAAGAAAGAATAGAAGTGATCCAACCCTTATAAAAGATCAAAATTATCAGACAACACAAAACCTTCCAAACTACTACAGGTCAAATCCCACCAAACTAACACGAACACAAACAAGCTAAATCGAAAATAAACAAACCAAAGGGTCAAGACACCAATCAGGATAAGAGAAACTGATAAACCAAAGGGTCAAGACACCAATCAGGATAAGAAAAGTTCGCAAATGAAAATTTAGAAGTAATACAAGACCAAACTTTTAATTGAGTCAATGAGAAAATTTCTGAATGATCCACCACACTTTCTTTAAAAATATCTTATTCTTATGACAATTGTATTAATTATGGTGTATGAATGAATATTTATGGATGATTAAGAAATGGGTACCCAAGTGGCCAATGAAGGTTGTGTCTATCAAAGAAGCAATGGGATCAGCAACAACAGCAAGTGCAGCAGGGAATGCAATTCCCAGTATCTCTCTAGAAAGTGCATCCAGCTTGAAGATAAGTCTACATATTACAAGATTTCAGTGTTAGTTCTTCACAAAACTACATTAATTCATCTGATTTTGCTTAGTAACTTCATATAAAATGCAATAACTTCTCACATAGAGTAATGAAAAGGACAAAAGTTAATTAAAATAACATACCATCTCTTGTGTTATAAAAAATAACAGTCATTTTCATTACTAGTTAACACTTGATTTTATATTTTTATTATATATATATATATAATTCTTTCATAAATTTAAATAACTTTAATGAATCTTCTATTATTATGTTTTGGTTAATTGCCTATTCAACATTTTTCTTTTTTTCAATTGAGTAAATGTTAACTGTCGTCTCATTTTAGTTACAATTTTCTTCACTAAGATTGTAGACAATGTTTACATTAATGACAATTATCTTTTTATATTATTCGAAAAAAATCTCACATCTTTTAACACACAAAAACAATTAAAATAATATCACAAATATAACGATCATAACACCCACTTAAAAAAAATATATTAAATGACAGAAACTCAATTAAAAAAATATAACTTTTTTTATTATAAAATATTTTTTAATAAAAATTTAATTAAAAATATTCAAATGAATACTTAAAATTTAATTAAGCATGTTATTTACCTATAAGCTAAGTGTTTGCTTACTTAAATACAATTACTGTTTTTTTAAACCATAAAAGGAAAGTAGTTAATATATTTGTTCTAAAAAAGCTTAGGATATCATGTATATTATTTTTTAATGAAATTGTTGTATGTTACATTGTAATCAAACTATGATATATAACATAATGTGAAAAACTAAATTTAGGAGCTCAAAATCATTCTAAGTTTGAACAACAAAAGAAAACATCATAGTTACAATACCTTGCATCTTTGAAGAAAACCAAGAATGGAATTCTTTTGTTGTTGTTATGGGAAGTGCCATTGTTGTTCTCCATAATCTTCTACCTCTCAAACAATGACAATTCCTGTGCTTTCAATCTGAAAAGTTTCAAACACACACACTAAATTATGTTACAAACATGCTTTCAAAAATTGAAGTAATAGTTTCATTTTATTCTCTAACAAATAAAAGGAAAGTAATAAAGTTAACCTTGAAATTTTGCTTTGAAAGATCACAATAAGAAGTGATGTATTTATAGTACTCTTTACGAGTTTATAATATTATTTTTTTGCTCAGCAGAGTTTATAATATTATTTTTTTTGCTCAGCAGAGTTTATATAATATTATATGCAATTAAAGATGTCATTTTCTTACCAAATAAAAAAGAGAATACAATAGGGAAGCATGCAGAAGCCCTAGAACACGTAAATAATTGACACTACTGCGTGATTCATATTACTATAAAATAATCAGCAACAATAATGGACAAGTAAATGCAAATTTGGAGAACCATGATAGAAGAGAAGAACAAATTTGCAGGGTTACCCTTAGTTAAATATTTCACCAAACCTATGATTTTTTGTTTTTTTTTTCAATCAACAATAAATAAATTGAATAAAAAAAATACTTTAAGAATATTCTTTATATAAAAGATGCTTTAATCTTGTTATAGTATATGAAAATGTATACTAAAAAAAAAAATCACTATAGCAACTAAATTTAGAGATAAAACTAGTTAGTCACTCTATTGTATAAATTAGATACTATTTTAGAAACTAAAAGATTATTGGTATCTAAAATGGTTTTTATATCACTACAAGAAAATCACGAAATAAAAACAAATTTTTAAAGACTAATAATTAGTTGCAATAAAAACTAAATTAGAGACCATTTTAGAAACTAAAAAAAATTGGTTTCTAAATTAGTTTTTATTATTGTTAAATAGTTTCTAAATTGATATCTAATTAGCAACCAAGGTTTTAACTACCAATTATTAAAATGGTATATAATTTAGTTATTATTGCAACTAATTATTTTGGTCTCTAAAAATTAATTTTTATTTCATGATTTTCTTGTAGGATATATTATTAATAAAAAATTATAAAATAATTTTAATACTGATATATAATTTATTTACTAAAGTTTTGGCTACTAATATTTTAATTTTTAAATTAGTCTATAAAAGATTAAGAGAGACTAATTTAGAATATGAAGTAGTAAGTAACTAAAACATTGGTAGTTAATGGTTAAATACCAATTTAAAAGCTATTTTATAAATTTTTATTAATAATAAAAATTACTTTAGATACCAATTTTTTTATAAAATTTATAAAATAGTTTCTATTTTAATTAAATAATAATTAATTATTCTAGTGTATAATTTTTTTATTTAATAATTTTTTATAGTTCCACTACTCATTTATTAATATATTATTTTTGCAAAGAAAAAAAAGTACTTTACTCATATTTCATATATTATCTTCCTTTTGTAATGTTTTTTTTTATGAGATTTTATAATTAAAATTTTTTCTTAATTATTTTTGAAACGTGTGTTAAAAATAATATTTTCAAAATTGTATTTTTATATTTCACATATACTTGCGTTCACGTCATGCATTTAAGGTATAGTTTTTCGTACTATGGCATCAACGTACTTTTTCGTATATGATGATGATTCAGTTCAACTTAATAACTTTAACGAGAAAGAGAAAATTAGCATAATAATTTTAACAAATAATAAACAATCTTTACAACTAAGATTCTAATTAACTACTTAAAAAATTGGACATCAAATAATGAGTTTAAACATATTTAAATAATAAATTTTGTTATTACTATTATAAATGATAAAAAACGGTTTTATAAATGCCCAAAATGGGGAAATAAAGTATATTGCGTAAGCTTTATTCATTATTTTTGTAACTTTCATGTATTTATTTCTTTTAAAATTAAAAAAGTGTAAAAGTGTATATTATTTTAATATGTAAAAGTTAAATGTAAATAAAAACTATATATAATTTGAAATAATAGAATTCATATCGTGTACGTTTGTGAAATAGTACATCGAGCATGCTTCATTCTACATTTTCTCCACCGTACATTTCTTCTTCATTCATATAAATATACAAGTTTTCATTGTTTTTTACATAGTTGAATTCAAAAGTTATTATTATCCTGTAGTTGATATAATTAAAATTTATTTTTGACTTTCAGTCCTTCTAATTGAAAAAATTAAAAGTTATTTTTAACTTTCAGATTATATCATTTTATAATTCAGAAATTAAAATTAATTGTTAGATTATATAATTTAGAATTTTTTTAAGAAAAATAACTCCTAGTTTACAAGACAATCATGAAATAAAAACTAATTTTTAGATACCAAAATAATTAACTAAAATAGAGACCATTTTAGAAACTAAAAAAAAAAAATTGGTTTCTAAATTAATTTCTATTATTGTTAAATAGTTTCTAAATTGGTATTTAATTAGCAACTAAAATGGTCTCTAGTTTAGTTACTATTGCAACTAATTATTTTGGTTTCTACAAATTGGTTTCTATTACATGATTTTCTTGTAGTGAATCCAAAAATAAAAAAATGATTTTTAAATTGTATAATTTAAAAGTTAAAAATGACAAATAAATGGAGCAATTCAGAAGGTTTTCCAAATTAAATAAATTCATTTTTTTTTTCAAATTACATAATTTAGATGACACTTTTAACTTTCAGATTCTACAATCTAGAAACAATGGAATGAAGATTTGTATGTTTATGAGGGTGTAAGAGAAATGTATGGAGATGAAAAAAGAAATGTTGAAGGGCTATAAACTGTTATACGAATACATCTTCTTCATTTAAATTTGTAGAGATGTTAAGTTTGATAAGGAGACTGATAAATAAGAAACAGAATTTTATGAAGAATAGACAAATCAACCTGAAGTAGAAAAATATGATGAATTTGATAATAGGATCCTAGTGAAAAAAGAGACAAGAACCTTAAAGTATTGCTACTTGCTACTTGTGCAATTGACCTCAAAGATATTTGAATTATGTCACTTGTGCACTTAACTAGTCAGATACAGATCTTAGCATTTTCTTTTGCTACAACAAATGGTGCAATATGTATCATGATGCAATAGACAATAACAAGTCAACCGAATGGCTAATAGTAATGAACAAGGACATTAAAACAATATCAATCTTCAAGGCAGCGAGTGGTATACGATATTGATGAATTGGTATATACGATATTGATGAATTTCAATACAAGAAAATTATGAAATAGAAATCAATTTTAGAGAAAAAAAATTAGTTGTTATAGTGATTAAATTAGAAACTATTTTAGAAACTACATTTTTTTTTGGTTTCTAAATTAGTTTTTATTATTGTTAAATGGTTTCTAAATTGGTATCTAATTAGCAACCAATGTTTTTGCTACCAAATTTAGAATCTAAATAATTGGTAGTTGTTCCTGTTAGGGAGATGAGACCTAGAGAACTGTTGAAGATTTCGTCTTCTTCCTTCCTTCGGGCAGGTTGCTAGGGTTTCACTATAATCCTTCCGGTCTTCACGCTACTCCTTCAGCTCACTCCGACGCTCAAGTTAGTAAAGAAGGTGTTCGACACTTGGGTGTGTACAGTGACATACCTTTCTTCTTGGAATGTGCGCTATTTATATTATTTTAATGAACTTACCTTATTGGGCCTGATTAGTGGAATGAATCACACTTATGGTTGCATTACCTAATTCTTAATGGTAATTTAGCTTCACTGACCTTGGTTTGAGCGTTAATGGTTAAGTGTGTCGGTCGGCCAGACTGTCCGTGAGGGTCTCGGTCATCTCGGTCAGGGAGACCGAGTCTCGGTCAGCTCGGTCTCGTCCCATACCAGTACAGTAGTTAAAACATTGGTTACTAATTAGATACAAATTTAGAAACCATTTAATAATAATAGAAACTAATTTAGAAACCAAAAATTTTGTTAGTCTCTAAAATGGTTTCTAATTTAGTTACTATAACAACTAATTATTTTTGGTCTCTAAAATTAGTTTCTATTTCATGATTTTCTTGTAGTGGATATAATAGAAATCAATATGACAATTGCATAAACGGTTCTAGATTTATTTGTTTTTATATGTAATTGTTATGTTGGAGATCCCACATCGACTATAAATAAAAATATTTCATAGTATATAAATGGATGCAAATCTTATCTTATAAGTCAGTTTTATAAGGTTGAATTAGACTTAAAGTCCACTTCTTAACATGTTCGTTATCGAGACAATGAATGTAATTTTGGGTTTAATTATGTAAATACTATTATTGTATTATGAGAGAATGTCAATAGAGTCTCTTGAAGAAAATGAAGTAAAAGGTCATTCTAAATTTTTTTGCAATGAAAACACACCGTATATAACTAGAATATTCTGAAAACCACAACATGACATATATAATGTGTAAATGAAGCAATGTGATGTATCACAAAAAGTAAAATAATAAGTGTGAATGAAGGAAACCTAGCTGTATTACAAAAATATATAAGAAAGTTCCTATGTATATGGGAAAAGTGAGAATGTGATTGATACAAAACAAGTAATATTCGACAACAAAATTTCTTTGATGATTTGATAGTGTGTTCTAAGACAATGAACAACCTCTGAGATAGTGCCAAGGTCCTGTCCCAGTTCCCATCCTGCATGTGCAATATTATCAACCATGATCCAACCAAATAGGTTCTTCTATATACATTTAAGATTAATTGTATATATATATTTAAGATTAATGTTTATTACAACAAAATTATTAAATATAAATTAATTTTAGAGACCAAAATAATTAGTTACTATTTCATTAAATTAGAGATTATCTTATAAATTAAAAAGCTATTGATATTTAAAGTAGTTTCTATTATTAATAAAAATTTATAAAATATAGTATCTAACCATTACATACCAAAATTTTAACTACTTACTAGCTATTTTATATTTTAAATTATTTTTTATTAATCTTTTAAAGACTAATTTAGAATCTAAAATATTAGTTGCTAAAACTTAGGTAATTAATTTAAATACAAATTTAAAAATTATTTTATAATTTTTTTTTAATAATAGAACCATTTTAAATATGAATAATTTTTTAATCTCTAAATTAATATTTAGTTTAGTTAATATAATGACTAATTATTTTTCGTCTTTAAATTTAGTTATTATTTATTGATTTTTTTTTATAGTGGTTAGGAAAACTCTTGTATATTACAAAAAAAAGTTATTAAGTTCCTATTTTTTTTACATATGTTTAGTGCAAGAAAAGTGATGATATTATGAAAATTAAACGAGTATGAAGAAGAGTAGAAGTAGTGATAAGATGCAAAGTTGACTTGGTGGTCGTCGAAAATTGAAATGGCGATTTCCATGCGCTAGTCGGTGGTTGCCGAAGGCAAAGGTAAACATGATCGCCGGTCGATGAAGCGGCGATCTCCATGAAGTGGTCGGTGAAGTTGTGTATCATTGCCGTATTCGAAGAACGGAAGATCAGGTACTGAAAATTACTGA
>Ga0123342_1003166_pt1 | contig 26693 bp, 9 predicted proteins | sample Turbeawhitnodule_FD_89960 | JGI IMG/M metagenome (GOLD analysis project Ga0123342, IMG submission 89960) | Root nodule microbial communities of legume samples collected from Mexico - Turtle bean Mexico white nodule | ecosystem: Host-associated > Plants > Roots > Nodule | place: Mexico: Nepantla...
GGTTAAAAAACCTCCGTTATTTTGTTGAGGTTTTAGAAAAAACCTCCATTAATTAAATCAATTCCTAAGGTTATATTAACCTCCACTAAATAACCTCTATTAAAACTTTTTTTTCTTGTAGTGAATGGAGAGTCAATATTCATTTTTTTTACTTTGGATTTGGTCGTCCATTCAATCAGAGAACACTCGAGTGAGTCAAATCAATTATCTCTCCTTTAGAGTTAATGTTGCTCAAACAACATTAGTGCACTTAAGTGATATAAGTGATCACTCAAACAATGGTTCCAAATTTTTGTAATTGTTCATTTTTATAAGTTATCTATAACTTTATGAAAATCATTAGACTCATTCCACTTTAGACATGACCTCCACCAAATCGAGTATAACAGCTACTAGATTGTTATTCTTATTAATGAGAATAACTAGTAGTGGGACGAAATGAATGAAAATTGTCGTCAATATTTATGTTGGAGATTGCGTCAAGCAACTAGGAACTAAACATATATATCATGCAATCATGTAAGTTCCTTACGACGCTAATTCACTAGATACGTATGTTTTAAATAATTGATTATGTTTTAAATGTATATGTTTGGATTATGTCTGAATAGTGACAAACATGATATCAATGAATTTCTAGACCTCAACTTATTTACTAGATGGATGATAAGAAAAAAAAATTAAAATGTGTATCACCAATAACATGGTTAAACAAGACAAATATATTTATTTCACTCCATATATTTTCGAGTAAATCTATTTTTATTAAAAATATTTATAGTCAATTATTTAAATATCTTGTATCGACTATTAAAAAAATGTCAATATTATTAAAAACTACTAGTTATATTGTTGTAAGATCACGCTGATGTATAATTATGTTCCTTGCACAAGAAATTCATACTCTAAATAAGTAATATATTAACAATAAAATTTTACTTTTTACATCAAGTTAGTCTTATATAATATAATTTATATAATATAATGTGAGTAATTTAACCAATATTTTTATATTTTTATTATTTATTCTAGATACAACATCTTAAACGACAAACTAAGTGAAAGATAAAAAAAAACTTATGTGAATGCAATTAAAAGTATTTTAGTTACATTGTTTATTTAAATTTTATATTTAGATTTATTAATTTAATTATGTTGATTTTAATTAGAGTGCAATACATAAACTAGAAGTTATGAATGTAAGTAGTACCTATTACAAGGGAAAACTATCATTATAAGAACTAAAATTGATAAAAGTTCGGATAAGATCATATGTTATAATTGACCAATACACTAATACATTAATTATTTATTGTTTACTAATTTTATGTTAATTTGTGTAAATTATATTGTAGTTTTTCAACCGGTCGACTAATTATCATTGAATTACACCAAAAATATGTAATAAAGTATTCAATAAATATTTATAACACCTTATGATATATATATATATATATATATATGATAAAGTTGTATATTTTATAATATTTTATCTTTAGAACAGTTTTAATTATACTTGAAAAATTATAATATATAACATATTTTTCGTAATTTATATGTTGACTTAATGATTTTGAACTTTAATTTTGAAATCATATATATTATATATTAGTTCAAACTATTAGAAAATTATTAAAAATAAATTAATTTTAAAAATAAAAAAAATTATTTACTATGACTAAATTAAATATTATTTTAAAAATTAAAAAAATATTGATATATAAATTAATTTATATTATTGATAAATAATTTTTAAATTAGTATTTAATAGTATATAATTTAATCGAACTAATTATTTTTTATCTAAAATTTATTTTTATTTAATGATTTTTTATAATATAAATTATTTATTTATAATTATAATTATGTTTGTGATATTATATGACCTAAAGTAAGATAAATCTTAATTAAGCGTGATAGTAAATAATTGTGAAAAGTCTTTTTCATATATAATTAAATAGAAGACCGTAATTCTTACTATGATTATCGTGAATAATAATTTTAACAAGAAGTATAATTGAAACTGTATTTTAAAAAATAATTAAAAAACATATTATGATTATTGCCACTATAATCATTGTCATATCTCACAAAATAACAACTATAAATTTGGATGTGTGTGGAAATAAAATTATGATTCTAAATCATCATTGAATTTTTGTTGACTATACATGTATTAATAACCATTCTAGACAAGATTGTTAATTGTCCTATCTGCCCCGGTGGACCTACGTATTATAATTCAACCTTGAATATTTTGAGCAAGGTGATATTTTCCTCTTAAAGTTAATTAGTTTATTATTTTTAAGCGATAACAAAGTATTTTCAACCTCTATTATATATGTTTATTTATTGAAAAGATTCACTATGCATTTCTTATTGACAACATCTTAAGAAAAATTGTTTTTTTTTTATTTCTTTCTAATGTGAGCTATTTTTATATAAAAAATCGTTTATTTAGATAATAAGTTGTATATTTGGAACATCAACTTTAGTGAAAAAAATTCTCAAAAATAATTTTATTTACATGAATCTAAAATTTGTAACTTACGATTATTTTTTTACATTTTTTTTTATCTTAAAACTACTTTTCAGCAAACTAATAATGAATTCTGTATAATTAAAATAATTTAGTTTTTACAATAATCTTATAAACCAAACTGTTGTTATTTTATCATAAAATATAATATATTGGCTAATGCTTTTAGTTTTCAATGTTAAAAAAATTATTTCAATTTTATTCTTTAATAATTATTGTCTTAAAATGTATAAGGATGTTTTTATAAAATTTAAAAAAGTAAAATATTTCGAGAAATTTTAAAACTTATGAAATCCTATCCATGCATTTTTCAAATAAAAAATAGAAAATTTGAAGGCAGGAAACTAATTTACAATCAAACAACTTCAAAATCGCTTCCTTATCATTTTTAAACACTTCTAAAGGCAAAACTTTCACATCTTTAGGTTATCTAGTAATCAAATAATGATTATCTTGTCAAGCTATATCTTAAATATCAGGGACGAAATCAATCTTGCAAGAGATTGAAAAACAAAGTGTTTTTTCACATCAAACTCAACATTCAAGAATCTACATCATGTTTCAAGATAAAAAAAAAAAGTCATATACTTCTCTATACATGTGTTCTTTAAAAGTTTATCATGAGAATGAAAATGGTTTTAAAAAATATTGAGTCCTATTCTTCATCTAGAAACACTAGTTTTAGGGTAGATTTTTTTTTTATAAGAAGTGAAACATTCCTTAAATATTTTAATTTATTTAATTTTTAATTGCTCATAAAAAAAATTATACTTCATAAGAAACCAACACGTTATCTGTTGAAACTCGTATTTTGTAAGTAAACTCTAGAGGATAAAAGTATGTATTTGTGCTTCTGGGCTGGGCTTACATCAATGTGTGTGTGAACAAGACTTCAATTTTACATTTGCTAGATGGGCAAAGAATTATATTTCATCCAGTTCTAATTTTTAGAGGATATGGATTGAGTGTAAAATAGGCTTCTAGCTGGTCATTTTTTTTTTAGATAAATATAAAAAATATTTAATTTTATTTTGAAATAAATATACTATTTAATTAAGCTCTCATCTTTTTGTTTGTATAAATAATGATGTGCAGATGATATTCACATTTTAAATTAAATTAAAGATATTTTTAATATAATGACATTCATTAACATTGGGTTAGTTTAATTTTTTTTATATCTGTGTGTACGTGTGTTGATGAATATAAAAAAAATATAGCCTAAAAAATTTAAGTGAGTAATATATAAAAAAAGTTAATTTAATATCGATGGAATTAGTTTACACTACTATAAATAGAATTTTTAATATCGATTAATTTTTACATTTTACATAAGATAGAGAATCAATATAGATATCATCCAATAAAAGGGAAAAACCTTTTTATATTGGACTTTAACCTATGTTGTAGAAAGTGGATCGTATAACATCTATTAGTGATACATCGATTTTATATATTCCCTAAAATTGCATAAAAATAATATAATATTAAATCAAAAGACATTTCTACATGATTAAAGTTTAATATCGGTAATGTAGAGGAACCAATGTTTATATATATGTTTCAAGTTTTAACTAACATTACAATTATTAAATAAAAACTATAATTTTACATACCAAAATAATTAGTTATTATTTAATTAAATTAGATATTATTTTATAAACTAAAAAATTATTAGTATCTAAAATAATTTTTATGAATAATATTTTTTTTAAAATAATTTCTAAATCGATATCTTATTATTAGGTATCAAAATTTTAGTTCTTACTATTTTATATTCTAAATTAGTTTTTATTAATATTTTATTAAAAATTAATTTAGAATATAAAATATTAGTAGTTAAGATTTTGGTAGCTAATTTAGATATCAATTTAGAAATTATTTTATAAATTTTTAATAATAATAGAAATCACTTTAAATACAAATATTTTTTAATTATTAAAATAATATCTAATTTAGTTAATATAGAATTATTTTTTTCTTTAAAATTGTTATTAATAACTTTTTATATAGTATAATGTACTATATGTAGTTTTTTTTTAAGTTCCATTAATATATTTCTCAACATATAATTTGAATGATGTATAATATTTTTTTTTCAGTCAAATAATTTTTTAATATTCAATCAAAATAATAAATATTAAGATTTATTAATTAATATATAATTATGACAACTAAAAGTAATTTATAATTAAAATAATATTTAATATTTATCTAATTTATCTAATTTATAAAATATAAAATAAATAGTCGAATATTATAATTTTTTAGAAGTAATGATAGGAAAATGGTAATGATAATAACCTTTTGCAAGTGGTGATAGTGCAACAGAACTTAAGGGTGGTGGTTGCGACGCAACACCGGTGACATTAACTTCAAGCTGGTGTGGTGTAACCAAAATATGTTTTCAAAGAAAAGAACGATACACAAAGCAAGTGATTACAATAACAAAGTAAGGTGAAAGAGACAGACTAAAAAAAAGAGAAAAGAACGTGCTCATTAAAAAAAAAAAAAGGAAAAAGAATAAAAATAAAAATGAACAAAAGGTAATAATAAAACATTTTATATCAATTACTTTATTATTAATTGTTTTTACTAATAATGAATTTTTTTTGCGACTAATATTGTAAGATTCTCTGAATTGTTATGCGAGTCTCGGTCGACGGTCTTGGTATTATTGATTTGAAAGTTTTTAAAGTAGTAGTTTTAGGGAAATGGATTTGGCGTTTGGGGACAGACAAGAGCGACTAGTGGAAGGACATTCTTGAGTCGAAATATGGAGGGTAGAGAAATCTGAGGGAATGAAGGAGTACTGCTAAGTGTCCATTTGGTGGAAAGATTTGAAGGAGGTTTGAGTTTCGGAGAATTGGGAAAGGAGGTTTGAAGATTGTTTCAAGTGGAAGATTGGTAATGGGAAGTTAATCAGTTTCTGAGAAGACAATTGAACAAGGTGTGGTGACTTGAAAAGTGTTTTTCCAAGGTTGTGCTTTTTGAGCATTCCTTTTAGGTCTAAGTTGGCTGAGTTTGGGAATTGGGTTGATGGAGTCTGGGAGTGGAAATTAGCTTGGAGAAGGAACTTATTTAAGTGAGAAAAGGTTTTAGAGAGTCAATTTCTTCAAGAGCTCCAAGGGTTGAGGTTGAAGTTGGATCTGGATGATGGCTGGGTCTGGAAGGACAAAGAGTTTTATTCTTATTCGGTCAATTTTACTTATGTTTTCCTTAGGGGTGAACCTGAAGGGGAATCAATTCTGTGTATGTAAAGTTTTTGAAGACTAAGGTTTTGCCTTCGCCCCAAGTTATTGCTTGGAGGGTATTGAAAAATTAGTTAGTCATCAAGAATAATTTAGTAAGAAGAGGAATAGAGCTCGAGAATAATTTATGTATTATGTGTGAGATGAAAGAGTAGTCTAGCGAACAAATGTAAATTGATGCAATCTTTATTTTCTATAAATTTATGTAAAATATAATTGAAATTGCAATGAAAGAGTGTAGATATATATTTGTTTATTGGTCAATAAACAGGGATTCTTGAAATGGTTGGAACATTCTCGTTCATGTCACATGCATGTATCGCTATCATACCTAATAAAGTTTCTCTTTTTTTTCTGATTCTCAGCACCCAATTATATCACTATCAGAGAATTAATGGATATGCAGGAGGTGGAGTTTGTCTTGCAAGTGGGCACTGTTAGGAAGATAAGGTGCACCCATTAGTTACACGTTTGCATGGGTTGGTGATGACATGACTTGGATTAACATAGCATCAAGTTGCACGCGGCGAACGACGCTGATTCTTAGTCAAATGACGTGCAGCCCATCTCCTAACATACTCATTCTTTCAATTTTTCCCTTTATCGCTTATTTCTTTCAAGTAATGTATTATATACGAATATCAAATTGTGGGACATATTATGTCTGCTCAAGTGTTTCAGAAGAAAATGAGGCAAAAATATGGTGTATGTTCATATATGAAATTGTCGTTCATCAGTTGAGAAAAAAAGGAGAAAAGTTACGTAAATATATGGGAAAATACGAAATTAGTTTTACTTTATTTCGAGGGTTACAGAGAAAAGAGATATAAATTGATTATGAGTTTTCTTTTCTAAAGGTTAATTAGTCGGTGGTGAATAATCAATTATGTGTGTTGATTTTTGCTTTATGTTTGGCTTGTATTGTGAATTTATATATATATATATATATATATATATATATATATATATATATTTTGTTAGATGTAATGATATGTTAGATAATTTACAAAGAATCCTACGAGAATGCTGAATAATTAAATGTAATTTAACTTTCTTTTCTCGCCATATTGTATTGTGCAATCTTATATTTAATTTTAATTAGGTGATAAATTTTTAAATTAATTTTGATTTATTTTATTAAGTTTTATGAAATTTACAGTTTTACTTAAATTTTTTACAATTATTTTTATTTTAATTTTATCAAAATTTACTCTCAACAATTTTGTATGTATCCACAATGTCACTATTTTTTTTTTCAAGTAATGCATAGTTACATGAGTAATGTTTTTTTTTTTATCAGCAATAAAAAATAAATAAATGGGAACCACTTCAATGGTGGTCTAACCCTTATACATAAAGAACCAACGCCTTACCAACCTCCTACCAAGAGACACCTTCCAACTTAAAAAATGAACAACCAAACCAAACTCAAGAAAGCATTAAACAACCAGCCTCATACAATCCACTGGATTCAAAACCCAGTTGGGGTACGTAAAAGAATTACAACAGGACTTTGCAAAAATTCAAGACCAAACATTTACCTGTACCCCCAAACATTTACCAAACATTTACATGAGTAATGTTTTAAGTTGCGTTTGGATTGGAGATGAAATATGTGAGGATTTGAGAGATTAGTTGTGTGAGGATTTGAAATGAAATTGTGAAGAAAGTGAGTGTGTTTGATTTGGGTATGTTAGAGTGAATTTGTGAGACAAATTTATTGAAGTTTGTGAGTGATGTGATGGTTGTAAGAGATTTTTTAATTTGTTTAAAAGGTGTAAAATGTAAGTTTACAAATTTACCATTATATATAAAAATATTTAAATAATGAAATATGAAATATTTGTTTATATATTTGAGTTAATTAAAGTATTCTAAATTCTTTTCAGTATAGTTGAATAATTTATTTTGGTATTGTTGAATAATTATTTTTGGGAAAAATATGATTTAGTTAATATTATCAAAACATAGAAAGAATCGTAAAAAATAATATTACCTAACTATATACAAATTTACCGTTATATTTATTTATATATTTTGAAAGTTTTTTCTATTCATTGAATTATAATGTATGTAGATACATAACCATGTAAATATTTTAGAGGCCATTTTATAATGAAAAATGTTATATGTAGAGTAAATTGTACAACACATTTATTTATAAAAAAGAAAAAATATATAGAACATTATGAAATATCATACAATATGATGGAAAAATAATAGAAATAAAATGTATTATTATATTATATATATATATATATTATTATTATTATATGAATGACATATCTATTTTATAATAACCTTTTCTTTTAGAGATCATATTAACTTGACTGTTAAACGATAATTATTACTTAGTACCATTAGGTTATTAATTCAGTTATTAGCCTTAAATGTTGGTTATTAATTCAGATTTTATTACCTTAAATTATTTACCGTTATTATTGCATTAATGGACAGTTTACAGGGCGGTTAAATATATATTATTGGAGTAAATCATAATGAAGGTAATCACTTCAGCAATCCAATTACATTCAGTCGGTTTTTACAACCTTTTGTTATTTTCTTCAAGTAGTTTATGCAACTTCATTATCAGTTTTTATCCTTGATAGACAAAATTACAATCGGTGGTGTATGCAAATGTGAGTATTATCATGAGTTATGAGATGTCGTTGAGGATTGTCTGCATTAGCTGATAATGCAACTGAAGCACAACAGGTAGTGCATCGTAACGAGAAGAAGAAGGACAAGAAGGTTTTAGAGTTACTTCTAAACAACTCATGTAACAAATAAATATAACTAATTACATATCTTTATCTTATTTTCTATTTTTCTGCGCTTTCATGGTTGCTATTGTTATAATTATTCATGTTAACCCTTTTATCAACAAATAAGTAGAACCTCTAGAATAACCTCTAGAAAACTGATCAAACATAATAATTTGATTACCAATAAATTTGAATTCACTGTCTATCGAACAAATCATAAGCAACAGTCTCATTGAAATCCTTGTCATTGCAATATATGAGAGACTATTCCTTTGTGTTGATGCAATAATATAACATTGTTTCCCTTGTGTTTAAACATGACTTCCTCCGTATAAGATGTTAATGAAGTTGTATCACTGCACTGTTATATTTATAATTAAACTGTCTAGATTTTCGTTTCGTATATTTTAGAATTCTGTGGATTATATTATTATCAAGTTCTTATATCATGATATTTTCTCCGAAAAATATAATATTTTAAGTATATATCTTGAGAAGACAAGATAAAGGTGTAATGATTGCTGTTTGTCCACCTTTAATTATGGATAAGATACATTGGTGACAATCCAATTTGGTCGATTTCCAATGGTGATGATTTATAACATGTACTTCATTGTCATTGATTTAAAGCTAAAATGAGTTAATCTGTCTGCTATCAAGGTTGGAAGTGGATAGATACATGAGGATGTGTGTTTGCACGAGCTCGTATATACAAATTCAAGAGGTCGCAAAATATTTGTGTAGGGTTTTCGGATCGGAGAGAGTTTTGTCCCAATTTGTTTTTCGAGTGGAAATTTATTTTGTGGGTTTGGAGTCATTGTTTTGTATGATTTGGAATGTAGTGCGTGTCTCACAATATCTTTTTTTTAAAAAATTTTAGTTAAGGTTGAGTAATATTTTTGTTTTTGCAAATGATGTGTGGGGTGTGATTTGGACTAGAGTAGTTAGCAAGTTGTGGAACATGAGAACAATGTAATTTTTAATGGTTATTTGTCCGATGTTTTAGAAGTGTTTGTCTTGGTTTAATTAAAGACTTGGTCGTGGGTCACCGCCAAGTCTCACTCTGCGTTTTTTTCATTTTCTGACTAGTGTCTCGACCCTCTGATTTTTATGATGATGATTTTTTGATGTTTTTTTCGAGGTGTTTGTTCTTTAGGGGGGTTCTCTAGGTCCAATCAGGTGGGTTGTTTTTAGGTGTCTAGCGGAGTAGCTTGGTTTGGGTGGGGGAGGCTTAGGATTTATGTTTTGTACAAGGGTTGAATCATCCCTAAAGTGGTTCACATTTATTTATTTTTTCAAAAAATACCTCTTCATTATATATCCTTACGGTTACAGTTACACATTCGATTATAAATAATTGTGAAATAAATTTGAGTATCACCTAAGTTTTATAATTCATTAGGTAGATAATGAATATGAGAGTTGTTTCTTTTAACCGTGAAGAGTAAAATAAATTTAGATATTATAAATATAATATTATGTAATTATTATTTTTATTTAATTTAATGGTATATTTTCTTTTTATTTATAACATTTTTTTATGTAAATATATTATATATTTTTATTCAATAATTTGTTTATATCATATCAATCCTGTTAAGGATGTATTTTAGGGTTGAATTTATTAGACTTATCATGTCATTCTCGATTTCTCCTTGTAAAGATATGTTAGAGATCCACATTATAAGAAATAATATTAAATTATAGTACATGAGTGGAGACAAATCTCATTTTATTAAGTCAATTTATGAGAATGAATTAAACCTAACTCATAATATGGTATTAGAAGTAATTTTTCTATATTCATCCCAATAATTTGTTGTTTTCTCCCACAAATATCATGGATGAAAATTTTAATGTTTCACAATCAAATGATTCTATATTCTAGTGGTATGATTATGTCTACTCTAGATACTATTTATTTTTTAATTATTTAGTTTTTTTCTGCTTTTTCTATCAATAATTTGTTTCAAGGTAGATGGATCACTGATTTCAAGTGTCAATATTCTTGTTGTTCATTCATTGTCGTGTTTTTATTCTCATAGATATCTCACTAATAAAACCCTTGTATTACCCGATCAATCTGTTAGTAGTGTTATTCAACTTTTTTTTTGTTTTAGTGCTTTATAATGTTTTTTATATACCACAGTTCAATTTTTTTTATTTGTTGCATGTCAATGCTTTATTCATAGTGATTTGTCAATAACCTTTCTTAAAAAAACATTTTTTATTCAAGAGATATTTCACTCCATAGAGATTATTGGAGGTAATCTTTTTGAAAGATTGCATGTGTTCTCTCCTTCATTCCTTTCGTATAATAATTGCAATTTTATTTTCTTTAATACTAATACAAATATTATTTTTTAGAATATTGTTTCTTGTATTTAAACATTCTAGATTTAGACAAGTTTCTCACAAATTCTAACTTTTGAGTAATGCATTTCTTTCTATATATATATTTCATAACTTTTCTACTTCTAATTGTTAAATTTGTCATCTTACAAAGTTTAGAAGATCATCCTCCACTTCACTCAAAGATCATCCTCCACTTCACTCAATAAGGTGTCTCAATCATTGTTTAATGTTACATTGTGATATTCAGGAACCTTACGGTAAGCCTACTTAAGATGTCAAACAAGATATATATAGAAGGTTAATTGGAAGACTTATGTACTTACTAATTATATGTGAGACATTACCTTTTCAATTCACAAGTTAAGTTAGTACATGAAGAATTCATTAATCACACATTTAACTATAACTCATCACTTGTTACAGTACTTAAAGTTTATTCCAAGTCAAAGTCTCTTTTTCCCCAGCTAACAACAAATGTTATCTTTCGGCATATCTTGATGCATACTATATCAATTGTTTACACACTAGGACATTTGTTGACTTTTGTGTTTTTCTTAGTGATTCTTTGCTCTTTTAAAAGTATGTCAAACAAGATACTTTGTCCAAATCTTCGGTAGAATCAAAATATTATGTCATGTCATCAGTGGTCAGTGAGTTAATTTGGCTACAACGATTACTTAAATATTTTGAAGTTTCAATTGATAGACTATGATCTTCTTTGATGAAAATATATCATGCATATTGTTTTTATCCCCTCCCACATAAGATCCAGACATATAAATATTGATTGTTATTTTATTTGTAAGGTTATTCAAAGGAAACTCTTTCAGTCATTTATATAAACATCAAGCATCAAATAGTTGACATATTCATATATATTTGTTTTTTTTTTTTTCATTTTGTGTTATTTTTCATGTGATGACACATGATTGATGAAGTTTAAGATATTAGTCTAATTGAGATATCAGGCCTCATGTTATATGTAACATTAATTTTATAATATATATATATATATATAAGAAAATTAAATAACTGATTATATAATATTTGTAATATTTAATTATATTTTATTCTAATATTTTTTTTAAGTTAAAGAATATAAATGAATGTTGGTGATTATTAACTTTTTCGATAAAATGATTGAAGAAAATAGTAGGAAGATCTTATAAATGCAATTTTGTTTATTCAAAATATGTTTTAAAATTAAAGTTGAAATAAAATTAAATAAAAAGGGTATAATGCTTATTTCATAAAAAAACTCACTTTTATTTTATTTTTCTTTTGTACAACATATAAATTTTTCATTTTTTTATTATCTTTCTCTTAATTTAAAAAAAATTATATTTAATTTTTTTTTCTTTTTGTCCAAACCAAACATTAAGCACATAGAGTTTTAAACTCTTTAAGCAAAAAGGCTAACTTTATGATAGATCTTTCGATTGGAGAGACAATAATTTATTCTCAAATTTTTTTATGATAAAACTAAAATCTTGGTAGATCTTTTTGTCGATCAAACAATAAAATGGTTCAATTTATAACATTTTAGTCTTACGAGATGAAATCTCCAACCCTTGGCATGAAAGGTACTATTTACAAAAAAATTAATCTTAATTAACATAATATTTATATTATTAAAATTTATAATTCTTATTTATCACAATAATATTAAAGAAAAAATTACTCATTGGGCACCAATACTCTTTAATCCATAAACTTAAAAAATCTCATATTTTTATCCATATGTAAGAAAAACAACACCATTAATAGAAGTTGACATCTGTTGCAATTTACGATTTAGTTCATGTACTTCCACTAATTTTAAATTTGGTAATGACACAATATTTGTCGTTTAGCTTCTACACTAAAAAAATTATTGTTTTAATCCTTCTAGTCTTCATCATGGTTTTAGTTCTTTCCATTGAAAAAGTTATGTTGTTAATAGTGAGTAAAGTGACCTTGTGTTGCATTATAAAAGTACTTTTTATTCTTTATACAAACAATTATTTATCTTTCAACAGCCTTCATCTTTCTTCTTCATTGCCACGGAATTGAAACTTAAAAGTTCTTTAACAGTTATTTCATTGTTAGAAATTTAAAAAGATAAACTTCTATCACACATCATTAGATGATTTTTTGTGACTGCATCACAAAAACAATATCTCCTTGGACTTGTATTTATTTATTTTAATAGTAAATACAATAAAAATAATGATAATACTAATAATGATATTAATATCGATAAATAAAATTAATAATAAAAATAATAATAAAGTGGAATACATATACTACATACAACTACCATATATATTAGCACAAGAATTAAATGTGACGTTATAATAATATTTGTGTCTTAAAAAATAACTTTATAAACATATTGTCATATAGATATAATTTAAATATATGTACAATTTATATAAGAAATATTAGTCATAGAAAATATTTAGAATTATATTTATTATAAAAAAAAATCCGTTATAAATAAAAAAAATATGTTATATATATATATATATGGAATATTAATTTTTCTTATACATTTTTGTGTTCGTGCAATGAATCTCGTATATATTTGAATGAAAATATAAAATTATAGATTTAATTATCTTATTCGTCTTTACATTTATATTTAGGGTCAATATTCAATTTAGTACCGTAATTTTTAAAAAATCAATTTGATCCTTATATTTTTTAAAATGTATCCAAATTGATCATTTTCGTTAAGTCTCACCTAACAGCGTTGGGTGTTGCTTACGTGACATAGAGAAAATATCTATGTGCCAGAGGGAGTGTGTTTATGTGAAGAGATGTGAGATTGAGAGTTATTATTATTAATATTATTACTATTACTATTATTATTATTAGTACTATTACTATTATTACTATTATTGTTATTATTATTTTTATTAGTAATATAACAATAATAATAATAATATTAATATTATTTTTCTTAATATTATTACTATTATTATTATTATTAGTAGTAGTAATAATAACAATAATAATAATAATAACTCTCAATCTCACCTCTCTCCACATAAACACACACTCTCCACATAAACATTCTCTCTTTACCACGTAAGCAATACCTGACGCAGTTAGGTGGAATTTAACGGAAATGATCAATTTGGATACATTTTAAAAAATATAGGACCAAATTGATCTTTTTAAAAATCACGGTGTATGAAGTTCAGACACTCCTCTTAAATAGCGTGTCAGTGTCCGATACTCGTGTTGGACATCGACACTCGTATGACACATGTACGACACGTATCTGTGAAGTGTCCAATTCAAAAAGTATTTGTTAGATTTCTGATAATTCTAATACGGTTCTAACACAATTTTAAAAAGGAAAAATACATTAATTTTCTAAAAATTCAAATTTTATTGTATAAATTGTTATCATGATTATAAAAATAAGAAACAAATCCTTGTGAACTAGTCATGAAAAACATCTTTCTGCTCCAAACAATAATTTGGAACATACTTGTGCACATAAATCTTTATTGTCAATTTATATAATTCATAATTATATAATATATAGATCTGTGTCCCCGTGTCCTACATTTTAGAGATTTTACGTATCTTCGTATTCGTGTTGTATCAGTGTCGGTGTCAGTGTCTGTGTTACATAGATCACGGTACTAAATTGAATATTGACCCCAAATATAAAGACGAATAAGATAATTAAATCAAAATTATATTATTAGTTTGAATGTTCAAATTATGAAAACTATATTGTTACAGTAACTTTAATCAACATAGTTATACATTTTAACGACAAAATAGGGGGGAAATCATTTGTATTCTACACATGTTTTATACTAGACAATAAATTAGTATAAATCTTTATAATTTTGTAAATTTAAATAGATAAAAAAAATTACTGTTATTATTTATTTATTTTATTGCGGAAAAAAAAAAAATTTAGAAATTAAACAATTTTATGTACAATTTAAATTTAAATACATTAAGTGTAAAATCATATGAATATACATAATCTGTAATTTAATGCAATTAATATCAGGTACAAATGATTTATATCTTATTCTTTGGGGAATGATATATCACAAAAATTATCAATTTGTAAATGCTGTATAGGATTATACATTAATTATTTTATTTTACATTAAAATTATTATTTAATACTATAATTTTTAGTAAAACTCACTGGCAACTGTAATTTCGGTCAAATATCTCCTGCATTTTTCAATCAACATTTTTTTTAAAATGGTACCAAAAAAATAGGAGCATTGTTTTCATACAAAATTATTAAATACTGATTCAATTAGTCTCATTATTTGATATGATTACGCAGCTTTATTGTGTCTGATTTGTTCTTAATTTACTACGCAACATAACCGAAAAGGGTAATCAAAATTGGGCACAGTTTTCACTCAAAGGCCTGTTATGTAATTTCGAAAGGCTTCTCTTGCTATATATAAAACCACCCTCTTCACTACTCCTTTGTCTAGTTTTGTTGAAACTCGCACCACAGAGACAGAAAAAGGAGAAAGAAAGTTCAATAGTTAGAGAGAGAGAGAGAGAGAGAGAGAATGGCAGCTTCTTACTGTGTTGAAGAAAGAAAAGAATGTGTGAGATGGGTGGAGAAATATTTCAAAGATTGCCTCTGCAATATGAAAGATGAAATCTCGTTCAGTCTGGGTCTCACAAGTCTAGTATTCTGGGGAGTTGCTGAAATTCCTCAAATAATAACCATTTTTCGAACTAAGAAAAGTCATGGAGTATCCCTCCTTTTTCTCCTCACTTGGGTCGCTGGGTTAGTCAATTTTTTATTTTTTATTTTTTTTTATTTTCATTAACTTTACCCAATATTCCAGATGCAACATGGTGTGTAACTAACTTTTTCCACTTTCAATTTTCTAACGAAATCTTTCGGATCAAGTCCACTAAAACAGGCGCTAATTTGCTTCGTGAATTTACTAATTATGAATGATGACTGGTTGCAAAAATATATCTGATGCAGGGATATCTGCAATTTGACTGGTTGCCTTCTTGAACCAGCTACTGTGAGTATTTCTGAACCATTACTATAATTTCTTTCACCATAATTGGTCCTGCCAAAGAGACACACAGAATCCTGACATACAACTGGGTGCCATTACTCTTTCTTTAATCATCAATTCCATTTTATTGTTCACTAACGTTCATCTCCTTTGTCTCTTTCTCTTTTTCTTTCTGAACGATTGATGGATGCAGTTGCCAACACAGTATTACACAGCTCTGGTAAATTCATTGCAACCGTCAATTTTTGTTGCATCTTCTTTATTCTTCCTATTCTATTAATCCTTTTCTATCGTTAGTTGGTCTTAGAATCATTTATTAAAACTGCATGATAATGAATATGGATATATAATCTGGTTGGTTATGCAATACTCTTCACTGTCTATTTTTAAAAACCATAATAATTTAGGAAGAATGTGTGAAAGGATTGAAGGTCAGTTTAGTTCTGGACACGTGTCAGCTGTTTGGCCCCAAACCAATATCGCTGGCTTCACTTGGTTGGTGGTGTGGGCTGGCGCAGCCTAGTAATACTGCCAAATCGCCCTTTAATAACTTCATTTTATTTTCCAAAAAAGTCTCATTTATTTTCATGAGATGATTTCACATTTTAAAGGTATTTGCAAAAACCGCCTTTCCATTTTGAAACAAATCTAGAAGGAAAGTTTAAATAAAGTAGAAGCTACTAAAAAAATAGTTGTGAGGGACCTTGTGAGGGACCAAATAGAGAATAAAGAGCGAGAGAAGTATGGGGAGGATAGAGAGAAGAGAAAGTAGATTTCTACAACCCCTAAAAGATTTTTGTTGCTTTTGAATATAATAATTTAATTACTTATTCTCTTTTAAGTTTAACTAAAACAATTTTTGGTTTAACATCTTCGAAGAAGCTAGAACAGAAATTCGAAAGGAGAAGAGAGATTTATCTTTTGTTGTCCACAGTGTTGATTTATCTTTTGTTGTCCACATTACTAAGTGTTTATTTATCTTTTGTTGTCCACAGTGAAAAAACTTAAAATTTCATGGAGCTGCTCAAACTCTCATTTTATGATAAGTTTTTTTATTAGTTTAACAAATATTTGTGATAAAGTATCCGAAAAAAAGAAAGTACGATTTACTTTTTTAAGGAAATATAAAATATTCGTAATTCTTAGAGTGAAAAATCATTTATAAGTTACTGAAGTCAAGTGGGCACTAGGATTAGACTTCCCCCAGAATCCTCTGTAACTAGTTAGCTTGCTTGTATCTGAAATGCATTATGATAATTCTTCATTTTAAGTAACGAAAATTGCAAGCTTGATCTTATTAATGAGCAGTGAAAGTTGTGTTTGACAGCTTTACACAATCACTACGATCGTGTTACTACTGCTAATCATATATTACGACTACATAAGCAATTGGTACAAACTTCGTCAGAAGGTCAACCACAAAAGGGTACAGTTACAATTTCTTAGATTCCCTCTCGTCGATTATTCAAATGAGCAATTCACAAAACTTTGTTCTGTCTCTCAAATTAGTTAAATATCAATCGAAGGATCATCATCATCGTCATACCTTGTTATGTTACAGGATGAAGAAGAAGAGAGAAAACAATTGAAGCCACCGAAACCAACCTACGAGTCAGGAATTCCAATACCAAATGGCACACTCAAAGCAGTACCTAGACAGGAGTACTTTTATATGTACGCATATATTTTCTTCCCACTATTATGTCTAGTGTTCATTGTAAACGCTATTTTTTTATTATCTCGGTAACAAAAATCTTAATGGCGATGTAATGAACTGAAGTGTAATTTTTTGAATTGAATTGGATTAATTAATTGTGCAGGTCAGCAAGATCATTGGCTGGAAGTGGCACTCCACCCTGGGGAACTTACATGAGAGCTGCTAAAAGTGGTCCTTCAGCCATGGAATCCATACATGACTCTTCTTCCGAGGATGATGAAACTTATCCAGCTTTCTCAAAAAATCCTCCAACCAAAGCTAGGCCAATCCCACGTCCTGCAGTTGTGAGTTCTTCAACTGCTTAACATGCTTCCAGCTTTAATATATTGGCATAATCAGATATTTTTTCAGGAAAAAGATAATTTCAATCAAGAAAATAACGTCACACAAATACCAAAGCTCTCTTACTCCGAAAGTTACCTCTTTATATTCCTTAAATTTGTCTTTCATGCTTATTATGGTCTAAATTTTACCCCTAAAAAAGGTTACTGTGGTCGAAAGGGCACACTGAATCTTACTTATAATACCCTTGACATTTCAACTTTACCCTTAAACCAGAAGTTTTTTCTTTTGCCAAATGATGATTATTCTGGTACAGTTAGTCTTCTACATTGTGTTGTCATCGTATACTAATACACATACTACAATATTTGTTAATTAAATTGAGCACGTTTCAGGGAAGTTATGGTACATTTCTAGCAGCTGCTGTTAATTTGCCTCTCAAGGCTAATGCTTTGAGGGAAGGATACATAAGATTTGGTGGAAGAAAACTTTTGCAGGTGCGACTTGCCAGTGGTACTGGTGTCTTAATAATTCACACTCATCTTTTGTTTAGTGCTATTTTTGCTTTACATAACTATTAGTCGGTAGTTTCTAATAACTAATGTTCATCATAGGAATACGAGACACATAGTACATTTGGTCAAGGATTGGGATGGCTCATGGCTGCTATCTATATAAGTGGTCGGATTCCTCAAATATGGTTGAACGTGAGTGTCAAAATAATCCATGCATTTTTCTTTCTCGGGTTTCATCTATATTCATTTTCAGTATGATTATATTTTTTATATACGCTTTGTTGTTACTGATAAGTTGTCTTAAATTGTTGATTAATCAGATTAAAAGAGGCAGTGTGGAGGTAATAATACTCAGTAATCTCCATCTCTTGCTTCATATTAAAATTAAGTGTGAACAGATTAACTAGTATTTCAACATTTTTATGTATGCTCCCTTTTCTTTCATCCGAACAGGGCTTAAGTCCTTTCATGTTCATCTTTGCATTGGTCGCTAATGTCACTTACGTGGGAAGGTTCCAAACTCCATCCCCTGCTCATAAATTTGCATTCAATTATTATTTTTATTCTTCAAATTAAGTAATAAAATAAATTGATAACTCTAATAACTTGTTGATGCAGTATTCTTGTGAGAACTACAGAATTCGAAAGCATCAAAGCTAATATGCCATGGTTATTGGATGCAGTATTATGCGTGGCATTGGACCTTTTCGTATCCTATACACGTAGTTCTCGATGCAGATTATTATTTCAATTGGGTTGATATAACTGAAGTTATGTATTGTTAAAGAAAGTGAGATTATAAATAAAAACCTTAACAATATGACAGATAATATTGCAGTACATCTACTATAGATACTTGCCGAGGAGAGAAGAAAGAGGAGACTACTACGAAGGGGAAAGAGCTGCATCATCTTGACTTTTGTAGCTAACTGTGCTGTGACTGATTCATAGATACAACACTTTCAAGAGTAGGATGCATGCCATATATGTATGGTTTATGAGATTAGTAGCTTGTTTATTTGTTGAAGACATGATAATAGCTACTTCGAAATTGTTTTGTTGATTCAACAATGACTAACAAAGCTTGTGGAATTATGGGAAGTTAGGACTATGGTTGTTCTGAAAAAATGTTCACACTCCACTCCTTTATCACAACTCGCAGTTCAACCATCACAACTCTCGTAACTCTAATAAAATATTTTTGATGGTTTTATCATTCATCCAACGAGAAATGATTATTCAATCCAATTAATGCATGTATTTTTGTTTTTATAATTGAATAAATAAGTTGAAGTTGTAGATTAATCAAATGAATAATTAAGATGATATGATTGTTTGTTTTCTGGGTTAGCTAAGAGAGTTTTGGAGAGAAACTGAGAAGTAAGTTTAATGAGAAAGGTTATTGTTGAGTTTATGTATAAAGGTTGAGAAAGGTTATTGTTGAGTTCATGTATAAAGGTTGAGAAAGGTTATTGTTGAGTTCATGATAAAGTGATTCATATTTATTTATTTTTTATTTTTCAAAAAACTGAATAATTAAGATCTATTTATAAAAAATAGATTATTCGAATATTAACATTTAATATTATAAACAATTAGTCATTGTTATAATTGATTATAATTAAAATTAGTTTTTATTTGAATAAATTTGATGAAAAGGGATTTTAAAGTAATTAATTTTGCTTGGATATAACAAAAAAAAACATTTTTTACATACTAAAACAATAACAAAAATAATCAAAAGTTACACACTTTCATATTCAAGAAAACAATTTGATTCAAGAGACCTTTACTAGAGGTAGAAAGATCCAAATTAGTCTTAGTATACCTTAGTGTGACCTTTATTAAAAAAACAAGGTTTACTTCTAGAAAACTCTGGTTTGATTGAACTTATTGTCTCTCTATTAGATAGTTTAGTTTATTTTCACTCTAATTATTAATTATAGAAACAATTTTTAAATGACGTCAGTGGGACGAAAGTAATTTATTTCCAAATTTAGGAGAAAAAAATAACTTACAAATTTGGGGACTATTTTTTTTTTTTACAATATTAGAAACTAAAAATTAATTTAATTTTTTTTTTGGATCAAAAGAATAATTTATTGATCCAAATTCTATCAACAAAGATTATTTATTAATAATACTATATCATACCATATAATGTAGCAATGAGCATATAACCTCTATTAGTCACATCCTTAGGGACTAAAGATATGTTTTCTTAGACTGGAGGATTGATTTATTTTAAAATTTGAAGGATGAAAGCAAGAGTTATCCATAATTTCAGAGACTAATATGTAATTAAGCAAATAAATTCTATTTTGAATATTTGAAGCATGTTTCACACTTTCAAATTAATGTTTTAAGAAGCAAAGCTACGTGATGAAGGATATATATTTTTTCATCAGCATGTCACCAAGGTTATATGATTGTTGCTCATGAAATATTCTACCCTTTAGGTGGCACAAGCAAAATCAACTAGAGATTTTGTTTAAGTAGTGGAACCAAATGAACAATTTTTTTTCTTGAAGCAACAATGAATTATTAGATTGGTGCAATTTTTTTATGACTCCTACGCAAACAATAACGTTTGGTGGCAATCCATATTTTTTGATGTCCATTGATTACCATTAATTGGATTAACGGATAAATGAATATTATTAAATCATAATACAAACTTAATTATTATCATCTTTAAATTATGACAAAAGGATAAATAAATCCTTGATAGCGCATTTACAAAGTAAAGAAAAATCATAATACAAACTTAATTATTATCCAAATGGTAATAAATCAGTTTTAAAAAGTTTTCATATTTGTAAGCACGATTAAAATTATTTAGTCTTTTAACAATATATTTATTAAATTTCTTAAATTACATTTATATTACCACTCAATAATAACATAATACATTTTTAAGCATAAACGTGAAATGAAGTTTGATTACATATTTTATTGCTCTAACTATTATCATTTTATCAAATTATCTTTTTATTTATTTTTTCATAATTTAACATTAATATTTTCAATTTCACAAATCTTTCAGTCCATTAAAATTTTAATAAAGTTATAGCATGCCATGAAAATAACTAAAATAATGTATTTTTGTCATATTTTGTATAAAATATAATTGTTTTTTAATCCAATGTTATTTTATTTTTAAATTTTTTATAACACTTCATTACTCACTTACGTTAGAGATTATTTTATTTTGTAAGAAAATTATGAGAACCAAAATCAATAAAACAATCGTTAAAATATTAAATCTAAATCTCACCATATATGCATGATAAGAAACAAATTTCAGCCTAATAATTCTGTCTCTTCTCTTTTAATTAAGGCTAAGGATCTTTCACTGAAGACCAATTTTGAAGCAAGAATATCATAGAGTGTAAAGTTCTTCGTCCTGAAGATTCAAACCAGAGACAACAAATTCATCTGAAAATTTTCAGGCCAGTTGATATACACGATAATTATTAGCCTCTCCGCAGCTAAGGCATTAAAAAACATAAGAGAAAAATAAGAATATTAGGTTATATTATATGTTTAGAGTTTAAGCATACATATATCTCTTATTTAACAATTTGATTAGAAAATTTTATATATTTATTAATTTATAAACATGAGAGGAAATTAAAGATATAAATATAACAATAAGAATATTTCGCATTAAAAATGTAGTATTTAATAATTTTACAATAACAAGAAAGTTTGAACATTGTGTGTTTTGATTCCAATAAATTTTTAATAAAAAAATCGAAAACCTTAGAACTAGGACGTGCTCTACGCCTGAAGAGCATAATGAGTTTGGAGCAGATCGTAGGGAGCCCACAACGCGTCCAAAGGGCAAGGCATGTTGGCGTCGAGCCTGGCCCAAGGCTTCCCCTTCCCACTCCAATGCATCAGGCTCACAGGCCCAGGATGCAGTTCCCGACAAAGCCCACGAAAATTATCCCCGCCGAGCCCGTGCTGATTCCACCGACGATCCACCGCCGCAATCCTCCCGGCGAAAACCAGCAGGAACGGCGGAAGGGACCCGAGCTCGTAGATCCGCATCCTCTTCTGCAGCTCCATCCACTCTTCGATCGCCGTTGTGTAGTCTCCCTCGCGCCACCGCTGTAGGTCTATCACCATTACGCCGGTGTTGAAGTAGCACGGCCGCGTCCGGTTCGAGAACGAGAGCGAGAGCGAGGGGTTGGCCCAGAACGAGGGCGTGAAGTAGGCCGAGAAGTCAGCGGAGCAGTATTCCGGCGCGGCTAGGACCTCCGTGTCGCCGAGCGACGTGGCGGCGAGTTTGGCAATGTCGTCAACAAGGATTAAGTCTGAATCAAGGTAGACGACTCTGACGACGCAGCGAGGGAGGATATTTGCAAGGTAGCTTCGGGCGTAGTTGAGGGGCGTGTCCAGCGCTGAGCGTATGGAGGTGGAGACGAGGCGCGAAACGGCGTCGTCGTCGAAAGGATAGATTCGGAAATTCAAGTAAGGAAAGGAAATGGTTAATGTTTGGTTTAGAGTTGCGAAGGAGGAAGGTTGGGAAGCTGCGGAGACGAAGTGGAAGATTACGTTTTCCGGACATGAGCTATGTTGGAGCACGGAGAAGATTGCTGCCATGGACCCTCGGAGGTACGCCACGTCCAGGGTCATTGCCACGTGGACTGCATTCATGGGGCACGTGTGATTCGGGTGGTGCTGCAAGGTCTGGCATGTGGGGAAGTTGTAGAACTTTGGAGCTTCTTTAAAGCGTTGTTGGGTGGTGGTGGTGGAGAAGACGAGGAAGGTATATTGAAATGTGAAGAAGAAGAGGAAGAAGAAGGAAAATGAGGTGCTTGGTGCCATTGGTGGCATGAGTGAACAATGTGGGATTTGATTTGAACATGACAGAAAGAAAACGCGTAAGATGATATATAAAACATTTTAAAAAAATGAAAACGAAGGTTTTGGAATGTCTTATGTGTACAATGTTTGATTTTGTGTGGGGTTTTTCCACTTTCAACTCCACTTGGACAAAAATATTAGTTCCATTTTCTCTTTCATCATTTTATTTACCAACCCAGACGTCAACTCAACAGCCCATAAAAATCAACTACCATCGAAATAGAGATACCTTTCACCCTAAACTAGATCATGTCAATTAAATCGATTTCAAGCACGATAAAGGAGCAAGATGATGACTTTTTACGGCAAGTGCACCGCGTTTGTTAGAAGTAATAATTGTTCCTAAGGACGGATATCGATCCCACAAGGAACAGTGAATTATCAAGTATAATAATCGTTAAATATAAAACAAACAAAGCAATTGAAAGTGGTTGTGTTGGCGATGATTAATAAGAAAACAGACAAAGAATTAATTGTTTCAATTGGAAAAATAGGGATTAGGTTTCATCTCTCACCCTCATGTATTTTGATTAGCATGTCAATATTAAGTTCTTTAATTGAAATTGATGTCCGTATAAAAATCATTTATATCGATTCCTCCAATATAAAATCCTTAAGAATGTTCCCTAACTATCCATCCCTCGCATAATTATAAAAACAACTTAAAAATGAAGCTCAGACGTTAATAAAATAAACAAAGGTAACAACATAAAACTAAAATGTGGACTGGGTTGCCTCCCCGTAAGCGCTCGTTTAACGTCATCTAGCTTGACGCCTGTTTATTTCAATGTGGAATATCTTTGTGATCCATCCCTCTGTACACATTCTTCCCCTGCATTAAAATTTTTAAGACCATTAAAAAGATTTAAAGTTACCTCTTCATTCCTTAGTCTTTTCTGCCAATGAAAAAGAAAACAAGCGCATATAAACATTTTCAAGACCACCTGATTGAAAACCCATTGTTCCTACCAATTCATAAAATGTATCCAAATGTGAATATGGATCCTCATGTTGCTGTAAATTGATAGGTACTGATGACAGTGAGAAAATCGGGATTTATTTCCAAGGATTTGGTAGTAGTAGGTATTGCAATACTAGAAAAATGACATAATCTCCAAGTGTCTTCTTAATAAGTGGTGCTTGTTGTTCTATCATGTTGCTTTCTTCCTAACACATATTAGTGGAGAGAAAAAACAGAGAACTTTTTTTTTTCTTTAAAAAGAATAAAATGTACCTAAACCATAAACTCGTACAAACCCGTACAATCCTGTACAATACTCAAAACAAACTCGTACAAACTCAAAACAAACCCGTACAAACTCAATGCAAACTCAATGCAACCAAAACAAGGGGCAAAAAGAACAACAACCCTTATCTACCAACCCAGACATCAACCCAACAGCCCACAAAAATCAACAACCATCGAAATAGAGATACCTTTCACTCTAAACTAGGTCATGCCAATTAAATCGATTTCAAGCACGATAAAGGAGCACGATGATGACTTTTTACGGCAAGTGCACTGCGTTTGTTAGAAATAATAATTGTCCCTAAGGACGGATATCGATCACACAAGGAACAGTGAATTATCAAGTATAATAATCGTTAAATAAATATAAAACAAACAAATTGAAAGTGTATTGAAAGTGTATTGAAAGTGGTTGTGTTGACTATGATTAATAAGAAAACAGACAAAAAATTAATTGTTTCAATTGGAAAAATAGGGATTAGGTTTCATCTCTCACTCTCATGTATTTTGATTAGCATGTCAATATTAAATTCTTTAATTGAAATTGATGTCCGTATAAAAATTATTTATATCCATTCCTTAGTCTTTCCTGCCAATGAAAAAGAAAACAAGTGCATATAAACATTTTCAAGATCACCTTGAAAACCCATTGTTCCTACTAATTCATAAAATGTATCCAAATGTGAATATGGATCCTCATGTTCTATTGCTGTAAATTGATAGGCACTGATGACAGTGAGAAAATCGGGATTTATTTTCAAGGCCTTGGTAGTAGTAGGTATTGCAATACTAGAAAAATGTCTTGGTCCTTGGTACATGACATAATCTTCAAGTGTCTTCTTAATAGGGGGTGCTTGTTGTTCTGTCATGTTGCTTTCTTCCTGAAACATGTCAGTGGGTGGGGAGAAAAAAACAGAGAACTTCTTTAAAAAGAATAAAATAAAATAAAATAAATTTGAAGATAAAAATAAAAACAAAATATGTAAAATAAAATAAATAAAAAAAACAAAAAAAAACACATGACGTTAAGAGAAAAATAACAAAAATATTCAAAAAAAAAGAAAAAATATATAGATAAAATAAAAATTAGAAACAGAATAAAAGAAAACAATAAAAAACAAAGAAATAACATACTTAAAAATAAAAAGTAAATACTAGAAAAAAATAAAGCTAAAAAAAAAACTGAAAACTATAATTGTAAACTAACTAATATTCTAACTAAGCTTACGTAAAAATAAAAATTAAGATTAGTAATAAAATATAATTAAAACAAATAAATAACAGTTACGTAAATCTAAATAAAACTAAGTAAACTAATCCTAAAAAAACTAAAATAAAATATAATAAAACAAAATCAAAATCAAAAGAAAATAAAATAAAAATAAACTAAATTAAATAACGTAAAAAAAGAAAAGAAAATAATATAAAATCAACAACTTTCTTTTTTTAAAGGAGCAAATCTATACTAAAATCAAATCAAATCTAATTTTAATAAAATAAACAAAATCAAAACAAATAAAAAAAAATATTTACAATATTTATAAAATTATACTCAACAAATCAAATATGTTCTCCGGTAACGACGCTAAAAACTTGATGACTTTTTACGGCAAGTGCACCGCGTTTGTCAGAAGTAATAATTGTCCCTAAAGACGGATATCGATCCCACAAGGAACCGTGAGAATTATCAAGTATAATAATCGCTAAATATAAAACAAACCAATTGTAAGTGTATTGAAAGTGGTTGTATTGGCGATGATCAATAAGAAAACAGACAAAGAATTAATTGTTTCAATTGGATAAATAGGATTAGGTTTCATCTCTCTCACTCTCATGTATTTTGATTAGCATGTCAATATTAAGTTCTTTAATTGAAATTGATGCCGATGCCCGTATAAAAATCGTTTATATCGATTCCTCGCATATAAAATCCTTAAGAATGTTCCCTAACTATCGATCCCTCGCATAATTGAGGTGCAATTAACATTTCAAGTCTATTCTTAGCACTTAAATATGTTAAGTATTGTTGTTTAGGTCCGAACCCTAAAAATACCTCCCGGTCAGATTTAAGATTCTCAATTTGTCACGGAAAATTAAAAGTAAAACAACAATACCAATAATCAA
>Ga0123342_1003167_pt1 | contig 26685 bp, 18 predicted proteins | sample Turbeawhitnodule_FD_89960 | JGI IMG/M metagenome (GOLD analysis project Ga0123342, IMG submission 89960) | Root nodule microbial communities of legume samples collected from Mexico - Turtle bean Mexico white nodule | ecosystem: Host-associated > Plants > Roots > Nodule | place: Mexico: Nepantla...
AAAAAATGTAAAAAGGTATAAATTCATAAATTAGGGATTATTTTATATGTAAATTAGCAATAAATCCTCATAAGTGCCTATATTTTAATATGAAATATTACTGAAATTAGACACTTATCAGTCATGGATCGTTCAATCCAACCCTTTGATCACTTGATTGCTCCGATCCAGAGAGAGTCCGATCCCACCTCCGATGCAACTCGTTTTTGTTTAAAAAGATCGTAAAAGCGCAAGATCAGCGAGTTAACTCACGATCTTGACAACATTGTCAACAACATCTTTTCCTATTCTTATCGATCTTTACCGACTCAAACATCAACATACCTTCTATATATACCCATCCATTTTCCACAAATTTTGTCTTGCTAAAGCGTCAATCAACTCAAGAAATCTCATAATTAGATCAACATTAGGGGTGGTCATAGATTTTGGATTTTTCGAAATCCAAATTCAAATAAATGGATTGGATTTAAAATCCACATCCATTTTTACTAGATCAAATTTATTTAGATTTTTTTAAAATCCATTTAAAGTGGATTAAATCTAGATTAAATCCACTTTGTTAATTAGATTAAATACACTTTGTCAATTACATTAAATCCATTTTGATATGGACACAAACTAACTTGGCTCGAACTGGGCTTAAACCGACTCAACCTGGATGCGAATCAACAACGGCCCAGGCCAAGACGGCTCGACATCGGTCCGGGCTCAGACGACTCGATATCGGCCCAAGCCAGGACGACTCGACATCAGTCCGGGCCAGGACGACTCGACATCGACACAGGCCCGCTCAACTCCACATCGGCCAGGGCTCGAACGACTCCACATTGACCCGGGGTTGGACGAATTGACATCGGCTCGGGCCCGGACGACTCGACATCGGCCCAGGCCCGCTCGGTTTGACATCGACCAGGCTCGTTCGGCTCGATATCAATTCTGGGCCTGCTCAGCTCGACATCAACCTTGGCCCGGTCGTTTGGATATCGACTCGGGCCTGCTTGACTCGATATTGAACTTGAAAGACTCAACTCGAAATCGGCCCTGGCCTGGATGACTCCACATCAGCCCGGACCCGGACCACCCGACATCCCGGGCTTGGACGACTCGCCATCGACCTGGAATCAAACGACTCGACATCGACCCAGGCTCGAACAACTCGAAATCGATCCAGGCCTGGACGACTCGACATCGCCCTGGGCCCAAATTACTCAACATTGGCCCAGATTCGCTCGGCTAGACATAAGCCCATGCCCGCTTGGCTCGACATCAGCCCGAGCCCGCTCAAATTGACATCGGCTTCAGCCTGCTCGGTTAGACATCGACCTAGTCTCGCTCAGCTCGACATCAACCCAGACCCGCTCGGCTCGACATCAGCTCGAACCCGCTCGATTCGACAATGGCTCGGGCTCACTCAGCTCGACATTGGCCCGGGCCCGCTCGGCTCGACATCAGTCTGGGTCTGCTTAACTCGACATCGGCCCAAGCCAGGATTACTCGACATCGGCCCGAGATTGCTCTGCTTGACATTGGCTCGAGCCCGCTCGACTTGACATGGGCCCGAACCTACTTGGCTCAACATCAGCCTTGCCCTAGTCGTTTGGACATCGATTTGGGCCTACTCGACTCGATATTGACCCGGGCCCGCTCGACTCGACCTCAACCCGGGCTCGGACAACTCCACATCGGCTCGACGTTGGACGACTTGACATCAACTCGAGCCCAGACGACTCGACATCGACCTTGGCCTGCTCGACTCAACATCAGCCCTGGTCCATAAGAGTCGACATCATCCCAGGCCCGCTTGGTTCGACATCGGCCAGAGCCTGCTCGGTTCGACATCAGCCCAAGCTCGTTCGGCTCGACATCAGTTCTGGGTCCGCTCAACTCGACATCAACCCTGGTCCGGTCGTTTGGATATCGGCCTAGAACTGCTTGACTCGATATCGAACCCGAAAGACTCAGCTCGACATTAGCCTGGACTCGAACCACTCGGCATCCAGGGCTGGGACGACTCAACATCGACTCGGACTAAAACGACTCGACATCGACTCGGGCTCGAATAACTCGAATTCGGCCCAGGCCTGGACGACTCGACATAACCATGGGCCCATATTACTTAACATTGACTCGGGCCCGCTCAACTCACATTGGCCAGGGCCCACTCAGCTTGAGATTGGCCTGGGTTCGGCTCGACATCAGCCTGACCTGCTCGGCTCGACATCAGTCTGGGCCCGCTTAACTCGACATAGGTCCGAGCCAGGGTTACTCGACATTGGCTTGGGCACGGGAGACTGGACATCAGCATGGGCCTTCTCGGCTCGACATCGTCCCGGGATTGCTCCGCTCGACTTGACATGGCCCGGGACCTGCTCGACTCGACATCAGCCATGGCCCGGTCGTTTGGATATCGATCTGCGCCTGCTCGACTTGACATTGGCTCAAGCCCGCTCGACTCAACATCGGCCCGGGCTCGGACAACTCCACATCGGCTTGGGGCTGGACCAGCTCGACATCAGCCTGGGCCCATACCTGGACCACCCAACATTCTGGGCTTGGACGACTCAACATCGACCGAACTCAAACGACTCTACATCGACCAGGGCTCGAACAACTCGAAATCGGCCCAGGCCTGGACGACTCGACATCACCCCGGGCTTAGATGACTCAACATTGGCCCGGGCCCACTCAGCTCGACAACGACCCAAGTCTGCTAGGCTCGACATAGGCCTGAGCCCGCTCGGTTCAACATCGGCCTATACCTGCTCGATTCAACATCGCCCTAGTCTCGCTCAGCTCGACATCGGCCCGGACCCGCTCGACTCGACATCGGCCCGAACCTGCTAGGTTCGACATCGGCCCGGGTCCGGCTCAACATCAATCCAAGCCAAGATTACTCGACATCGGCTTGGGCACGGGCGACTGACATCAGCATGGGCCTGCTCGTCTCGACATCGGCCCGGACTTGTTCGGCTCGACATCAGCCTTGGCCTGGTCGTTTGGATATCGGTCCAGGCCTACTTGACTCGATATCGAACTCAAAAGACTCAGCTCGACATTAGGCTGGACCGACTCTACTAAACATTGACCTTGACCAACTCGGCTGGATATCGGCCCCGACCGACTTGGGTCGGCTCAATTGGCCACTCAGCTCGACAACCCAGGGTTGACTCGGCTCGACTTTGGCTCGGAACGACTTGACTCAACTTTGGACCACACCGACTCAATTCGACTTGGTCCGAACGACTCGGCTTGAGGTGGACTTGAGCCGACTTTGCTCAACCTGAGCCCGGATTGTCCTGGCTCAACCTGAATTGGGTCAAGTCAAAATCCAACTCAAAATGCAATTTGGATAATCCAAAAATGTATCTAATTTATATCTAATTCATATCCAATTAAATGGATTGGATTTAAAATACAAAAATATGGATTTGGATTTGAGATAATTCCATGGATTAAAACTAATATGAATTTGAATAATTATAGATTGGATTTTGTAAGAAATTCTAAGTCAACTATCCACCTCAACATCGACAATATCCATCTTGGATATCTCCGAATTATCCATCTCAAACAAATCAAGAATGAATTTAGAAGTTCTATTTTTAGTAAAGTATTGTGGCCATGGACTCAGTTTTATGTTGAGACCACATATATAGTAGGCTAATCTCTTGAATTCTTTCAAGCCGCTAAGCCTTCAGGAAACATGAAAAAAAGAATTCTAGTCTTAAAAAAGTATAAAATCTTGAGCACCTATCGGACTGAAATCATGTTCTTATCTTGTATAACCAAAAAACTATAAAACAGAAAGTCACCTGTGGTATTATCTGAGAGGATGTTAATGACATGTCGAAGCTACGACAATAAGTCCATTCAAAAGATTACAGGGTTGGCTTAATCGACATGATTTTAAAATTAGTCAACTAGTTTTTGTTTCCTTGCAAGCAAAATCTTACTGACTCAAGAAAAAATTGAACCCACATTCATAGAGAATGAGTTCATTCCGGCTACTTGATCACTTCTGTCAGTTCACATTGGTGTTTACTTTTGTATTACTTCATAAATGAGCTAATAACTAAAAACTAATTAAAGAATATAAGATTGAATGAAAGAAAAACAGTGCATTTTTCTAATGAGCAGTATTTTATTGAATAAAATGTCAAAGGAAGATTTGTATATAAAAGGATAAAGTCAAATCTACGATTTTCGGAATTTGGTATAAACCATTGAACGAGTCCCATTAAGTCGAACTTCCCACAACACCACAAATTTTGCAGAAAACCTCTGGTATTAAAATATAATATAACATAGGAGCAGCTGCTACCTTTTGGAAGAGTTTAATGGTTTCTGTTCAGTGGTCCAAAGCTCCAAGTCCTCTCCCTTCTAAATAGTCAACCAAACTAGCTGGCAGAAGATACATCATACACCAGAACGATGAGATATGAAAGTTGACAAATGAATACTTTTCAAACTATAAACTATCAAGGTTATATTCTAGTTCCGTTCATTTCATTTTAATTTATTTTCTCCCTTCTGATAGTTACATCAAAGCATGAATTTTATCCCGTATGTATTCCCATCCATATGTAATCGCGTGCAAGATATGATAAGTACCAGTATAATATTGCTATCTAATATCTATTGGTATTAAATTTACAACTAACAGATACAAAGCGTTTACCTTGACAATTTGTCTGCATTTTAATTTTTCTGGGTCCGTTCTAAAGTTTCACATATATCGATTGAAGTCAATTCCAAACTGATTTGCACCATGTCTTCCTGGAAACCATACAAAATTTCATTTGTCTTTTGTATCACAAAATCAGAAATAAACAAATAAATAAAATGTTTTGCAGTTGCATACAGACGAATCCTAAATAGATCAAGTTATCGAACCTGTGCACGTGTGCTTTGTAATTTTTTCCCCGGAAGTGTATGTGTGGGTTTGAGGGTAAGGCACCAAGAGTTTGAAAGGATATAAAATTAAAAGAACTTCGCTACTAAAAATAGTTCTATATTTCCCATAGAGATTCTTAAATACTTACAAATTACAATTTGTATCCATACAGACCCTAAGATTCTGTATTTTCTTCTCATCACAGCAGCTAAAAGGTTAAAATGTGATTTTCTTAACCGGAACATAAGCCCAAATCAGGTTCCACATTCCACTCCCAGCAATCAGATCATTTGCCCATAAATTGACTGCAAAAGCAAAACTGGTCTAAAGAGTAAAACCAGTCGCCTATAAAAAATTAGCATTTCCACTGGACCTCCTTTTAATTCAACGAGGCACTCAGCATCAGCAGTCCACAATAGTTTTAAAAATTATGAAGGGTTATCTAATATCTACAAATCCTACCTGCACTTTGGCAATAAACTAGAAAAACAACATCATATAGTCAGTATGAACCAGATACATAAATCATCATGTAGTATAGTCTGATTGAGAAAAATAATGTGAAATAATAATAGTTAGTTGTTGGAACATGCTATGCATCTTCAAAAGAATAACTACAAATAAGGACGTAAAGTCACGCAGTTGATATTCTAATTCCAAGAGCTAAAAGTTAGAGAGAACTAAATTCAAAAATGATTAACGGGTATTTCTAAATTCAAGTCAAATAAATAAAAAACAAGCAAAAGGTGAAAACCCGAGTTAAAAATATCCTAGTTTTATTTTTGTTACAAATGATAGAATTCATTGTCAAAAATTAATATTTTATTTAATTATATATATAAAAAAAGAGATATCACTTTTAAATTGAGGAAAGATTCATTGAAATCAATTATTTGAATCAAGGCATATAATTTCTGTCATTAATTTCATAAGATGTATTGAAATTCAAAATAAGATTGATTAATTTTAAGCAATAACACCTGAGAAGGATAAGGAAATTGAAAACTTCGATTTCAGATATTTGATATAAAGGAAGTCAGTAGACTTATTGAGAACGAGAAGGTAGATCCTAAATTTCAAGTGTATGAATAAATATAAACAATTAATCAGCCAGTCCATAATGAAAGGAAATTATATCATTGGTCTGCTTCCTTTAATTTTAAGTTAAAACTAAACATCGGATTCATCTAATTTCCCGACAGTGTCTTCATGGTCGGATCACAACATTTAACTTTTCATTATATCACGTTTCTTTAACTTGTTCTCTGTATTATCAGGAGATATAAACGGTCAAGACTTGGATCGATGAACCCTTGACAATGCAATCATCGTCCATTTGTCCATTGATTAGTTCTGGGTACATAGTAAGGTCAAGAACAGACTAATAGGGGAATACAGAAGCTTGTAAGAACATATTCTGTATCCCTGTTTTAAGGGAAGGTAATCAGGTAGACTAATTATGGGTTAGAAACTAGGCTTTTGTGCATAAATATGGGAAGATATATATGATATACCAAATTAATAGTGTTTATATGCTCTACGAAATTACTGCAGAAGATAAGAAATGGTGTTTCTAACTTGCAGATTTAATAGTATAAATATGTACAAGAAACTCAGCAATATACGGCTATTCAATCACTTTAAATGATGGATTACAGGATCAATTAGAAAAAAAATTAAGAGACAAGGCAACCTAGGAGAATCACCACATGCAGGTTGTCGAGATAAAGGAAAACCATTACAGTAGAGTTCTCAGAATTAATGCTCTTCATAGTATGGCGGTGTTGCCTGAATGTACTGCTCATTTTCCTCCTCTTCGTCTTCATCATCCTCTTCAGCCGCTATCCAATTACTGCGATGATGTTGTGAAATTGCTTGAACATTATCTCGCAGCACATCTGAATAAAATGTACCAATTATATTAGTTGCTGATGGAACTACAACAGCATTTGGCAAGCTCGTTAACAAGCCAAACTAACTAACCTTGAGGCTCTAATCCATGATTCATTTCAGTTGGTCTGAGATATCAGTTAAGGTAGAGAGACTAACAGAGGATGAAGATAGCAATTTGCTTTAAATTAAAGGGTTTCAAACAGACAAATAAGTGTAAAATTCAAATAAGGTTCCATTCCTAGTGTCTGGTTTGAGCATCCCATACTTTTTATCTGTTCTGAAAATTCAACCAGGTAATGGATATAAGAAAGAAATGAGAATAACATTTGAGGCCGCAGCATCATGGGGTAAAGTAAATCATGATAGAAGTCCTAAGATATTGGCGCAAATAGAAGCATCAAGGATACAAATTGGAGTCAATGGGATTATTTCCTGCACCTGATCTTGAAATTTGCATTGTGCTAATTCTTTGAATTTCTCTTCCACCATCACCATTCAAAACTGTTTCTCCTTGTGCCTGCCGCTCTGCTTGAGGAGTAATGCTTTTAAATGCACTTGCTGCAAAATGAAAAAGTATGAGAATTTTGATCAACAAAAAATTATCCAATCCAAATATTGAAACTACCTGAGAGGTCCGACCAAATTCGGGTGTGATCAGATGGAAGCTCTGATGATGCATCTGCTCTGCAGTTCTCTTGCTCCATGTAAGATGCATTTCTTTCTTCAGTATTAGGGTGTGCTCTGGTGGCCCCCGCAGGAGGTTCTGAGACAGCCCCTTCATGAAGCTGAGATATTAACATGGTTGCCAGCACAAGGGTGGCATCAAAATTTGAGTGAGACCCATCTTCCAAACCGAACTTAGGTGCCAAAAGAACAGGTCTGCTTGCCAAACACAGTATCATACAAGAATTAAAGTAAATAACAACTAGTAACTACAAAAGACAAACATAAAAGTAAAATCCAGAATGCAAGAAAATAGGTCTATTTATTTGAGAGTGTGTAGCTTATTTCTCCACAATAAAATCCAGGACAATTTGTCTTTACATCTTTACACATTTCCTTAGTTCTATTTGGGGTTTAATCTATGATAAGTACACTTATCAAAGCAATATGTACGATGCCATAACTTAAAAAGAGAAGGTATGCATTTGCACTCAAAAGACAACCATGCCATTGAGGATAAACTGTGTAAGATACTAAATACATCTTACTCGCCAGCTTTCTCAAAAAGCAAATGGATGTCAACTTCACAGCCCTCACAAAATGAAAGAAATGCCTGCAGTTTGATGAGAAAAAGACCAAGTGTATTTTAATACGCTAATTCATCGTAGAATGGAAGAAAGAAAGAATAACAAATTCTGAAAGATAACATAATAAAATTTAAAAAACATGATATCATTTGACTGAAATCCCTAACAACATTTGCTAAACTTACCTATGTCAACAAAAAATTCACAAACAAAACCCTAGGCTTACCATTACCTTCAGTTCTTTTACACTGAAAGTCACATCTATTGGATCTCCAGTATGAACATACTGCAAAAATTCTTCTTTAGGATCTATCCACAGTTGGGTGTGCAGCAATGTATCACTGTCTGCCATGACATCCACACACATAAATAAATACAGTTTGCAATAAAGCTACCAACAAAAGAATCCTCTTTACCTTTGGTTGGGTCCATATAACTTCGAAGTTCAACCGCCTTTCCACCAATTTCATTTGCAGCATCAAGAGGTAGAGAAGAAGGTTCTGTTGCAATGATAGTAATCTCTTGAAGAGAGGACTGAAAATTAGCAAGTAGCCTGTTCAGATCTCGAGGCCTCACAACAAAGTTGCTGGGAAATTTTTGCCTATCAAGAGACAAGTGTTGTATGTCAGGTTCTACATTGCAAGTAATCCAATAGCTTTTTCTCATACCTGCAGTCAATGAAAAGCGTATCCTTTTTAATCCACATTAGAGTCAGACGTGTGTTGGAACACACACATTGTTAAATGGTGAGAAAATAGCAGCATAAATGATGGGATGCCTAGCACCATTTACACAGTAAATCCAATCATTAATGGATATTTAAGTATAATGAATTGAAGTTACAGCAATGTTCTTAAGCTCATTTAAGAAAAAAATTACTACTACAGACTTTTAGAACATTTATACGCAGCAAATTTCAAAATATGCAGAGGAAGTGACGTATAGTGAGGGGCAGTAACAAATACCTTAGCTGCTCACCAAGATAAAAGACGCAGTTGACATGCAGAAGCTAACATTCAATGTTACACCTAACCCGCGTGAAAAAAAGGGGGTCATGCCATCAGTATTAAAAGCATGTTTCCTTAACATTGGCCAAGTTCAAAATGTGGCTAGTTTTAATTAAGAAATCAACTACATGATTGGTCTCCCATGGTAACCAAATTAAATCCAATAGCAATTCTTGTACTATAACTTTCCCTTGTCGAGCAACCACCAGAGATGGTGTATACACTAAATAAGCAATTTACCATTATAGCAGTCCAAAATCCACCGCACTTTGGGAGCATCTGGATCAGGCAGTCTCACAGTCAAATGATCAATATTCGCAATAGGTGTCCTTAGAACAGCACAAACAGCCTAATCAAAGTATGTGAGAATGAATTTATTATTTGCAAAACTCATTTAATTTAAAGTGAGAAAAGACCGCTGCGCACCTTCAGAAGCACACTACATTGCACGGAATTACCAGAAACAGTATACGCGTCAAAGAAACCAGGCTTGAAAGAAATGCATTCATAGGCAGAACGTGACGAATTAATAGTGTGGAAAAGAAGCTGTAATAACAAATCAAGAAACAAAAATTAGTAGTACGTAAGTGCATAACAGTCCTAAACAATCAACATTCAACATTCTCCAGTTCGCTTTAAAGCACTAATTATGCCCGCAAAACCCAAACTAAAGTGTAAGGAGCAAATCACGTGAGAAAACAGAAATAGTTGTGGCGCCATAATCAAAGCGCGATTCCCATATCTCTTAATCTGGTTCGAAATTATCATTAAACGAAATTCCGTTTGGATTGAGAAGTGGTGAAAAACGGAAACGAAGAAAGCAAGAATTGGAGTTGCAGAGAAACGTTATTGTTACCTGAGAGGAAGAGGCTTGAATCGCGAGCTCGTTTCCGATGCGTGCGAGACAAGTGATGCATCGCGCAAAGGTTTTGAGAGCGTTATCGCTTAACGTGAATTCCATAGTTCGTTCGACACACCACAATGCGGAACGCGCTTATTTAGGGTTCGCGCCTTGGCGGGAAGAAGGCCAGGATTAACAGTTGTATCATGTGTTTGTACACAAATGCTTACTCTGTCTTTTACTGTAAAATTTAATTAGTAATGGATAATTTGTTGGCGGGAAAGTTGAGTACATTAGTTTTGTTTTTTAAAAATAGAAAAATATATTTTTTATAAATTAAAACTAATTTATGTATAAAATAATTTTAATTTCTGTGAGAATTATTTTTCATATTTTTTAAAAATATTTTCAATAATTTTGTCAAATTGTTATATTGTTTTAGTTTTTTTAGAAATGTAAAGTTATTTGTTTTCAGCCTCTTAAAAATTTGTACATAATGTCGTAATCTATATTTTTTAAGTCAAATCACTTCATCTAGTTCTCCATTTTTTACAGAAACTATTAATAGTTTTTTAAGCCAAAGTTTTTATTTGATTTTTTTTTAATTATAATATTTTCAGTATTAACTACTATCCTATGGGAAGATGGTGGGCCCATAACCCGCAGATATCAATTCCCATATGTAAAGTTTATTATTATAGTTAATTATCGTGAAATTATGAAAAAAATATAAACATTTGTGATTAAAGTATATATGTCAAATGAGCCTGACAATATTTAATGATTTTAATAGTTGAACTTTATACATCTATAATAATGTATTATAATGGAATTTTCCAATTTAGTGTCTACAAATTATTTGTTTATTTTATCTTTACTCATATTTTAAAATTATAATATAAAATTACAAAGACAGCTCTTGAAAAAAAAAAACTTATAATTGTAAAAGAAAACCTTTCCATAGATTAAGAAAACTAACTACTCACATAAGTATAATTAAATTATAAATATCTAAAATGCTTCATTTCATATAATTATTTTTTTATAATAGCATAACTTCAATACAACATATAATAAATAATATATCTAAATATTTTATTTCAATATAACAGGCATCTGCATGCAACATCAACCATGGAATAAGAGAGAGAGAGAAAACAAAAGTGGAACTAAATAAATTACCTGTATGAAAGAAGTAGAAATTTATCTTAAAAAAAGTTTACAAAACAAAATATATTATCTCACCATATATTAATGCAAGCTAATATTAAAAATGGGTAATTTATCCGAGCAATAAAATATATTATCTCACCGTATAATGCAAGCTAATATTAAAAATTGCTAATTTATCAGAGCAATAGTTATTTTTTCCTAAAAAGTTAAATGAATTTTAATGTGTTTTGTGTATTTCATACAATAAAGTCATTCAATTGCCACTCTTTAAGTGATAGTAGTTATTTTTAAAAAAAAAATCTTGAAAAACTAATTAAGAATTACATTCCAAACATTCAAGTAATCTTTCATAAGAGCAATCTGAATTGTAAAGAAAACTAGTAGTTTTTATGTATAAGGAAATTTCCAACCTAACATATTTGTAAAAAAAAAGTCATATTTAATATTTTTTTCCTCCAAAATAAAAGATTGATCTAAAATTAAACGAATTTTACACTTAATTATACGATAAACTCTAATTTTGTCTTTATTATTTTTTTGTCTAATATATTTTTTAGCATAATAAAAAAGATATAATAATTAGTCTGTATACGTATATATACTAAAAGTTAAACTTGTTAAACGAATTGTTAACATGATAATTTTATTGAAAAGACATTGCTGTTAATTATTTTAAAATAATATTTTTGAGCATATAAGCTTTAATTTATTAGAACATTGTAATATATACACTCGAAATTAACATGTTATGTAATCATGGACGTTTCTAAATTTTTCTTTGGTATGATTATTTAATGTGTGTGTAGATTTGTAATGAATTGAATGGGCAGAAAAAGTACAATTAAATACATGAAAGCTATACTTGCTATGCATGCATTAGACCTTCTTCAAGAAATCATGCAACTATTTTATGCATTTCATATTATCAGCCAAAAAAAGATTAATCGTAACTGAGAAGATGAATAGAGTTACAGTTGAAGCCAACATTATTGTAAGTTCAACTACTTTTAAATATAAAGATGGTTCAGAGTTGTATAGAACACAGAAGGAATACCCAACAAAGAAAAAGATACACAGAAAGAACCGGTTCCTCAGAATATTGATCGGACCCATAGGAATGGATAGAAAGTTGAGTGTGAATAGTTAAAATCTACCACTGTGTTGTGTTTGGTTGCTCCTAAATGTTAATAAGCTTAAACTAGTTTTTTTGCAACGTAAAAGTTAGCTCCAACACAGACATTAATAATATTATTGAAATAAAAGCTTAGTTTGACACAATAGACTTTATTTTCTGCTGTTTCAGTGTTCTATAGTTATTCCTTAAGGTGCTTACAGAAAACTTAAACTTATCCCAGTATGGCATTTTGTGAGTTGCAGCAATCAAGATTTTCTTCAAATTTATGATATGCAATGAGCGCAGATGAATCTCTTTTACAGAAAGGAATAAGAGAGCAAACAGGAAAAGGGAGGGTAAAAGGTAAAGCAAACGACATCATACTTCATAAGAAGGTTAATTTTTAAAATTTGCAGCACTTTGGATGGTGAAAGAAAAAGAATAAATTCGCTTAAATTCTGTTTGGCTAAGAGATAATAAGGGAATGTCCAAAAAGCATAATCAAGTTGACGGGGAATCGCAGCAATAAAGAGCTTTTCATAGATTTAAAGAAGGCATTATCAGCGGCTTCAACAGCTTGATTTAAAAGATCCCTCAAAAAGTTTGATTCACAAATAACAACGTAAAATCATAATTAATTCCGCGCACCAACAATAGTTAATTACCAATTTGAAGTAACTAACAGGAAAAGAAAGTTAGTTATGGCAGTTGTGACATTATCCCTCACATGATAAAACATGCATTGGGATTTTCATCGCTGAACAATTCGAAGGAATAGGAGGGTGGTGAAGGTGAAGTATAAGTTTCTGAGTCTGACTCGGACCCAACGGAACGATACACGTGAGAATACGAATACGGTTGCGATGACGTATAATACGCAGCACCGTAGCGGGTGACAGAGGGATACGCTGTTGGGTGGTGGGTTCCACCATACATCGGAGATGCGGGTGCATGATAGTGCGGTGGGAACTGATGCCGTGGGGGACTCTCATTGGGTGGGCCCAAAATAGTAACCAGGCCTGGGCGCGGCCCATGTCCATGACCACCAGGCATCTGGTTCTGGTGCTCCACCACCGTAAAACCCTCGTCACCACCGTTGATGACAACATTCCCTTTTTGCCCCTTGCTTTTCGACATTTTCCCTCCACTCCGACCCTCGTTCGCTCCTCCGTTATCGTCCATTCCCGGGATGTTGATAGTAACCCTTCTCTCTCCCATCGATGACTGGTAACCGGGTGGCATAGGCATCGCTTGCCTCAGCTCCATCCTTGGCTCTTGGAACTGCGCACCGGCTAAGCCAGTTGCGCTTCCTTCACCCATTCTGTTAACGTTGAAAAACCCTTCGCTGTTTCTCATCATGTTGCCACCTTCCATGTTTTTGCCCATGTCTTGAACAACAACCTTAACAGCTTCCTGATCGTTGTTCATGTTGTTTTTTTCGTCGCCGCTTTGGTTACTTTCTTCGCTGCTTTCTTGCTCGCTCGGCCTCTCTTTGTTCTCTGTGTTTGCCTTCTTCTTCTTCTTTTTCTTTTTCTTCTTCTTCTTCTTCAGCTCGGGTTGGTCAGGCCACAGTTCTGCGTGTTTCCCTGTTTCCGTTAATTTCTTAATCAGAGTCTCGCTGTCCACGTTCCCCTTTACCACCACCTTTTGTTGCTTCAAATCAATCGATGTGCAATAAACACCTGCCTCAACGAGGAATTCGTAGTAATTAAGGATAATGATACGACAACCTTAGACTTTCAGAAAAACAAACAACCGTTCATCAACATATGAAGGAAATTTATGAGGATGTTAGGTTTAAACATGGTTACCGTCTATGCTGTGTAGAATTTTCTTTACTTTCCTTGTGCAGCCTTGGCAATGAATAGACACTTTCAACACACAGCTCTGGAAAACAGAGGCGTTAAAAAGAGGGTTAGAATCTGGTGGAGTCGAGAAATAATGAGAGAAAAAGGGAGAAAAATGAATGGTTTACCTTGCACGTGAGATGTTCTAAAACTTCTTCTGGTTCTCTATCTTCGACTCTTGTTTCTGTTGCAGCCATTGGAAAAACTAATTGAGATGCTTCAGTTGTGTTGCAGAAGGTTGCTTTGAAACTGGTGGAAATGCTCAAAAAGCAAGGAAACGATGCTCTATGACTTTGGCATCAAATATATATAAATTAAGGAACTAACAAAAACCAAAGAACCTGCTAGAGAGATGAGAAATATCGCGAGGAAAGGGACCTATTAGCAAATTCTTAGATCTTATGGAGGTAAAGAGAAATTTATTTTACTATCTTTAATTTTATATATTTATTTTTGGTGAAATTCCTTATTATTGTTATTGTTTTAATAATCTATAACAATATCTCCCCGTCTACACTTTTATTTTTCTGGATTCTTCTTCAATAAATATTAATATTATAAAAAAAAATTAATTGTCGGTCAATATTTTTAACTGATTTTATCTAACAGTAACTTTTCTTAAACGTAATCTCACATTACAAAATTTCATTTTTTTTCTATCTTTTACAACAATATACAATTTATATAATTTTTTATTGGATAAACATTACGCAAATTATCATTGCAAGTTTTCTCAAGAAAAAAATTATGCATAAATATTGTTTAATAAAATATTAATATAAACGTTAACCTTTTAATTTAATAAATAAAGTAGAATAATATAATAGAAATTAATGAGGACACTGAGCACGGAACTGTTGTGTAGAAATTAATTTCTTCTTAATTCAGTGTTATTAAAAACTGAATAGGAATGTGGTTTGTGTAGTGGATACTTATGAATATAGCATTTGATGCCTCTTGATCTTTTCTCTTTTTGTGAATTTCATAATCAGCCCCAGATACCCTTTTGAAGGTGAATTTTTGTTTCTTTTACAATTCTTTTTATATAAATATATACAAAAATAAAGGGCAATGTAACCACTTGCTGAAACAACCCATGTTTTGACAGGATTTACTTTATGGTTTCTGGACTATCACAAGTACATGTCCATGGTTTAGTCTAGTTTTCAAGCCATTTGTAATTAAAAAAATAATTTTCTAAAAAAAGTAATAAGATTCATTTCATATCATGGTAAAATTGACTTATAGAGTTTGGTAACTGTAATTTATGATGTTTATTTTGTAATATTTGCTTACTAGATGTTCGTCAAAGATGTCTCGAAGTGTCAAGATGTTCTAAGCATCTATTTAGTACAAGGTTCTTTCTAGAATAAAAGTTGGTGTAATATGTTGTTAGCTTTAACAATCAAACAGTTTGTTATGTGTTGCGATAATCATTTAATGATTTCATCGATGGTATGCTTAATTGTTAACAACTACATCGTTTCATTTTACATCAAAATGGTACAATTTCTTTTATACATGTATGTCTAAACTCCAATCGACTGCAGCTAGCTGCTTATCTACCCAGTACAAAAAAACCCAGCAAACTATATATAACTTGCATATTTCCCTTAACTACACACGTTATTACAGTTAAAAAAAATAACGAATTATGATAAAAGAATTTAGAAGTTCTCTTTATGAAAATCGAACTTAGTGTTGGTTTTTCTGGAAAAGTCAAGAGAGAGCCTTTTGAGTTCTCCAACCAATGTGTGCGCCCCACAGTAGAAGACACCTGAAAATAATCGAATTGTATTGAAAATGAGCTAAGAACATATAAATTGAATTGGAAAAATTGAACTTGAGCAACATTAGTACTTACCAACTCTTTTTCCAGGGTGTTTGAGTGCAGTGTGTTTAAAAACACTGCGCCAATTTGGTCTAGCAAAATGAGTCTTCACCCTTGTCCCTGAAACAATATCCACACCACTTTTGGCATGGTGGAGAGATTGAAGCATGGTGATCAAAGCAGATCGAGCATCTCCTTCCTCATACACACTTGTGCAATAGTTGTGAAGCTCGATTATTCCATCCTTGTCATATTCTGCCACCTCATCCATCACACCCTTGAACCATTCGAAGGAACCTTGCTCACGAGTGACCCAGTAGAAATAAGCCCTGTTGGTGGCAAAAGGTTTCCTCTTGTTCTTAACTCCACTTTCTACAATCCCTTCTTCTAAGTCTTTCTGTTGTTTCATGTTGTTTAGCACGTCTTTGAGGATACTAATCAAAGGGGTGGCTCCAATTCCTAGACCCACTAGAAGGATCACTTCGTAGTTTTTGTAGTCTTGTGCTGGAGCTCCATAAGGGCCATCAATCAAAAGCTTCGGCATCCTACAAAAGTAATTTCAATTTCACCACAATCAGTAAACTAAGACTCAGTTTTGGTGTTTTCAGTAGTAAAATCATTGCCTATAGTTCAACTTACCTTGGTATGTTGTTGCCTTGCAACATATCAGCTCGCAGAAGACCACTCTGGTCACCACTTGCTGGTTGACATGCCTGCATCAATCACATGAAGGGAATAACAAGGTGAGTTATATTACGCAACACTTTTGAGGAAAAGTTGTTGTGTCTTGAGCAAAGTTTACCTTGGCAAAAACATTCTTAAGTTGTGATGTCCAATCACCCAAAGTCCGAATGTGAACGCTTACATAGTCATCTCCTGGGGCTGATGTAATAGAGAAAGGATGCCTACACAACACCATTGTCACCTTTGTCAACACCACTTTCCAAGTTTAAATAGTAATAAAATAGTTATATTCAAAAAAGGAATGTTCATTACCATTGAAATGGAGAAACATCTGAGCAGTTAACGAAAATATACTGTCCACTAGAGTACTTGAATCCTTGTGGTTTAGACACGTGTAAGGCCAACACATTTCCTGGGTACACTGCCACCTGAATTTAAGAAAAAAAAGCATTAAAATCGCAAAATTGATTGAATTAAAACTTCAAGGGAGAAGGTGAATTCTTTCGTATTAATATTGTACCTTCAAAATCTTGACACTTTTGTTGCCAGACCTGAAAGCACGAAGCAATCGCTCGCATGCGTATAGTATCACAGGAATTGCAATATACATCCAAGTCTGTGGAAATAAATTTGACAGAATTAAGAAAAATATTTCATATGAAGCAAACTTAAAGGGTAATAGTGCATGCATGTGTACATACCGTTTTCTTGTACCATTTCTTGGTGAGGTACAAGTAGTATCCGTGGACGATGAGAAGGCCATAGACGATGACAAAAAGATGGTGAGAGTACCAAAAGGCGTTGAAACCAGTGAGCTTTTTGAGAGGCTTGGGGAGCTTCAGCCTGTTTCGTCGGAACCAGGGTTGAGCCAAAGTGAAGGCTATGGCCATGAGCACCACAATGGTTATCCCGGTCCAACCCTCTGTCCCTTTCACGAACCACCAGTAATCATTGGGCCTGTCTTCTCCAAAAAATGGCTTCATAGGCTCATATTCCTCCTCTGTTGTATGTAACAACCTCGGGAAGTCACATGTTAAATGAGCAATTGCATGTATCCCAACCCCAACTGCAATGCCAAAAGCTATCACCTGTATCAAATCAAAACCATTATTAGCAAATAAATGTGATAATGGACCATTGTTTCTGATCAATCTTCATGTGAGACATATCAGTTAGGACACAAAGTTAATAAAACTCAATTATTCTAATGTTTTTCTCCATTCATGCATGTTATTATTACCTTGTGAAAGTTGATGTTGTCATCGAAGGGAACAGCCATGCCTAACTTGGTCTTACTTCTGAGCCAAGTGATGGTGTTTCTGCAAACGGGTAAGAGGATTAAGGCCATGTTGAACTTGAGGGTCTCAGCAGCACCTTTGGCTGATGTAACACAATAGCCCATGACTTTGAACACGGCACGGTGCTTGTATTCGATGAACTTCCAAGTGAAAAGGGCAGCACAAATTGCAAGCCAAAGAGCAATAACCCAGATTCTCTTCCAATTGTCCTCAACAAAGTAAGCCAGTGCCCGGAAGCCACGCTTTATAGGGTTGTACTCTTTGGTCGGGACCAGTTTCTGGCTCAGCATTTGACTCATCACACGACTATCCGTGGTTATGTGAGTTGATTGTGCTGGTGCTTGCAAAAGAAGCATTTCCAAGTTGTGTAGCTGCAACCAAACACAAACATGACATGTTTCAATTAAGTTACAAATCTTGTGATTATAAAAAAAGTTGGGAAAAGCAGCTTGTGATTCATACTTCACTAATAAGCTGAAGTATTAGGCTGTTTAGTGGCATGGTCAAGCATATGCAGTGGGTGATTTGAAAATTTTGAAGGGAAAATGAAATCAAATTTAAGACTTTAAGTATGTTACTATCTATTAGGATAGGTGAACAACAACAAAAAATAAGCCAACTCAATTTCTATTAGTTTTCAGTGATTGATAGAACACAAACCTCAATGTATCCAAGGTTGTCTGGATCCAACTCCTCCATGATAAGAGCTGCATATTCATCTGAACGTTCTTGTAGTTTTGACAGCTTATTAGCTGAAGCGCTTAAGCCGATAATCTGTAAAACCAGACACACAACAATGTTCACATTTCCACAAGTTTCTTGTAAAATCACCTCATTTAGTGACAAAATGAAAGAATCAATTATTTTTATCACAGTAAAAAACTCACCTCTTGAACTTCTTCTTGGGTGATTCTTCCGTCGGCATTTTTGTCCACCCTGAAATGAATTAAAATTATTTAGCGACAATTGGCTGGAAATGGGTGAAGGTCCAATCAAAATTCAATAATGTTGACATTGAAGTAATACTTGTTTTGTTTTTCTTTTTAACTTGGATATGTATACTATGCGTACACATAATGTTTCTCAAATAGCTGCTGATTTCACATAGATTTTTCAATAGTCAACCCAACCATTAGTTGACTCCTTCTTTTTCTTTAAATAGCAAAGCTTTGATGTTTTTTCCCCGATTTTTCCTTCTTTTAGAAATATGCATGCCAACCTTTGATTAAATTTCTTTCCTTCAGTATATTCAATTGTTATTTAATAGGCTGATTTCTCCTTACTTTGTACCCTACCCAGGACTATATTCCACACCTAATCATATAATACAATATGTTTAGGTTTGAACAACGAATAAACACAACTCACATCCATAAAGAATAAACGAATTTTTCTTCCTAAAAGTGTTTAAAAGTCACTATTTACAACAACTCATTATTTTATTTAGCCTGTAGCCGATCATATAACGATTTGACATTCTCGAAGATTTTAGTAGTAATGTAGAGTTCCATTATTCACCTCTTCGTGAAACTATAACTCCACACTAAAAAAGTGTAAAAAAAGTGTAGAAACACTTCTTAGATTAGATTAAAAAATATCAATTTGTTAAAGAAATGCTCAAAGAAAAATTGTTTCCCATGTTTATCTTTTTGACCTATATACAACTATTTTGCAACAAAAAAGTGGATAATTAACCTGATTAATTGTGTCATAAACAAATATAATTAATCTCAACTTGTTTCCATTAATTAAATTGTTCAGTGTTACTTCAACTACGCAGCAGCCTTAATTATAAAAAAAAACGTCACTTTCAATTACTTAAAAAAATCTCATTCATGTTGCTTCCGGGGTCATTCGTTTGAAATGATCATATTTAGAGAGTCAATAACTGCATTACGACGCATGTTTCATATGCAAATGCATGGAATGCGGCGTGTTTTTTTCTCTGTTTGATAGCGGAGCAATGTTCCACAATCTCCGAGGATGTTTTATAGTTTACAGGGTTTAGGAAATTAGATATTTGTGAATGATGCAAAAAAAAAAACAACAGTGAGGAAATAATAGCTTACATATCAAAGAAGGTCTGAAGCCTTGAATCAAAGCTCTGGTCGGTAATTTGTTCCCAAAATTCACGCAACTCATCTTTTGTTATGGAAGCTGATGTTATGCCTCGACGACGAGATAATGCGTCAAATAATTCCCCAGCAAACTCCTTCGATTCTTGCATACCTACACATCATTTTGTCTTTTAGTAAACCTCTCTTCTTCAACACTGGACTCAAACTTTTTTACTATCCACACTACTACTATATTTTACTTTTTTTTATTCATTTCCAAGTTCAAAATTTATTAAAATTTGCTAATAACACATTTTTATATTACTTCAACTAAATAATTAAGCATGGTGTACGTAGAGGGATAAATTTAAAAAATGCATTATTTTATAAAAACTTATAGATGCATGCATGTGTTTAACTTGTAAAATTGAAGAGGAAATATTATACAATATTGACCAATTCTGCCGAAGCAACTATAGTCTATAAGAGTGGCTGTGGCAGTGACATTCTTTATTCAAATCTTACCCTCCAAACTTTTTCATGATATATATTTATATAGGACAAAAAATGTTATGAATAAAACGATAAGAGTGGGTTGTTGTATTATATAGAGTGCAAACGCAACTTTGTGAAAGTATGATTGGTTTTGGAGAAAAATAATAGTAATGATTGCGAAAGTAAGAAAAAAGAGAAACGTACCAATGCACTGACCGAAGCGCGTTTTGGGCAATTTGCCCTCAACGGCCAAGTCAAGAAAGCGCTTCTCCACCTGCGACCAACCTTCGCTTCCGACGTTTTTGGTCATGAACTTGAAACCTCGGAGAGCTCGAGCGGCGCCAGACTTGGTCCTGTCGACCCTGTCGAACTTCTTGGACGAGGTCATGCGCTTGAGCTCCTGCGAGACCTGTCGGAGCCGCACCGACAGCGAGGAGGGCCGCTTCTCGAGGCGGGAGGCGAGGAGGGCGGTCTCGGGGTCCCCGCCCCTGATGTTTTGGACGGATACGACATCGTCGCGTACGTCCAGTGTGATCTCCACCAACTCCTCGTCGTCCTTGAACCTGGCGCTCTTCTTGCTGGTCTTCTTGTTGGTGACCAATGGGCCGCTCATGGGCCCGCTGAAGCCCACGCGCGTGCTTCGGCTCCCGGAGCTCCCCGCCTCCGACCATGACTCTATTTGGTGCTCTTCAATCTCCATCGCCTTAAAAGCTCTTCAGTTAACCCTGCTTCTGGCCACCAAAGCAAATCAAAAATGGCTTACTTCTATTGGTACTAACGTGGAATGGGAGGGGTTGATGATGAAGTTGCGTTGTGAAAATAAAAGTGTTTGGGAAATATGTATATATATATATAGGGAGAGGAAGTGGAGAGTGATGTAAAAAGGCAAAATAACGCGTGAAGGGAAAGAGAAGTCAAAAATGGAGGGGACTTGAACAAAAATCAAAAGTTGCATGTGGACAATTATTTTGGTGTTTGGGCGCGTTGGTTGACGAGGGTGCATAGTTGTTGAGATTCAAAGCCTCCTACTCCTCCTCGATGCTTCTCTAGACGCACTTATTTTGTCTTCTTCTTTCTTACGTAATCAACCGTCTACATTTTTTATTCTTCTACTTACACTCTCCTCCTCAAAATTCATTATTTTCACACACTTCTTCACTTCTGCTTTTACACTAGCAGTTACATGTTATTTCAAAATTCACAATATAAAGTTTTGTATTTTGGATATAGATTAGAAATGGTATACAGTGTATGGATATGAAACTAATCAACTATTAATTGCCTTCACACTGTGAGAAATTTGACCAAAAGTATACCGTTGCATAAACATTCCGTATTGTTTGTTTTTTGTGAGTGTGATTTTGCTACAAGAAATTTTTAAGTTAGAATGCGCTGATGATTATCTTAAAGAGCAAAAATGAACGATTTGCGTCGGTCTGATATAAGTTAAAAATGAATGATTTATATGTGGAAGTTATAGTGTAAGGCTAAGAGAGAACTCTATCTAAAGTCTTTTTGTTTGAGCTGGATTTTTTAAAAAAGGAAAAAAGAAAGATGTCCAAACAAATTTGCAAAGAATATTAAGAAGAAGAAAAATCTAGCAACAAAGATATTTTTTCCTTTGAATTTTTTGAGAAAAAGAAAAGAATTTGTAGAAAGTGGATTAACAGAAAAATAAGTTACTAAAAGCTCTTATAAATATTCTTTTCAATTATAAATGATGAAGTGAAAATGGTAGGAAAAGAGTGAAAAGGAATGTTGTTCGGATTTGAAAAGTGTGGAAATTGAAAAAAAAATTTGTATTTTGATTCAAAAGAAAATCATAAAATAAAAATAATTTTTATAAATAAAAAAATAATTAGTTACTATATTAACTAAATTAAAAATCATTTTAGAGACTAAATTTTTTTTAATTTTTAAATTAATTTTTATTATTGTTAAATGATTGTCTAATTAGCAACCAAGGTTTTTGCTACCAATTATTTAGATTCTAAATTTGGTAGCAAAAATCTTGGTTGTTAATTATACTCCAATTTAGAAATCATTTATCAATAATAGAAACTAATTTATAAACCAAAATTTATTTAGTCTCTAAAATAATTTATAATTTAGTCTCTATAACAACTAATTATTTTTTGTCTTTAAAAATTAGTTTTTATTTCATGATTTTCTTGGAGTGTCTTTCCTCTATATATAAGTTAAAATAATTAGTTTTATGTTAATTAAAAACATATTTAATAATTTAAAAGAATTTTGAAGTCCTCTTTATTAGTATTTGATATCAAGCTAAAAAAAGTCAATAAAATAAATTATCAAATAATTGAAAAAGCGTGCTAGAAATAATTATATCATTGACTTAAAGTATTCAAAATATGTTTATATTTAAGTCAGGGTGGGAAAATATATGAAATATAAATTTTAGTTTCGGATTACAATGGGTTAAATAAAAATAAATTATTAATTTATTTTTATTTGTTAAAAACTTACTTTAAAAATACTTGTATTGGTCCATTTAATAAAAACTCACCGTATTCATCCGTTTTGTTGGGATAAATATCTAATCCACCTAAATATCAATACTGGTGTATCTTCTTGTATAAGAAACAAATAGCTAGTTTCTAAGGCTAAAAAAATAAACTAATTAGTTTTAATTGATAATATCGTATTAATTTTATTTTAAAGATATTCATAAAAGTAAACAGCGTACTTACTTTCCTATTCTTTTTTTAATTATGAATGTTTAGCAAAACAATGTTCCTTTTTATTTTTTACTTTTTAAATTTTAAGATAACATATATATATATATATATATATATATATTGACTCATAAACATATACTAAAATAAAATAAAATAAACTAAAATAAGAAACTTACTTAAAATAGCATGAAAAATATAAAAAAATAAGCAAGTAAACATTTTGTTAGTTTAAGTAATAAAAAATCCCTTAAAGGACTGTTATAAAGGAAAAACTTATGTTTAATGACATTGCTTTTTTTAGCCTGACATTTTTTAAATGTTTTGCTTTCTATTTAATATCATTTTCAAAGTTAAAAAAAATATTAATTTTATTTATTTATTTATAGTATTTGTACTTAATCTTCAATTATATATGTGTATAGATATGTGCTTACTGTGATATGAAAATAAAAAGAGAAAAATATAACATTTTATAAATATTTGATTAAAGTCAAATTTCTTGAAAGGAAAAAACTCTAAATGTTATCTAATAAATGTAAGTTTTGATTAATATGACAAAACGCTAATTAATGTCTTAAAGATATCATTTAAGAAGAAAAAAAATATTAAAAATATTTTTCACTCTAATAAATAGAATATAAAAATTATTTAAACCTAATTCATAAAGTATAGTCAAAATTATTTAATTGCGAGAGTCTTGAGACACCTACTAGTGAGATTGAAATTATTATTACTTACTTTGTAGCCTAGGTGTATATTATCTTATTTATATTAGACTATATTTTAAAAAAAACTCATCCAGAAATTATCAATGTATTGAATTAGTGTTGCGTCGTGGTTTTGTCTTGAAAAGGTATCTCAATGGATTGGAGGAAGAGAACGTATATAAACTACCATTAACATCGACTCATGAGTGATGTAAACTATAATTGTAATATTTAATATTTTTTATAACTATTATCGTATAAGAAAAATGTCAATTTGGGAGGGGAGAGGTATTATAAACATGTTGTGGATATTATTATTTCTGACAAAGACAAATGGGTATATTGTTTTTCTTTTTGTATGGTTCACAAGTGGACATTTTATAATTAACAAAACTCATGAAATATGCGATGGTAGTTGAAGGAGAGTAACTACCAAAATTATAAATGTACTGAATTATAATTTATGACTATGAATTTAAATAGATTTGACGAACCTTTTCAATTTTGGATGGCCATTTACTGGTCTTTCTTTTATTTTTATAAAAATATTTCAAATGTGAATAACGTTTTATTTATATGCATCTTGGGTAAAAATATTATATTATTATTTAATAAAAAAAGTTTAATTAAATTTTAAATGTATTATAAATTTAAATATTTTTAATTAAGTTTCAATTAAAAAATTGTTCTATCAATCACTTAAAATATATATTTATAGTTTCAGTTGTATTTTTGTTGTCTAATTTTTATTTTATTTTACTGTCTTATGAGATTTCGCTATTAATATAAAATGGTATTGTGAAAATGACAATAGATATTTATTTATTTTATTAAAAACAAGGAACATTTATTATTTTGATTAAATAATAATTTTCAATGAGTTGTACGTCATTATTTATAATGATCAAGGATTGTGGTTATCACTATTATAAATAGTAGGCGACGAAAACAACATCTTGTTATTCCACTCATCAACCAATACATTTCAATCAAAATAAATTTAAATTATTATCTATCAAAATTGTATGGTTTTAAAAGTTCCCCATTTAGAACAAGTCTGAGTTTTAAATCTTGTATAAGATATATTAATAATCACATGCAACTTTCTATCATGTTCAACCTTATTGAAACTTAGCTTTATTAGGGATGATAATTTGTCTGCCTTGTATTTAGTCCATAAAAAGCAGATTGGACCCGTTCATTTCATATAAATTTTGCGAGTTAATTTTGTTAGTTCATTTCATATAATATTTGGGTTGGGTTTATGAGTTAACTTTCATAAACAAAATCTTAAAAAAAAACTACATTCAAATTCAAATGTTGTAACAATAATTTATTTTAATGTTTTATAAGTTTGTCATTAATAATAAAATTTAAATAAGTTAAATAAACATATAATATTAATACTTTATATCAAGTAAATATGTCAAAATTAGATTTTTATAAACAAGGAAACATCTATTTAGAAAAAAACTATAATAATGTGTCTTAATTTTAAAAATATTATTATTGTTTTATTTCAATATTAAAATATATTAATTTTTTCTATTATGGGTTATGAGATCAATCTGTCCCACCACGACATTTACCCGCGTAGACTTCTGGCTAACCAACTAGATTAAAATCTTAAGTACTTTTGTCTTCCACGAAATAGGTTTGAAGTCAGAGATTCAACAGCGACAATTTGTATGCATACTTTTATAAATCTATGGAAAAAATGCTTAGAATAGTTGTTGTGTACAATTCAACAAGAAAAAAAATAATTAAGATACATACATATTATAGTGGAGATGGTTGTTTGATAAAATGCACATAACTATGGTTGACCAAAATAAGAAACTTTGTCGGTATACTTTGATCGTTTTTCAACTTTAGCCTTCTCACTTTTAGTTTCCTTAGATAATCAACTTAGTATTTTATTCACTTTTTTTATTATCACAACAACTTTTATAACATTAATAATTCTTATTTTCCACTAAAAAAATCATTTTTTATAGTAAAAAAAAATATGGATCACTTAGTACTGGTTCAATCCTTATATATCTTGAATTGAAAGCTCATAACAGTCCAAACAATAAGAGTCTCTCACAAACAACATAGAGAATCACCAACTCAACCTACCACTAATCATTTGTTTTTAATCAAAAACATACAAATCAATGAATGAAGACATCAATTAGAAAAGAAAAAACAAGCAGAAGGAACTTTGGAACTAACCCAAGACCATACATTCACTTGAACCAAAGAAAAGATTTCAAAATATCAATCACTCCTCATTTGAAAATATGTTTATTCCTATGACGTTAAATCTCACTAACCAAGACAATCTAAATATTTTCAAAAGCTAAGTTGACAGTCATAGAAACGCCAATTAAATTAAAATGCAAGAAATGTGAAACATACTCAAGATGATCAACTGACTTCACTCCTACTTAAACATAACAAAGATTTCATACTAGCCTAACAGATATACATTCAAAGAACAAATGACTTGTAGTCCCGTTTATTTTTATAAAAACAACAAACTGTGTTATTCACTATAAAAAAAAACACTCATATTTGATGCAGAACTAATGCTTTGTTTGGATTAGAGAGTGGATTTGAGGGAGAGGATTTGAGATGATTTGAAGGGAAAGTGTGAAGAAAGTGATGTTGTTTGGATTAAGGTAAATATAGGGGAAAGTGTAGGGAAAGTTTATGAAAGTTTGTGAATGATGTGATGGATATAATTAAAATTGTATTTTTTTAATTAAAAAAATATAAGTTTACAAAATTAATTTTATATTTAAAAAATATTAAAAAATAATTTAATTTATTTACCTATAAATTATAATTATTTTTAATTAAAATATTATTTTAGTGATTGAAATATTATTTTGGGTAATATATTAG
>Ga0123342_1003168_pt1 | contig 26679 bp, 10 predicted proteins | sample Turbeawhitnodule_FD_89960 | JGI IMG/M metagenome (GOLD analysis project Ga0123342, IMG submission 89960) | Root nodule microbial communities of legume samples collected from Mexico - Turtle bean Mexico white nodule | ecosystem: Host-associated > Plants > Roots > Nodule | place: Mexico: Nepantla...
AGTGTGAACTACAACTCGCTCCAAAATGAAGATGATGAAAAAAAGAACAAATATAAAGTTAAAAATGAATAAACGATTTTCTATATTACGAAAGATAAACACTTTTTGTTTGCATATATCTAGCGATGCATACAATTCACTCTTATAGGAGAACTAAAAGGTATATAGATATTATTGTCTATGAGACGAACTAACAGACCATGATAATGTTGGAGTTGAAGCTTATGCTGAATCGTATTTATTGAATCAAACCCTCTAAAAGAAATGAAGACTTTGTGTGTCTATATTGTGTATGTTGTATTATTTCTTCATGATGTTGAAGTGATCTTACATATTACTGAAGAAATTAATTAAACTAAACTTGGAAAGAGATAATTTTAACAGGTTAAAATGGTAGTTAATTATGTTAAAGTGTTCTTGGCTGAAGGTCTTTTGAACTATAGTAAATATGTTAGATGGTTGAATTGTGGATTTAATATGTTAAAATTTCTTAGAACTCGTTGTAGTTATAGCAAAGTGTTTCCATTCCTTATTCTGTGGTATTTACATATATAACAAGAAACTTTTTTATTATCACAAGTAGTTTGTGTATTATTGTAAATTTTTTTTATAAGTAAAATTTGAGTTTCTTAAAGAAGATTTAGATGTATTCCAGAAGTTAAAAGGTGGATCGATGCAACAGTGTTGTATCATTCTATATTACTAGACAGTTTTTTTTAAACAATCAAATATTCAACGTAGAAAAAACGTTTTGTGCACTCTATTCAACCTATTATATAAAATGCATTCACCTTCGTCTAGTTTTTCACAAATTTTGTTCACTCACTCATTCTTATATGTTATTACAAGTTGATTTCAATCCCTTATCTTTATCTTCTATGTCACTTTCTTCAAGGCCTAACCATGTTCATTATGCTGTCTTTTGATCTTTGAAGCTAGTAATTGAAATTTTCTGATGCTGTCGTTTTAAGGAGAATTTCTTACATTTATGGTCATTTAGTCTCAAATAATCCTTTGATGTGACATCTCCAAGTTCCCTTTGACTTCATTCCTGTTTTCATCGAACAATTGTTAAGGTGGTTGATTAGTTTTACTATTAAGATAATTCATGTCACCATTATATCCTTATTAATAATAAGCCAAATTTCATCAATCAGCATCAGTTATACCTCATTTCATTCGTGAAAGACTAATGAATTATTTTTAATTTAACTTGTATAAAAAACAAGTTAAGTTTACGGTTACACTTTTAACTTATTTCTTTTAGGATGACTATTTTGAAAAATAACTACATTCTAAATAACACTGCTCCAATTTGATAGTGATTTTTAAAGTTTTTAAAGAGCGATTTTAGGTAGTGAGTTTTATGAAGTTATATATGCTATGGAGGAAACTCAAAGGATTGGTTTTACTAGTGTATGACTTGAATGTGATTTTGTTTTGGTTTGTGATGCATTTACTCTTAGGACTAATGTACCGTGGATGCTTCGTAATTGATGACATACTTGTCTTAATTACTATGGCAAAATCAGGTTTATGTTTACTCATATTTCTCGTGAAAGAAATACGTGTCCTGCTAAGTTGGCTAATTTATGATTTATTCATAGAGAATCATTTCATTGGTATAATAGGTTTCCTTATAGTCTGTGTTTAAATTCTTTATGAATAAGTATAGTCTACATATGAGTTTTGGTCTAGTCTCCCATATTTTTTTTGTATTTTCTTTCTATTTTGTTTTATTTTTAATAATACTTTTTTTATGTGATAGCAAATTATTGTTGTTACTTGAAGTGTCAGCATAGCTGAGATGTCAAGTTGCATAGTGATACCGAACATGAAAACTTTATAGAAAAAACAACGATTTTAGAATTGTAATATATGAACATGTCATCTATGATTTTGAATTATAGACTACGATCAAACAATTATAATTTATAACACAACTATAGACGACAATTATTAAAAAAATTGTTGCATATATTGTAAGTGAAATAAAAATTAGAAGATCCAAAGCAAGGTATAATACTACATGAAAATCATTAAATAGAAATCAATATTAAAGAAAAAAAAATAATTAGTTGTTATATTGACTAAATTAAATACTATTTTATAGATTAAAAAAATTATTAGTATCTAAATTAGTTTTTATTTTGATAAATAGTTTATAAATTGGTATCTAATTAGGTAAAAAATAATTAGATACCAATTTATAAACTATTTATGAAACTAATTTAGATACTAATATTTTTTTAATTTATAAAATATTTAATTTAATTAATATAATAATTAATTATTTTTGGTATCTAAAATTTATTTCTATTTAATATATTTTTTTTAGTGTAAGAGGCAGTTATAACTAAATTGATGGTTCTTTTATTAACATGGATACATTAAAAATAATTGAGATCGTGAATAATTGGAAATCTTCAACAAAATTGTTTCATGTAGAAGATTATTTGTAAATTCACCTCTAAATTAAAATTTTCTATCACATAGACATCGTTTGTGAAATTATTTAATGTTTCATGGATAAGAGTAACTTTATAAAAAGGCTTCTTGAAAGAAAATTTCATTTTGAAAGGATTAATCTTCAATTATCAATGAAATGATTCTTTGTGTGGAAAAAAAGAACATGGTTGTTATAAATGCTTTTGAAATATATAAAAGTAAAAATATTTGATTATAATTTGATTATCATTTGTTTACAAATTTGATAAGAATTAGTTGTCATAAAATAAAAGTATTAACAATGCCATTTCTTGAAACAATATTATCCGATCATGTTAATTGACATTAGATTTGTTTTGTGAACCAATTAATAGATTTATGTGAATGGAGTTGTGAATTGTGTGCATTTGAAAATCAGAGTACAATATGAACATATGAACTCTGAAAAAGGGTTTTGTCTCAACCACTGAAGATTTTGATAAAGCCAAATTTGTCTTTCTCATCTTATCCCTGTCATTTCATTTTTATTGTCAATTCATTCATTTCTTTATTCCATTTGGTTCTTTCTTTACTCTACGTACCTTTTTTTTTTTATATTCATACTACTAATATGTATCTTTCAGTCAATAGGGGTATTCACAATGGGTTAAAATGGATTTAATTATTGTTCTACTTATTTTTCATTTTATCCACTACATTTTCAAGTTATAAATGTTGGGTAAGTAATTGATCAATATTTCGAGTTTTTTTTTTCATTTTTCGGTTATATGGGAGTTCCCTTAACTAGGTTAGGTTAAAATTAACACTGATGAGGTTGTTAAGGGATATCATGTTCTGGGAAATATCCTGGTCTTGCTACTTATGGAGATCTTTTTCGTGGGAGTATGAGTTTATTGGTGCTTTCTTTGCGTTTCTTGAAATTCAGACTGCTATGGTTGTTGAGTTTTATGGAGTTATACATGCTATAAAGGAAGCTCAAAAGATGAGGCTTTCTTATGTATGACTCGAATGTGATGATTCTACCTTGGTTTGTGGTGCGTTTATGGTCAGGACTAATGTTTCATGGATGCTTCGTAATCAATGGAATACTTGTCTTAATTACTGTGAGAAAATCAGGTTTAGGGTTACTTATATTTTTCGTGAAAGAAATGTGTATTGATAAGTTGGCTAATTTAGAATTTATAACGATGTTTTTTTTTTGTATTTTTTTTTAATAATATTTTTTTTTCACTTAATGATAAATGATTGTTGTTAATAGAAGCTACATTATCTAACATTAAAGTTGTTATAAGAAAAAGGGATCAATATTTTGAGAGGAATTTATATATTATATATATATTAAATATAAATAATTTAATTTAGTATTTAAAACTTAAATTTACAATTGAACATGTTTGAGTTAAAACGAACCATCACTTATAATTACTGATGAATTTTTTGAGAGAGTGATTCAAAAGATTCAAAACTAATGAAAAATAAATGAAATTCATATAAAAAATTAACATCACCTCTAATTCATAACCTTAAAACAATAAATTTATAATTTTTTTTCTTTATATATTATTTAACTTTCTCATTGGTATTGAATATAGGATTTACACTCACACTTAAATTCTTAATACTAATAAGGACATTCTCTCAAAAATAGTTTTCTTTACATTTTCTCGTATTTTAGTACGAATATAAGTTATTAACAGTAATAAAAACTAATTTAGCAAAACCTTGATTACTAATTAGATACCAATTTAGAAACTATTTAACACTAATAGAAACTAATTTAGAAACCAATTTTTTTTTTCTAAAATGGTCTCTAATTTAGTTACTATTGTAACTAATTATTTTGGTCTCTAAAAATCAGTTTCTATTTTACGATTTTCTTGTAGTGTATGTAAAAACAATCCCATAATTAAGGATTTGTCTCCTAGAATAAGTTTTTCCTATTTCCAAAAATTATGAATAGTTTTCAGGATATATATGATGTTTCTTTTTTATTAGAAGGTTCAAATAAATTAAATCTCCTACTTTTTTTTACCTCAAAACAAAAGTTAAAAATACTTGTATACTTAAAATTATCAAGCAATAGAATTTCCATAACAATCACAAAATTTAAACTCAAAATTTTCTGAAATATGAGCTCTATTTTGGTAACTTAACTACCTTTAAAAGATATAGTATTTAGAGTTTCTTATTTATACATATCTATTACACGTTCTAACTTTCTTACACCAAATCAGATACGTCTTCTTTAAGTCCTTAGTTTCATATTTTTAATGAGTATCCAACATAGCATTAGAAATCATTGTGGGAAGGAAATATTAAATTGTTTGAAAAGTGAAGGCACCCCAAGCCAAAAATCATACCAATGAATGCATGGATCATAGATGAACAAAAAAAAGTTAAATGGTTCGAATCAAGATTTATATTTTGCATTACAACTTTATTAGACTTTTGTAATTATTTATACTTTGTAATTGGAAATCTTTATAAGCATTATTTTTATATTACCTGTTTTTACAAAGCTAAATATCTCCTATCAGGTTCTTTAACTCGTCTCCTTGTCGTATGGTCTCTCGTCCTCTCATCCTATTGGTAAGAATGAGGTACCTATAAAGACATTTTGATGCTCAAGTTAAACACAGTTATATTCAGGTTATAAGTTTGGGATTAAAATATTTATTATATAGTCATTTTGATAACTTTGATGATAAAAATATATTAATTTGTATTTGTAGTGTTTTTTATTTCAAGTGTCAAACTACCATTCATTTGTTTAATTTAGAGTGAAACTTCATATCCTATTTATCTTGTATGACAGATTGTTGGTTGACGAAAGTTTAAAATTTGTCTCTTAATAATTTTTATCTTGTGAGCTTGTTAACAATTAATGATTTTCCATACTTACTTATTTGTTAAAATTAAATAACATAAATATACTTTTTTCCATTTTTTAGTATTATCCTAACTTTTCTATTTTCTTAATTATTTGGAAACAATCAAATTTTTTATAACATGAGTATAAATCCTTATCACTTAAGATGTGCAACATTAAAAGATAAATACAAACTTTATTTTTTTTACTCATATATACATAATGTTATGAGAGCCTAGTCATTGAATTGATGAATGTATGACTTCAGAGATTTAACTAGAAATTCAACTAGGATCAAACACCGGTTCAATAAAATATTTTTATTTTATTTTATTATAATGATATCATAGTATTAATAAAAGATAAGATGACACACAAATTTATAAAATCGTGATTTAAATTCCACTTAAAATATATAATTAAAAAAGTAGGTCATATAAAAGCAAACAACTTTGTTTAATTAATTTACATATATCATAAGTGGAATTACAACGGCACAACACAATGACTTTGGTGATGGTTGATGTATGCAAATCACTTGTTGCGGTAGCCTAATCCTTTAATAAAATAATGACATGTAGTTATAATATATTTTTGTTTTCCTTTCAAGAATAGCATCTTTGTCAATTACTAGAGATTTAATTCTAGAACGTGTGTAGAAAAATCATTACTAAAAAGAACGACCTAGCTTATGTTGGACAAAGTAAGGTTGGATCTACATTGGCTAAGGTGGCACTTAGGCCTGATCCAAGTAATGTTGAGTCAAATTGAGTCTAGATCAGGCCGAATCCAATTTTGGACAGGTTAGGTCAGACTAAGACATACCTTGCTCATATAAGGCAAAGTGAGGTTGGATCCACGTTGGTTAAGTTGGGTGGTGCATGGTCAGTCAAGTCAGAGACTAGGTCTATTTAAGTTGGTTCCATGTTAGTATGGATAAGGTTAGGTCGAGTCCAAGTCAAGTAAGTCGAGTTGGGTTAGGCATAGGTCAAGTTGGGTCCAAGTCAAGCCATGGTTGATCAGGTTTATGACGTTCTGAGTTCAGTCGAGCCCACATCGAGCTAGGTGAAGTCTGTTAAGACCCTAGACGGTCTAACCCTATAAGCCCCACTAGACGATGTAGACCATTTGATGTATAGTGCACATTTCATATGTTTTTATGTGCTCCTTATCATACTTTGAAAAAAGACTACATAATGTTGTATTGTCTCTTAAACGAAACACTTGCAATTTACATTATCTGTTATTTTTATGGAACTATCATTATACAAACAAAGTATGATCATGTTTTATAGTTAGGTATTTTTAAGTACTAATTAAAACCTTGAGGCGTTGAAATTTTTCTTAACAATAACTAAACTTGTTAAATAGATAGAAATGAGCTTTAACCGATTATATTCTTCCAGCACCTATATAAAGCCTACAATCACAAAGAAGAATAGAGAGCAAAGATTGCATTGTGAAAAAATGTTGTCTAAACGGTGAGCAATCCTTAAAGCTTTAGAAATAAATCTAGAGAAGAGAGTAGAGATGTGTCATATCCACAGATCAAAAAATGTCATTAGAAGAGCACTAAAAGTGTTCATTCAGTCACCTAAGAGAGTAAACCTTCATCTTGTATTCGTCGAAAGATGTAATCTCTCTTTAGAGGCTTCAATGATCTCAACTAAGAGAGAAAACTTATATTCTTGTATTCGTTGAGAGACGTAAACGCAGGAGTGGCTGAATCCAAAAGAATACTAGGTTAGGCAAGGGTGCCTAACTGTAAAGAATACTTGATGTCAACTAATAGTGACTTGAGTAAAGAATACTTAAAGGGTTAGCTTGGAGTGGCTATGAGTCCAAAGAATACTCAGTTAAGTCAGGAGTGACTTGTGTCAAGAATACTCAAAGGAACATTTAAGAGTATTCACAAACCCAAAGAGTACTCGATGCAATTCACAACATTAGTTTGTTTAGTGGAACTCAATTTTTTGATTGAGAAATGAATGTAGTTTGTTGAGACAAATGAACCACTATAATTTTTTTAGCATATTTCTCTTCCTTATCTTTTCTATATTATATGTTATTGTTATCTGCACGACGTGGGAAGAAAAAAATCTTGAGATTACTCAAAGAAAATGTTTTTGTCTAAAACCTTTTTGAATTGAGATTTCCATTTGCATCTATAGCATAATGTCACAAAGTATACCATTTGCCTCTTATGTGACCTATCAAACAAAATATCAAGTTAAAGACTATCTCTCAAAATACGTTTATTTAATTAGAAAATTTATTAAATGTTTGAGTTGGATCTTTCAAACTTAATTAGAAGTGTTTTAGTACAAATCTCTTTATGAGAACGCTTTCTTTGAAATTGTTTGATCCGGTAAATTAGTCTAGCTCTAAACTTGCATCTATCTCAGATCATTACATTCAAAGTTAAATAGTTGATAGATTTGTTAGTTTGAAAACATTGTCTGTATATTCATAGACAAACGATATTTGTGAAAATGTTCTAACAAGTTGTGAAAAAAACTTACTTTAAAATCATTTATTTAATATATTAGATAAGATTTCAAGTTGCATATGCTATGATCCATCATACGTTAGAAATACTATTTGATGATGTGTTAGAAATAAATAAGAAAAGTGCTTAAGTCAAATTTCTGAGTTGTGTCGGATAACATATATTAGATGAAAAAGTTAAAGCCCGGTCACTTGATGAACTGATCTATTGTCTGAGAATTTCCAATAAGACGATGTTTCTAGAAATTTTTTATATTTATTCAACCCCCCTTCTTGTGTTTGTCTTCCTATTTTAACAAATGACCATCTTCCAAGCTTATATAAAAAGTTCAAGTTGAAGATGAAGAACACACAACTTGATTCATTGATCTACCGTCTAAGTATTTCCAATCATATGATGTTTCTGGAAAGTTTTTATTTTTATTCAACCCCACTTTTTGTGTATTTTTTCCTATATTCATAAACGATCATCTTCCAAGCCTGTATAAAAAAGTTCAAGTTGGAAATGAAGAGCTCACAACTGCAATATAAAATTATTTCTATCATATCTTACAGACCTTTGTAATTCTACACATTGTAAAGTATACCTAGTGAGCTTGAATTGTGTTCTCTCTGAGAGTGTTTTTTTCTTTTGAAAGCTTTTGGTCTCTAAGGGAGATTAAGAAGGTATCACTAGGAGTAGCTTGTGTACTTGTGAGAACCAAGGGTGATCTGTGTGCTCATTTCTAACGAAGTGGGGTCGATGTACTTGATTTGTAATCAATTGATTGTTGGTGCAACCTCTTAAGCAGTCTACTCAAGGGAGAATTGGACGTAGCCCATGAATTTGGATGCACCAATATAAAATCACTAGATGATCTAGTCTAGTTCTCTACGAGAATAGTCAAGGCTCTATTCAACCAACCTTTCTAGAGTCTGTTGTTCCAACAAAGTCGAGCCTAGGATAGCCTGAATCAAGTCAAACACACCTCGAGTTGAGTCATTTAAGGCCCACCTCAAGCCGAGTTGGGTATGGCCTAAACTTAAGTTGAGTTGGGTCCACCTCGAAGTGAGTCGAGTAAGGTCCATACTGAGTCAATTCGATTATGGGCAAGTCAAACATGGCCCAAGTTGGGTCAACATCGAGCCTAGTAGAGTCAGGTCTAGGTCAGGCTAAATCAATTGAGGTCCATATCAAATCGAGTGGAGTCGAAACCACATTCGACTGAGTCGAGTCAGACCCACATCAAGCTGAGTTGTGTCAGACCTATTAAATTAATGGGAAGCTAAGTTAAAGAGGGGTTAATTGTATTTAGAAAGATTTTCGCAATAAATGGTTTATAAAAAATCAGACAGAATTGTAATAGATTATTTTCCAAAACAACATATTGATTTTATAAAGAAATACATTGATTAAGAAAATGAATTTGTTTTATTAAAAAATAATTGATTAAATTCTTTAACACACAGATCTTAAAGCACAATCTTGTAAATCAGAAACACAATTTGAAAAGATTTAAAATTGTTTTAAGAAATAAATTTCTGAATTAATTTCAACATATTATATTTGAAAATAAAATATTGTTTTTCTGATTAAGTATAACATAATAGAGATTTTACAACTTTCAAGATAAATGCAGAATTCAAAGGTATCAAACAATATTTTTAAGAAAACTTTTGTTTCAATTTAACTTGTTTAATCAGTAATGAATATGAATGAATACAAACAATATCAATTTACGATGTAATACTCAATATTGCTTAATACAACAATTTTGGTTATTTCTGAAATACAAACAGATCTGCAAAGAACAAAATCAACAGATTGATTAAACCAATACATAATATTATACAGGAAAATTAAAAAGCAATGATAAAAATGGCATAAAAGACACCAAGATTTTATATTGGTTCACTCACAACAGAACTACATCCAATCCCACCTCACACGAAGATAGAATTCAATAAAGCAACACAATTCTTTTACAAGAAAAGCAAAAAATAGTTCTTGAACACTACAAGAACCACACCACTCAGTACAACACCCTTTCATAGTTGTGATCACACCAAGAAACCCTATCTTGGCCCCAACAAACACAAAATTTCAAAACAGTAGGTAAGGAAACGAAAACACTTTGATTGTGAACCAAAAAATACAATAGAACCTCTCAGTTCACAACAACAATGAAGAATCTTTGACCTTTATCTAGATGATGAAGATTTGTCTCCAAGAACTTTCAAAGACTAACTCTTTCAAAAAAACTTCTCACTCTTAGGTTCATACAAATTTAAAAGTGTAAATTGTGTAAGTAACATTTTTTTTAAAAACAAATCATTCCTTTTATAGAGATTTAACAAAAACAATTTTTAAAACAAAAGGGTACAATTAGTAAAATCAACCAGTTAAAAATCAAAACAATATGTTGATTTTACTTAAAAATTGTAGTATGTATGAAAACTAATTTTTCTCGATTAGAATGTACTCAAACTAAAAATATTTCTTATGTTACGCATTAAAATATGGTTGTCAGTATATAAAATATATTACAGAAAAATCTAAAAACATTTCAGTATTTTCAGTCAATTGTTTTAAAAGATAACAAATTGAAAAATTGTAGCTTTCCAGAAAACAAAATTAAAGAAAGTTGAAAATCTTTTTAACCAATTGAAAATCCTTTTAACCAGATGAAAAATAATTTAACCAGTTGAAAAATATTTTGTTCTTGGATCCATCATCATTCCTAAAGGCAAAAGATTAATCAAGACGAACAAATTAAAACTTAAGCTACCTAAACACATAAGACAACAAGTCTTCAATCATGACTTCATCAAACACCGAAGTTGGGATCCTTGAGATGTTCAACAACACCTACATCCTTTCAAAGTAGATTTAGGCCCACATCTTTCAAAATTATGTTTTTATTCTTCATATTGTCGGGTTGACTAAGACTGACACATTGTCAATTTGATCGGGATTTTGATGACATAATCTCAACATTATGTTTATAAATGTCAACAAATTTATTGTTTATGTTATACTACATTCATTTCTCAACCAAGGACTTCATTAAAATAATTCAATTTATCTCACTTTAAAATAGTTGTTGTCGATATCAATTGAAAACGATCTTAGTAAACACTAATAAAGAAAAATGTTTGTTAATGTTAGTTAAAATAATCTAGATGAAATATTTAAAAATAAGTAATTTAAAATAAAATAAATTTAAATTTAATTTATTTACATATTTTAAAAATTATAAAATTTTCTATCTATCTTGTATGAGAAAACTCAAAAGGTGGTAAAATTGAAGTCATTTTTATATGAGAAAAACTAGACGCGTTTGACAGGCTCATTTGGTACCAAAATTGCGCGACTTTGACTCTTTGGGTTTGTTTCCCACTACTCCAAGAGAGACCCACAATCACAGTTACTTCTTTCAAGACTTCCCAACTCTCCACAATTCTATCTCATGCATCACTCTTTACAAATGCATTCTTACTCCATAAAATTGCCCACTACTTTCAGTGGGAACATGATCAAGAGTTTTTAAACACGCTACACAACCATTCTTCCTTCTTAAAAAACAAAACAATTTCTCATCCTTTTTCACTAAAACTTCCAAAAGGATATATTTTTCTGTTTATTTTTTCCAAATATGTTATCTTACATGTATAATTTGTCAAGTCTCCACACCCTTTAGGCCTTATCTCTAATTACTCCAAAATTTCTATTCCATATATTCACACTGCCCTTCATTTCCTCTTGCTCATGAACTTCCTCAATCATCTCCATTTCAATGATTATCACTTTTTTTGGGTGCTATATCTTATCTTGATGACATAAATTTCACTCTTTCAAGTCTTAATTTACCTAACTCAAGACTCAACATCATGATTCTTTGGACATGCAAATAAGGTAATATTTGCCTCTATATAAGGCACAGCTAGGTAGCTGCAGAAACACTCAGCACAACACCAAAACATAATCAAAGCTATGCATTCCTTCTCTCGGCTCAGCATCTTTTGTCTCTTCATTTCACTCTCTCCTCTTTTCTCTTCCTCTGCCTTGCTGTTTCAGGTATCACATCACCACTTCCCCTATTCTTTGATTTTGACACTCACAAAGGCATACAACAGACTTAACAAAACAACCTAACATGAATTATGTTGTATCTTATATTGAATACATATATATTATACTTGTACCATATTTGTGCATCATAACATAACCCTTTTGAATTACATTTCTAACTAACTCTGCATGAATATGATTAATGTTGTGACAGGGATTCAACTGGGAATCAAGTAAGAAAGGGGGTTGGTACAACTCGCTGAAGAACTCGGTTCCTGACATTGCAAATGCAGGAATTACTCATGTGTGGCTCCCTCCTCCCTCTCAATCTGTTTCTCCTGAAGGTTCATCTTTCTACCTTCCTCACTCAAATAAAATATTAATGGATGATGATCAGCATCTGTCACCCAATTTCATCATATATGACTAAATTTCTAGCAGATTTTTTTCCATGTAAGGTTGTTCTATGCTAAATATGTGTCAATTTGGGATATAGTTTGCAAAGCATGATTTGACTAAAGGAAAAGTAGCTGTGAGTTAATCAATCAGAATTCAGAAACTATCCTAAGCAAGGCATTAAATTAGTAACTATAAAAACCAACAAAACTTTCTTACATGACAATATGTGATTATATGACAGTGTAAAATTGTTATACTTACATGGCATTCTAATTAAATTCTTTTGGCAAACATGTTATTTGTGAACAGCAGTTTTTACCAATCATGTTTAAAGAAACTGATTAGTGTTTATGGAACTTTTGGATTCAGGGTATCTTCCAGGAAGGCTATATGATCTTGATGCATCAAGGTATGGATCCAAGGATGAACTGAAGTCCCTAATTGCTGCTTTTCATGAGAAGGGGATCAAGTGCCTGGCTGACATAGTGATCAACCACAGAACTGCAGAGAGGAAAGATGGAAGAGGAATATATTGTATCTTTGAAGGTGGTACTCCAGATGCACGCCTTGATTGGGGTCCATCTTTCATTTGCAAAGATGACACTACTTATTCTGATGGCACTGGAAACAATGACAGTGGAGAGAGCTATGATGCTGCACCTGACATTGACCATCTCAATCCGCAGGTGCAAAGAGAGTTGTCTGAATGGATGAATTGGCTCAAAACTGAGATTGGTTTTGATGGATGGAGGTTTGATTTTGTGAAGGGCTATGCCCCTAGCATTTCCAAGATCTATATGGAACAAACTAGGCCAGATTTTGCAGTAGGAGAGAAATGGGATCCTCTCTCATATGAGAATGGGAAGCCTACCTATAACCAAGATAGCCATCGTGGGGCACTGGTGAATTGGGTTGAATCTGCAGGTGGGGCTATTACTGCCTTTGATTTCACAACCAAAGGAATTCTTCAAGCTGCTGTGCAAGGGGAGCTGTGGAGGTTGATTGATCCAAATGGCAAGCCTTCTGGAATGATTGGTGTGAAACCAGAAAATGCAGTTACCTTTATTGACAACCATGACACTGGTTCCACACAGAGACTTTGGCCATTCCCTTCTGACAAAGTCATGCAAGGATATGCCTACATTCTAACACACCCTGGCACCCCCTCAATAGTACTATTTTCTCCAACCTTTTCAACTTTCAATGCATATTTTTTTTCCAATAAATTACACTAACACAGTAAATTGTTCAACACTTACCTCTGTGTATTGTACTGTCACTCCTTATACATTTCATTGATTGATACTATATATGTTACTCATGAAACACATTAGAAGTATCTTTTTACAAAAGGGTTGCTGAAAATGCTAAAATAGCATAGAATCTTGTATGGTCTGAAGAAATCTCAAGGGATATAATATAAGTATATTATGTTTTTGAAGTTAAAAGATATGGTGTGCTACTTTGCTTTGTTTGTATTTTACCCTTAATATTCTTTCTTGTTATGCAGTTCTACGACCATTTCTTTGATTGGGGTTTGAAGGAACAGATTGCCAAATTGAGTAGCATAAGGGTGAGGAATGGGATCAATGAGAAAAGCACTGTGGAAATTATGGCAGCTGAAGGTGACCTTTATGTTGCAAAGATAGACAACAAGATCATGGTGAAGATAGGGCCAAAGATGGACCTTGGAAAACTTATTCCCTCAAATTTCCATGTTGCTACCTCTGGCCAAGACTATGCCGTGTGGGAGTGACTCAATTTATTACATCATACAATAAGGAACACTTCATGTTTATCATAAACTCTACCTTGTCATTGGGTTTAAGATCATTTTATGCAATGTTCAATTCAACCCTTTACCCAATGCAATTTTCCTTAATGTTTTATAAAGAATAATACCAAGATCACAAGTCTTAATGCAAAGTTTTTATCTTTCACATGTGTGAGAAATTAGATGAGAAGATTGTTTTGTTATTGCTAAATCCATTTCTCCCCAAGAACAATTAGATGCCATTATTAATGGTTTATTCCAAGAACATTAAGAACAGAAGAGTTCTTACTATCTTGTCAATTGGACAAGGTAAATCCTTAAATTCTTTTCCCACGTATATAATACTTCATAGAAAATATTTAGTCTCTTAAATTATAAGTACAATAAACATATTTATTTGTGATGTTAATTTTGTTCATTCATATTTTTCATAATAATGAAAAATTAAAAGTATGTAGTTTTTTTTTCGTAAAATAATTTTGATTTGATTGCCATTGTTTTTATTTTTAAAAATATTTAATTTGATGACCCATGTTGTCAACACACACGTGCGTCAACTTATCGAAAACAAGAATCACTTCCAAAGTAATCATTTTAATATACATATAAATATATATAATAAAAAAAAGTTAGCCATATTTATTCATTTTAAACTATTTAAACTATATCAAATAACTTTGTATACTGACTAAAAAAACAACTTTATTGTTAAAATTAACATCACAAAACTGTAACAATTCAAGTGTACAAAATTCGGATGGTCAAACAAAAAGTACTTCGAAAATGACTATTGTCTAAAATTCTAAAGATTTATTTAAGTTTTCATGTAAAAAAACTTAAGAATATTTTTAACACAATTTTTTTTTTGTTTCTTGTTGGATAAATAAGTGTCAATGCGTTTGGATACACATTATGAAGGTAAAAAAAATGAAAGAAAAAACGACCATTTATTACTAATGGGGTTCAAATATTTGACATTCTGAATACACAGGGCATCATAAAAGAAAATTAGAAGCACTACATGTGTATGCCCATTGTTCTTTGGTTGATATTTTTATATATCAGTATTCTATAACCACCTACTTCAATGGCATCAAGATTTTATAGATGACCAAAAAATGGTGACTAACTTCATTAGTACTTCACAGTTGATTTTATTGCATCCAATATCTGCATTGAATGAATGAAGGGTAAGCTCTTATCAGTCAAGACAGATCTAAAACATGATGCATAAAAGAAACGAAGATAAATTTGAGGTAAACAAACAAGTTACCTTATTTTTTGTTGGCACGTAGAAAGGCTCAAAAACCAAAGGAAAAGGAGTGTCCAGACCACAAATTCTTGCTACAGGGGCCTCTAACTGTGCCACAAAAGAGAAACACAAGCTTAACAGGTGTTTATTAGTTGCTTTTGGCCTCTTTTACGTGGCCTTACTTTGTTATCTTTATCTTTTAATGATTCAGTTTTTTTGACTGTCAGTAAGTGGTTCCTACAGCTAATGAGCAAGTAGTCAGTAATCTAAGATTGCTCAACTGAAATCTTGGTAACATGGAAGTTCTGTTCTTTTGAAATTATTACATGTCCTGAAAATTATTTCTCAACTCTAATTAAAATACTGTCACAGATTTGCTTTTCTATTTTTCTTTTCTTTCAGAAAAACTACCAACATTTGGTTGAATTTGGTTAATCTTGAAGATACACACACACACACACACATATATATATATATATATATATATATATGGCCATTTGTTGATGTTTTCATTGAATTAGAAGTATGCCAGTTTTTACATTCAAAAACAGCCAAGCTTTTATTCCTCTAGGTGGGATTTTTATGAATTTTGAGATTTCTACATGAAAGTTTGTTGAGAAGGCTAATGAAAATAAAAATTACCCTTTGTTGAGAGTAGCATTTGAAAGGAAAATCATGCAGATATGAATATTCCTATGGGCAGGGAGCTTACATTTGTATGCACATGGTACAAAATCATACTAATAAATGACTCCAACTTTCAGAGGTATGCATAAAAATATATAAGCATACCCTTGAGAAGCAACGCTCAACAATGGAAGCTGAGACTTCAGCACCAAAACCTCCAGTTATAGGAGCCTCATGACTAACCTACAAAGTGCATTCAAAGCATCATGTGAGGTAATACCAAACCAGGTTACAGTATTATTCTATAAACTGTATACTCACGAGCAATCTTCCTGTCTTATTTACTGAGGCTTCTACTGTTTCCTTATCCCAAGGAATTAGTGTCTTCAGATCAATCAATTCACAAGAAATTCCCTCCTGCAGAATCTCATAATAACATTAGAATTTCAGTAGATATGAAAATGAAGACTTCCACTTAAGAATTTAATTCCTTATATAGAGCAGAAATGAAAAACTGAAATGTCAAGCTTTCTTTTACTGAACAGAAAGATCTTGCTCTTGTGTGTAAACATGATTTATGAATCCACACAAAGTAGTTTAAAAGAATATCAACTTATCAAGTCATTTGAAAACAATAGAGGAGAGCCAGTGAATTGGATGCTCTTTATATATGTGTGTATATATATAGTTTTAGTTTGATTTCCTTGGTCCTTTTACACCCTTAATTTGAGATGCATTAATTAAAGGTAGAAAGAGAGAACAAAATGAAATTCGAATAGTATTAAAGGTAAGGTAACTAACTCTAAACATTGACAAATTTAACACCACTAATTAAATTTTTTTAATTCTTGTGAAGTGGCTCAAACCAGAGAAAGTACAAAAAAAAAAAAAAAACCTCAACATAATTAGTATGGTGCATGGCATTGAAAACTACATTATGGATTCATATAACGAAAATGATGATTGTTATATTCGGTATGGTAGAAAAATAACTGATATAACTGTTTGAATCTAACCCAAATTACACAAATTCACAATTTACTCTAGAACAGAGGATGGATTCCATGAATTCTGGAATAGAATTGATCATATTCCTGCATGCCCTCAATGTGTTTTGAAAAATATAAATACCCTCAATCTAAATTGATGTCCTTACTCGGCTGCATTAAACAACAATTGCATCTTGACATAAGTTCATTGCTATGACATAAAATAATGCACTCATCATCTGTTGCTTATTTCCCCCTATTTTTCATCGTTCAGAATTCCAAAAAAATTTTAATGAAAGTCTGCTGGGACTTTACATTATAAACCATTACACATATTTAAATGATAAAGTACTTTTTTATGCTATTTGATGGAAGTCCCAATTCCATTTTTGTCCTAATTTCTTGCATTAAACATGGGAATCAAACTGGTTTCCCTTCCATCAAACACAATAACGCATATTCCAACTTAATTCCATCGCTTCTTGGAAAAACTGACTCTACATACCAAGTTTATTAGGTTCCATCAAGTGAAATTCTTCAGACTCAGTTTCCCAGCATAAACCACAAGTGAACAAAAATATGGTGTTATGCAGAATTCATGTTTCAAGAGCTTTCAGTTGCAATGCAACAGCCACTTACTTTTTCAAACCCAATAACGCATACTAGTCCTTAGATTCCACCTTAATTCTTTTGCTTCTTGGAAAAACTGACTCTATATACCAAGTTTATTAGGTTGCATGAAGTGAAATTCTCCAGAATCAGTGGGCCAACATAAACAAAAAGTGAACAAAAAATATGGTGTGATGCAGAATACATGTTTCAAGAGCTTTCAGTTGCAATGCAACATCCACTTACTTTTTCAGCATCAAGACAAGCTTGTTCCATTATAGACAATTGAGCTCCCCATCCAACAAGTGTTATATCACTTCCTTGCCGAATTACCTGAATAAACATTTCAATATTCATCAGAATAAATGTTTCACAGAATACCGTGCCAATAGTGTTGTGCAAATTTTTTTCTTTTATTCAGTGTGACATGTGGTGTACCTCAGCCTCAGATAAAGGCAGCATGTAATCATCCTCCGGTACTTCTTCTACAGCCAAACGATAAAGCCACTGAAACCATGAATCACAATATTAAAAATGTAAAAGACGCATACTATGCTCATAACACATTGAGGCTATTTTGGTAGAAAACAACCTTTGGTTCAAAAAATACTATAGGATTTGGATCTCGAATGCAAGATAGCAACAACCCTTTTGCTTGTCGCGGACTTCTGGGGATGACCACCTTCAAAGAAAATCAGTTGAGGCATTTGGGGAAAAAGTAATTATCTATAGGAAAGGCCAAATTTTCAAAATTTTGCTTTCCCACATGAAATGGGTGGCATGCTATAGTTCTTATGCAATCACAACTCGCATAAACTTGAGAATATGTTATCCAAATAAATTAAAATATAAGGGAAAGGGAGAAAGATCAAGACTATTTAGAGACCATGACTAGTGATTCTATTGGGCCTAAATGGATAAAGTATACAATTATACTTCAACCTACTGAAGTTCTAGAACTGTAGTTTAACCATATAAAAAAGAGGTAAGGACAAGATTGAATGATGAAATATTCCGCCATATTGATTATCCCAATGTGGGAATATTTATACAAGACGAGATCCTATCTGATAAGCAACAACAAGGACAACCAAAAGGAAAAAAACAAATAAGGAAACATTGCTACAGTATACAACTAATACTATCTAGAATCTACTGATATTTACAGCAAATATAACAGAAAAGAAGTTAAGAATATATTGAAGAATATGGTGAAGGTTGAGGAATGGATTGGACCAAGAAAGCATTGGGCTTCTTCGGTTTTAATATAGATTAACATTCTATCTTAAGATCAAGCAAAAAGATTATATGCACCCTACTTGTTACGATTGAGCACAATATTATGTGAGTATATGTTTGAGATTCCATATAGACTCGAGATATGATTAAATTATAGTATGTAAGTGGATGCAAATCTCATATAATAAGTCAATTTTTATGAGGTTGTGTTATGTCTAAAATCCACACTTTCTAAGATTGTATCAAAATCTAATCTAGAGAAATTTGTTGAGTTTATCATGTCACCCACAAATATTTATTTTCATGTTCTAGATGTCCAATTCTTGGTGTGAGGTGATGTATTAGAGATATGAACAAATTATAATATATAAAGTGAATGCAAACCTTACCTTATAATGCAGTTTTTTAAAGTTGAGTTAAATCTAAAACTCACTTTGCAAGAGTATCCCTTAGGGACTTTGAGAGTATGTCATCTAGATGCATCTAAGTCAAAGGAACCTTTTCTCTAATAAAATTACAGTCTACTTAAATATTGTTTGGTCAATTTTAATATAGTATACATTGAAAACTTCAACCTTCCTTTTAGATGTTATCGTTATTGAATAACTTAGTCTACAACTTCATTGAAATGATTTTTCTGCCATTACTTCCACTCACCTTGATAATCTTCTTAATTGGACAACGAATAATTTATGGTTGCCATGGATTTCAACTCTTGCCATGCCATACTACCTTAAGTTTAGAATTTGAATATTCATATAGTCTATTGAACAATCACACACTATATTGTAGGTGGTCTTTTTATTTGAACAACATGGACAAGAAATAGAAGTAAAGAAAACTAAGGTTCTGACAAACAAACTGAAGTTCATATGAAAGCACCATACTTTGATACCAGGGACATGGCAGAAAAAAGCCTCAGGGGACTGAGAGTGGTAATGCCCACCATGGCCCACAGCTCCATAAGGGGTTCTAATTGTTAAACCTATAAATGAGTAGAAAAAAATTAATGCAGCAACTGAAAATAGAGATGAGTCAAACTTCAACACTGAAGCAGTGATAGAAATTTACCACCACAATTAAATTGGTTCCCACTCCGGTATCTGAATTTAGCAGCTTCATTGACAATCTGGAAACTAAAAATTGGTCAATTACTGATCAAAAGAGGCCTTTTTTGACTAAACCAAGCCGTGGAAGTTAGCTTGCCTGGTCAAAAGCAGGGAAAATGTAATCTGCAAACTGGATTTCTGCTATGGCTCGATTTCCCTGTCAGGTAAAATACATAAATAGCTTGAATATATCAGATTGTAGTAAGGTTTGATACCAAAGATATATAAATGAATTATTTTAACCTCAGAGACTCACCATAGCTGCTAGACCAATGCCAAAGCCAACAATACCCTGTGAGTAGCATTAAAGTTTATTTCAATTCTCAGGATATACAAACTACAAAAATAATTAGTAAGATACTTAGTGTAAAAATAAGAAATATTGTAAAATGTACACTCAAATTCTTTGAACACAATTTCTGAGTAAGATTCCATCAGATCATTTTCTAGAAAATGCTCTATTTTATGCTTTTTTCCCCCTTTGTTTGATAGAAAATCATCTTGGAGGTTAGAATTTACTTCTGATTTGTGTGATATTAGAACCATATTTTCATCATGCTTATTAAATATACACACATTTACATGGGACATAAAAAGAAAGAAAAAGAAAGCATATAGGCAACGAGAAAATTATAAAAATAAATACCTGCTCACAGAGAGGAGTATTGAAAACCCTCTTTTTACCAAATTGGTCTGCTAATCCAGTTGTGCAGCGGAAGACACCACCAAAGCTTACATCCTCTCCAAACACATAAGAACTGTGATGATGTGCAAGAGAAGATAAGGAAGTACACCGGATATTCATGTTATACATAAACAACTCTTAATAGTGCAACTGATAGAACCTTAAAGTCTGTCAATTGAGTTAATATTAAAAGAAACAAAATCATACAACTTCTCAAACATGCTAAGGCTCCATCGAGATATGAAATATCTGAATATTACTTTAACAGAGTTTGTTTAATAGAGTGCTGAAATACAAGCTTCCAAGAGCAACCTTTGCGAACAAAGTTTGGTTTTACATAACAGTTCACACTTCCATTAAATCTCAAAATAATGTTCTACACAAGGGATTTGAGACTTGGGAATCACCACCAACCAACTATTTGTAGACTTCCCTATTGGGTCCTTCATAGAAAATATAAAATCATTTCCTTAACAGAAGCCCCAAATCTAAAATAAAGGTAAAAGTTTTAACAAAAGTAAAAATCAAAAGGAAAAAACTCTAAGGAATTAAATGTTTCTTGGAATTATGTTTTAGATGTTACAGTCCAATGCTTTCTTTCCCCCTCAGTCCGCTCCAACGTTTTTTATTTTATTTTGTGATATCAAAATTAGAAACCACCTTTTAGAATAACAGGGAAACAGTGCAAATGATACACCGATATTCCTAAAGCTAAAGTACATTTTTCAAACCATTTCATCATCTAGGAATGTAAGATCAAAATATACTCTTATCACCTCTCACACTCTCACTAGATATATCTTCATGAAATAAATAAACAGAGAGACCAACCGGGGATCAGAGTCCAAGGCAATGTGCAGAGCCTGATTAATTGCAGAACAGAGGTTCAATGATTTCACACCTTGCTCAGAACCACCCTTTTGAACACTGGACGAGGTGGAAAATCCTCTATTGCAAACCAAAGAGACCAATCTTCCAAACTTGGTTGACATGTCTATGATGTGAAAAACTTGCTGATACAATAGCACCCAGAAGCGGATTTGAACTTGAATTTGATCAAACTCTTCTCTCCTCTCTTCAAGTTCACAATTTTCAGCCTTTCAAGTTGAAAGGTAGTTGGGTATGTCTACAAGTACCTACCTTGCTCTGTGCAGGGAATGTGTGAGAAGATAAAATTTAAGAAATTAAATCAAAAATTTGGGAGAGAAACATTGATCTGGGGTAAAATCTGAACCATGATCGGAAAATTGTTTTATTTCGATGTAAAATACGGGTTTTACGAGTGGGATGAACGAACCAACAACAATCAAACACAACAACGTTGTTTGGTTCTGAAAATTGAAGTTAATAATTAATATTAATATATTAATAATGGTAATAAATAATATAAAGTAGATAAGATGTGGTGTGTGTTCGAGTCACTGACCCTATCCAGCGCGCTGCAGCTTTATTTGTCTCCGATTATCACGTGTAAAATGAGTTTTTTTATAATAAAAATAGGATAATTTTTAATAAAGTTTTTTTAAAAAAAAACAACTAGTTTTAAGAATAAAATATTATATTATAATAAAATAATAATTTTATTGAATGTTAAATGTGGTATAAAGTTTTTTTTAAAAAAAAACAACTAGTTTTAAGAATAAAATATTATATTATAATAAAATAATAATTTTATTGAATGTTAAATGTGGTATAAAGTTTTTTTTAAAAAAAAACAACTATTTTTAAGAATAAAATATTATATTATAATAAAATAATAATTTTATTGAATGTTAAATGTGGTGTTAACTATCATTATCCATAATAATTCTTTATGTACTAAATATCCAATTTGATCTTTTGAAAAACTCAGACTCTTACTAATAAGTTTATTAATAATCGTGTAAAGGATTTTTTATAATAATATATTGATGTATTTAAGTTTCTTTTGTAAGAAGTATAGATCAACGGTTAAGATAACTTTATTTTTTACTCTTACGTGAATATATTATTAGGTTCAAGACACATTAAATACAAATGTAATGAATGCTCTCTCTTTTTTCGTTTTCTCATTCACTCATTTTTTTTTTCTCTTCCTTGAACCTCTCTATAAGATCTTGCTTTATATCTCAGTTTTTTAGAATATGACCGTACTTCGTTGTAGTTAGAAACCAATAATTACTTGTAATCGATCACATTTTTAAATATAGAATAAATTTTCATTTATTTTAAGATTTTTTCATCTATCTTTTCGTTATGATTTTGTCATTAATCTTGGTAGAGTTAGCTAAAAAAAGTGATTCCCACAACTTGATAAATCTTATACTGAAATGTTTGGATGTTTTGTTTTAGGTCGATTTTGAGTGAGTTTCTTGTTTGAGCTAAAATTCTCTTTGAAATAAGAAATTATAGGTAACGAAAGTTATTTATGTTTTTTTATAGAACCTTTGAATAGATTATCTGGATGTGAAGGTGACGTGGTCACGATATCTTGAGGTTTATGCAAGGTAATGTGTTGTTTGAATATGATTTTAATGTTTAAGTTTGTGACGAGATTTGTATAGTTTGAATGGATTAAATTTGTTGTGTGTTGTCGGTTTTTGTGTTAGATTATCGCATTTGAGACAAATTAGTTGAAGTTGTGGTTATTTGAAGAAAAATATTTCGTGTTAGTCTATGAGATTGATATGAATAGTATACATAATGACTTGTAATTTTTAAAGTGTAAAGTGTGTATTAGTTTGTATGTTTAATTGATTTGTAATTTTTTTAAAATGAATTATGTTGTATTATAAGTTTTGTACAAACCCTTTGAACGGTTTACAGTATAGTTACTAGTTTAATTTTTAAAGTATTACATTTATGGTATAAGAGTTGTTCGTCCAGGATGAGTTGAGGGTAGTGGATTTGTTGTGTTTCTTTTGCTTGTAGATATTTGTCTAAGTCTATTTTGTTTGTATTTGAGTATTTGGGTCAATTGATTATTATAAATGAAAATAAAAGTGTTAAGAAAGAAATTTTTTGATAGTGATGAGGGTGCACACTCATGACTAGAGTACATTTTGAAGACATGTTTTGGATTATTATTTTTATATTCTGTATAATTTGATGTTAAACATATTTTTTTTAGTGTAATACATTTATTTATATCAAGTATTTATTTGTAGATTTTAAAGTTTCCTTTTAAGTTAATAGTTTTATACCATTATTTGTTTTGGTGTAGCATTTTTATATACTATAGGTGCTTTGTTGTTGATGATGGACACAAATTCTAAGTGAATTTGAGAGGCCTACCTTTGGAGGATCTAAATATAATCTTTGGAATGAATTGAATCTATGTCAATTGCATTGTTTTATTTTGTGATGAATAGAAGGTAGTATCTTCAAATTAGAAGAATATGAAGCAAATGGTTGCATAACGAGTGTGGAGTGAGTTACAAGTTACAGTAAGTTGCTTTATGATCTAGTTTCATATAGACATCAATTGTAAGGGTTACATAAGTTGTATGTTATCTGCTTAGAGTTTTACACACATATTTTTAGAGGAAGTGTCAATGTTTCATTCCATGATAGAAGTAGCATTTTCCTTTAATCTGGTGCTTGAGGTGAGGTTAGTGTTTATGGAACCTTATAATATGACTCCAATTTAATAGTAAAGCTAAAGAAAAAGAAATTGGAGATTATATGGGAAAATGTTTTTATCATGTTGAATGTGTCAGAATGAGGAACATCAATGTTACCGGTAAAGAACAAATAAGAGAATACTTTTCTAGAGTTGTAGTATATTCTAATTAGTTTACTGTTTCTCTTTGGGAAACAAAATGTTTCTTAATATTTAGAAACAAAAATATATGTGTTAGAGTATGATAAATTAAAGCAGACGAGTTATCGAAGAATTATGAAAGCAAGCTCAATTTACATCTAAGTATAACCAAGGGGTATCAAGATTTCAAAAAGTCTTTTTGTTGGCATGATACAAAGAAAGATATACTCAAGTTTGTAGCTACTCATTTATCTTGTAAAAAATCAAAGGTTGAACAATCAACGAGTTGGAGGTATGTTAACATAGTTAGAAATTCCCAAGGTGGGGTGGAATACTATTTCCATGGTTTTATTGCCTACTTGTCGCATCAATGAAGAAACATGATTTGATGTGGGTAATAATGGATAGATTAATGAAGATGGCTACTGAGTACATTTCTATTCACACTTAGAGAGTTTAACCATGGCTTTCTTAGATTGTAATTAAGAATAAATTCACTATTTTAGATAAGATTTACCTAATCAAGTCTAGTTGGACTTGAATTGATATTATTGGCTAAACTTGAACTTTAAGCATATTTCTGCATAAATTGGGTTATCTCCATGCTTTTGTATTTAACCAATTTGTATTTTCTTTTGCCAAGGTTTCAAGCGCTTGGTTCTTTTCTTTAATTGCTTCAATTCTTAAAATTCACTCCAAACTTATGTTTTTTCCTAAAGAACAACTTCAAAAAAAAAAATTAATTGTCTCCCAATAAACGACTTTATTTAACATCCTTAGCTTAACACATTCATTCTTATCCATCCTTGACTTAAGAAGAAGTGAGACTTGAACCTTTCTACTTCCCAAGCTTTTGATTTTTTATTCTTGACTTTGGTCAGAGATGTTTTCATAACTTGTACATATTGTCTCACTTATATATTCAAACATATGGTTGTGAGTATCCTTATACAATGATGCAATGACATTCTTGTGTTTGGAAGGAAGTTGATGACAACGGAAGACTTGAGGGAGGTTTGCGCCGAATGGAGTTGAAGAAGAAGGTGAGTATGCATGTATTTTAGGTGCAACGTTCAAGCAAAAAGTTAGGCCAACTTCCTTGGGGTTTCACTAGGCTTGATAGCATCTATCAAAGAGAGAATTGGAGAGAAATGTGTTGAAAATTCAGAAACACAATTCATTAATATTCCAATTCTGTTTTAAAGGAGGGGCCACTTATTTACATGTTCATGTGTCTCAAAATCGTGCCTCTTGATTTCCTTCACCTTAGTTAAGTGAACTTAATTATGGTGAAGGTTAAACCAAGCTCATGGATGTCCATGCTCCTTAAGGTGCTCTAGAAGCCTTTGCTTGAGTCTCAAATGAAGGTTTCTAGAGTGCCTTTGAGTTATTTTTAACCTATTCTAGAATTGACTTAGAAATACAAAGCTTAAACAAAATACTATTATACTTTTTACAATTTGTACACACTAAGGAAAATATTTCTTCTGTACATTTATGTGGTTGATCTTCTGCTCTTAGCTGAGTGTATGGTGGTTTTGGAAATGAAGATGGTCTTCTATCACCTAATTTGAATGATTGAACCTAAACAAAAACCAAATCATATGAACACTTCTTAAATAACCCAAAATGAATTTAAAGATTGCTAAAGAAAACTTAAAGAACAATCACATGAACACTTTTTGAATAAATATTTTCTCAATAAATTTCAAAAAAATTTGTTTTTTTAAAAATGTTTTCAGAGTGAGAGTTATGTAGAAGTATCTATTAGGTTTAACATATTAAAACTTCAAAATAATCTATTGAATTCACTTATTAGTGAAATACACCTACTGAATCATAGTTTTAATATGTTAAAACAAACTGATCAAGCCTTACGAGAAAATAAGTGATTTTAACCTGATAAAGCCTTATGAGAAAATAAGTGATTTCAACATAAGATTCAACTCCAACATTATGATGGCATGTTAGTTCATCTCATCAACAATAATATTTATATTTTACTTCTTTTATAAGAGTGAACTGTATGCATCGTTAGATATATGCAAACAAAAAGCGTTTATCTTACAAAAAGAGTTTATCTTTCCTAACATAGAAAATCATTTATTCATTTTTAACTTTATATTTTTTCTTTTTTCATAATCTTCATTTTGGAGCGATTTGTAGTTCTCATTGCAAAAGTTCTTTCATTATTCTTGATCTTAAATTGTCGTTAGGTTCACAACATCTTGTTTCAAAATTATAAGCTCAATTGGTATATTACATTTTTAGTATATGGTTAACATAACAAAGATTGTGATAGATGATTATATATACATCCACAACACGCAGTATACAAAAAGTAACACAATCATAGACCAAACAATGGATTAAAAGTA
>Ga0123342_1003169_pt1 | contig 26665 bp, 13 predicted proteins | sample Turbeawhitnodule_FD_89960 | JGI IMG/M metagenome (GOLD analysis project Ga0123342, IMG submission 89960) | Root nodule microbial communities of legume samples collected from Mexico - Turtle bean Mexico white nodule | ecosystem: Host-associated > Plants > Roots > Nodule | place: Mexico: Nepantla...
AAAAAAATAAAAAAAAAAAAATATATATATATATATATATATATATATATATATATATATATAATAACAATAATAATTGTTATTATTATTATTTTGTAATAATTTTATTTATATTTTTCAAATTATTCATATATCTGACATACGATACACGTCATAAATTATCTACAATTTATACGTAATTATTTTTATTTTTTTCAATATACAGTTTTCTTGTTCACTAATTCTAATTATAATGATAAAATCGACAAAAAAAAAAAACCTAACCACTGATTTGGTAGAAGTTTAAATTAGTGTTAGTGATTGATTGGTAATGATTCCTAATCCATGAAAATGGTACACTTTTGAGTGGAAACAAAGAGAATAAAGAATTTGTGAAATAGTTAATGATATTAAAGTAGTTGCAATTATTTCGTAAGTGAAAGAGGTGGTTGCGGTTATTAGTTGCTCTAATTAAAAGTTAATTAAAGAAAAGTATAAAGTTTAAGCTTCCACGACACTCTCATTAGAAGAATATATGATTATCTAAAAGTAATTAAAGGTCAAAGTTGGTTTAAAATAATTACAACAATCCAATTAACTGCCACATAATCTCAACTTTTTTCTCATCACAATTTTTTTTTATCTTCTCTTAAAGTTTCAATTAGCTTTTTCTACTAATCATCATTTAATTAGTTAACAAACTACTAATAAAAAATAGTTAACAAATTATCATTTTATAAATTAATGTCTTAGTTAGTAGATATCATATATGAAGCTCGGAAACTCCTCTTAAATGGCATGTCGGTATCGGACACTTACACTCATATGACACTTATCCGTGAAGTGTCCAATTAAAAAAATATTTGTTAAATTTATGACAATTCTAAAATAGTTATAACCCAATTTTAAAAAGGAAAAATACATTAATTTTTTAAAAATTCAAACTATATTGTATAAATTGTTATTATGATTATAAAAATAAGAAACAAATCTTTGTGAACTAGTCATGAAAAATAATTTTTTGCTCTAAAAAATAATTTGAAACATACTTGTACACATAAATCTTTATTGTCAATTTATATAATTCATAATTATATAATATATAGATATGTGTCCCCATATTCTACATTTTAGAGATTTTACGTATCTCTGTGTCCATGTTTGTGTCGTATCAGTATCCGTGTCAATGTCTGTGCCACATAAGATATCATACACTCTAATATTATAAGACCATTATATATATATATAATAAAAACAATTTATATAAATAAGTTAGTATTTGACTTTTTTAATACATGAAAACTCGTTACATAGTATCATAATTTACATGGTTAACTAAATTTTACATAGAGGGTTTTTAAATAATTTTTTATTAAACTCTTTTTAATTTTTATTTTGAGATGTAATTGCTATTTTTGTTTTATTTACTAATTCGTCGGTTGACATTTTTTTTTAATTTCTTCTAAATTATTGATCAACTTATTTTTAGATTAAAAAAACAGGCTGATCAGTAAATAATTATAACTTAATATAAAAAAGACTTAAAAATAAACTTAATAGAATAAGTTTGGAAAAGTTATGAATGAATATTTTAGGTTTGCAAATAATTTATTTAAGCATAGAAAATTTAGAAAGAGAAATAGAATTAAAATTGTAATTATTTGAGTTGATTAGGTGTTGAAAAGGAAAGATGATGGGTGGAGAGTAGACACCGACGCATAGGTAGGTCTACAATTCATCATCCACGTCAAATCTCACAAAAGTTAATATATTCAGATTAAAGTTTCTAAACTTAGATTAATGATTTTTTTTATTTGCTATTTTAATTGGAATTTAAAGATGAAAATTGTTTTACTACACCCAATAATTTTATATAGTTGAAGAGTATTAATAATTTCATATTATTTAAGAATTGAGTTCAAAGATATTATATATATATTTTAAACTTTTTATTATGTTTTTTTAAATACAAAATGTGATGGATTGTAGTCATAAGCGATATCATCTTAAGAAAATGAAAATAAAAAAATATATAAAACTTGATTTACAATTGAACTCAACTAAGAATTAAAAAAAAATCAATTTTATTTTTAAAAGTTATAACTTAAAACCTAATAATATATCTTTTAATGATACCATCTTAACATACTTAAGGAAAAAAAATTGATTTAGCGTGGGAGTCAACTAAAAATTAAAAGTTTTTTTCAATTTTAATTTTTAAGATTTTTAAGGTCCAACTCAAAACCCAACGTGCTGTTGTTCTCTAGTTCAGTTTTTTTTTTTTTTTTCATTTTGTAAGGAAGAATATTTTGTTTTATTTGGTATATTTTAAATAAAAATAAATAAACTTTTTATTTATTATACTAGCATATTTAATGATAAAATTTTAATATGCCCATGAAAAATAACTAATATTTTAATCTTCATTCATAATATGTGTATTTGCATAAAAAAAATATATGTGTATTTTTATTTTAGTATTATTTTCTTCTTTATTAAGAGATTGCAAAAAAAAAAAAAAACACCCGTGTTTTCTTATAGGAATGTTTGTTTCAAGAAGTTTATATACTTTTATTTCATAAGTATATGGAATTGAGAATATTTGTTTTCGCATGTTTTATTTATTTATGCATGCATATTCTTTTGTTTAGCCTAGTCTAATATGTTAGATTATTCATCGCATAAACTGTCTTAAATAATTAATATTCTTAACAGGAGAGAATGTTTTGTAATGACTTTTATACTTTTAATTAGTTACAAGTAATTTTAAATATTATTTTTAATTATTATTATTATTATATATAAAAATTAGCGAAATTTATTATATATGATGATTTAAGATTGAATGATAATATTTTTTTTATAATATTAATATATTCAAATTAAATGTATGTCTGAAGGCTGAAATCTGGTTTAAATTTTGGCATGTGGTAATTATTTTTTTAATCAATAAAAAATGTTTTCTTACTCCATCAAAAAAATACAAGCATCACATTTAAGAACAAGACAAAATTTCACCCGATTAAAGAGCATATAATAATGATGGGAAAACAAATAATATATGTTCATTGGGAACATCAACATGTATAATACCTACCCAATTATACCCTTATAAAAAAACTAAAGTCTTGACTTTAAAATGATATTTAAAATCAATAAAAATTTGCAATTGAAACTCAAAAGCAGTGAAACTTCAAACCCACGTTTTCAATGTCACAGAATAAGACCAATTAATGGATGGAGAATTTTCTATCCTTTGAAGAAAGGTGGTTGGGAAATGCAAACAATTAGATTCTTGGCTCTTTTACAACCAGGGAAGTTACACAGCAAAATGAAAAGGAAACTCAACCACCATACATGGTGATGATGATGACTGTTGACTAAAAATAAGAATACATTAATATCTTCTGAGATTTAACGAAATTGCATTCTAACTTCCTTTAATTCATATAATAACATTAAAAACCAGGATGTTTCTATAACCAGAAGGGTAAATGTCACATTGCCATTATTTGATAACTGAGGATAACTCCCCTAGCATCAGCTTCTAGCATGCCTAGTAACTGCGATGGTATGGTTTCATTTTCAACTCTGAAAATGAACTCCAGAGATGGTCCCCACCTTGGCTATGTAATCATCACAGTAGTTCCTCTCTCTTTCTGGGATGACCACATTTATCTGCCTAGTTATTGAGAGTGCCATATTTATGACACGGGTTCAGGGGTTGCTGTACTAATGAAACTGATAGCAATGAATCAGATACACACAGCACCTTCCCATGCCCAACAATTAGTTTCATTAAATCTTACAAAATGTGAGTGTAATTTGCCCAACAATTAAAGCTACAGACATACTCTATTCCAAAATGAAGACTCTAAGAAAATTACCCCCAATGTATTCTGAGTTCTAAGCTGGGTTGGTCAAACATACACAGGCAATTGAAATGTTTGGTCCAGCACCCACCAATGTCACAGGATCATCATCAGTTGGGCTGTGGCTAGAAAATCGATGCATCATTAACGCATTAAATAACTAGCACTGATCTAAATGGAAACCCTATTTGAAACTATAATTCCAATATTAAAAATGTGATTTCAGTATAAGGTTTCCTATAAGTCGGCTAGCAAACTACTAATGCATCGGATGTCATCAGAATTTTTCGCAGTTAAATGTGTTTGGGCGAAGATAGTACTAGGATGAGTGACCTCTTGGAAAGTCCTTGTGTTGTACCACCTTTTGTATTTCTTTAAAAAAAAATTGCATGGTCATTGGGGATTTTGAAGTCTTCTAGTGCTGTTACCTGGATAGATAGCAGATGTACTACTAGTTACATTGAAAAGAAAAAAACTACGTACAAAGTATATGATCCACAATATAAATTGGATGAGACAGTCCTCAAATTGCACTTGTGAAAATTTTCATTAAAGGCTTGGGAATTGAGCTTTAATACATCCAAAATCATATAGCTCGGTAATTTCAAGCAGAATGGGTGAGAACAAAAGAACATCTTAATTTACAGATTAAATTCTCCTTCTATTATCAACCCGTTGTTTCTTTGACGCAGATCCAGCTTGTGTATGCTCACCACTTGATCGAATCTAGAAGAGAAGAAGAAGAAACTATTTCAAACTTCAACACAATAAATGATTCTTTCTTAAACATATTATGCAGTAGAAGACATCACCTTATCAAGCTTATTCCGCACAATATTTACTGTTTGATTCATGGAATGTGAAGCAAAATAATCCTGGAAATAGAACATGTTAGTATGAGGTAATATACGAAAAGCAAGTGTCCATTTTTCTTTGCATACAACATCTTAGAGCAAATTTATTAAGTCTAATAGTTTGGGAAACTATAATATCAGATCCATCAATGAGGGCCCTAACATATTGCAAAAAAGCCAATAACAGTAAAAATAACTTCCACTAGAGAAATGATGAATGCTGAACATTTGAAAATACAACTGCATATAGGTGTCTTCCGATTGGTCCAGATAATAAAGACAAGAAACTCAAAAACAGATAATAAAGACAAGAAACTCAAAAACTTTCGAATAGCTAAGAGTTATTCATTCGCCACCCAAAAAATTCCTTCAATTCAAAAGACTAGCGTAAACTTTTGATGTGCATATAGCAAGAAGCAACAAACCTCATTAGAGGAAATTCTTATTGGAAAATTACCACTGCCTGAACCTCCTTTGATTTCTACATCCCTACAGTGGGAAAAGAGAAACAATTACAAATGTTGCCTTGCTTCAACTCAAATCTACGAATTGCAGAGCACAGACAGAATAAATTACCTTGCATTAGAATCTAAATGTTGTGCACTATTGACATTTGATGTAATCAGAGCATTAGAGCTTGTGGCTGGGGTCTCTTTAGATCTCCTAGCTGATGTCAGAGGGAATGTATAAGTTAAAAAATGTCATTACAACAATTATTCATTTAACAAGCACTATGTATACTGTGTAGTATGTTACCACTGAACGGTTCTAACTTACGGTTCAATCGTGCTAAAACCTCCCTTCTTCTTCCCTCTAATTTATCTTGTGTGTCTGACAGGCTCTCGAATTGGGAAGCATATGAAACCTGCAGTTTATTCCCGAAGAAAACAAAATCATCCAATTTTCTTTTTGCAAACCTGAAAATTATAGATAGCAGGTACTCCCTCAATTCAACCTTCTCAAACATAACATTAAGAAAAGCTAATATCATACTCCTCTATAACACTTATTTTCTTCTCAAAGCTCTCCTTATTAAAATTGCACACTGATTTCAGTGATAAAAAAATGAGCTCCAGTTATTTAGTATGCTTTATAAACAGTTTTAACAACCACAAATTGCAAAAAATGGTAGAACTGCTATATTCCATCTGCAATTTGATGTTGCTATCAAACCGCAATTTAACACTGGTTTTGAAAATTTGATGATTGTTTGGTGCTATTGTTCCTCCTATATTTTATAACACAACCACTTCATGAGCCAATGGAGAACAAAATGAAACCTAGCATTGCTGACAAGGCGGAATTTGATCCAATAGACATCAGTGTATTTATCACAGTCTTCTGCATCCATGGGCTTACACCTGCAGAGAAAAATACCCAAATATATTGATAGATAGAGATAAACAATAAACTAAATAAATGAATGAATACACAAATTGGGAATTGATGAGTGAATTTACTCCTCGACTTCTCCATAGGATGAAAAAAGTTGGAGCAAATCATCCCCACAGCCAAATTCTGGAATGTTCCTCACAATCAAATATCTGCACCCACCAAACCAAGAAATTCATTTTTTTTTCACTAAAAAAATAGATTGAACTGACGAAAGAATAAAAAACAGGACCTGGATTCATCACAGACAGTGTAAACCCGAACTGCAGGGGACTCGTCCTTGTAACGAGGCATTTGAGAATTGTTTGTTCAAAGAAATGAAAAATAAGGTTTATGGGAAGAGGATTAACGGAATGGTAGAAACTGGGGTTAGGTTTGGAAATTGACAAACACATTATAAGATCAATGCATGAAAAAATTGGGAGATTAGGTTACGATTTACTCAGCGATTTGGGACAATTGATTGAGAAGAACAAAAAGCAGGTTTTGGGAGTAATTGATTTGAATTTTTTTTTTCAAATTTGATTTTTTTTTTCAAATTTGAATTTTCTTTCTTGTAATTGTATAAAATGTATAATATTTTTTAAATACTTACATCATTTTTCAAGCATTGATACAATTTTTATTAATATTATTACTAGAAAAGATATATTTTATATTTCTATATTTTTTAAAATAAAAAAATACATAAAGACAACGTTAGATATATAGTGTGTATTTTTTTTAATTTTAAAATATAATAAAAAAATAAGAATATGAAATGTGTATCTTAAAATTGAGAATTTTATTATGTATTGTTATGATTTTTTATTTATAATTTTAAAATAGACTTAAAAATAAAATAAAATATGAAATACATAAATAGGAGAATATCATTATGTTGTTAAAGATGAAATTTTTCACTAAGTGTATATGTTTCCTTACTTTCTCTAACTAAAATATGACAAAGATGTTAAATTATTATTATTACTATTATTACAAAAACAAAATTATTATTATTATTATTACTATTATATTCTTCTTATTATTATGGTTGTCCATGTCAAAAGATTTATGTTCTATTGTTAGCTTACTAAGTTTGAAGAGTGAATATTATTATTGATCAAACTCACTATAAGAACCTCATTGAAATTAATTAATAAACACAATTTTTTTAATTATGGTCTTTAATAACAAGCCAACTCTTTTTATGTGATTTTGATGATTACAATTTGTCTTATAATTAAGAGAATTTTGACTTAAGCATAAAGAATAAAGATATTAGGCTTTCCTCAACTTTATATTCAACTTAGATTTTCTAAGTTAAACCAATTTGTATATTGAATTTGTGTACCAAGAAAGTTCAAAAGGCTTTTACCCTACTCTATATCCCTTTACAAAAGAAAAAGAAAAAAAAAAGAAAAATGATACTTGATTACTTTATGTAAAGGTGTACACCTCATTCCTCTCCTCACTTACTTGGAAGTTGCTATTTGCTAATTTTTTTTAAACTAAGTAGACTATGATTAAGAGATTTTGATTAATGGTGATTAATCTCTTAATGTGCTCCAAATTCTTACTTATGTCCTCTTCTTCATTTTTGTTGTTTTGATCTCTCGAGTTTTCAGTGTCTTGGTCTTTCGGTCTTGCAGCTAAGGTGTATGTAATTATATTTCGACGATCAAATCAATTTTAATCTAAATAAGTGATGTCCATACGAGTAAAAGAACGTCAGAGTATAATTACAGACATCCTACTGAAAGACTGAGACACGAAAACCAAGAGATCAAGACATCAGAGTGGAGAGATACCTTACAAAGAAGAAGACTTAGTATTGCCATGAGAAGATAGTGTTACACAGAACAATCTGAAGGTTCATGACTATGGTCTTGGCAAGCCCTTATTGTCCATAGCACAACAAAAAACACCATGACCACTGCAAGAAGCATCACTCCTATCCATGTCATCCGAGAAAATTTCTTCAAAGGCTTGCAGTGTTTGAGAATGATTTGAGAGAATGCTTCTTTTACCAACTGGCATTCTATCAACTGTTCCATTCCAGGATACATATTCAGTATGCTCTGAACTAAATTTGTGTAAGTCTCAACTAAATGATATTCACCAGCATTGATGAATACTTTACTGCTCCCACATTTTTCATTATCATCATTAAAACAAGTATAATGCTTCAAAACCTACAAAAAAGCATTAGGAAAGTGATAGTAATCACAGATAACAAAAGTAGAATAACTGTAAAGCAAGATTATGGAAGAGTGTTAGTGTTAGTGATTCCCTTATTTGTCTCATACCTCAGGGATATCTGCAATTTTAATAGTATTAGGTTTGCACATCTCTGGCTGATATGAATATTCAGGTGCTGCTGAGAAAGGATCGCACAGATAAACACCTTTTGGAAGCAAAGTCCCCGCGTTTTTATTCACCTAGAGTTTAGCCAAAGAATAATAACATCAAATCATTTTCAGCTTATAATATGAGATGTGAAAGTTAAACTCCTTTTGCTGTGAATTGTTGTACTATAGTTTTCAATGAATCCATTGATTCATAAAACACAAGTGGTTGGAGAGTCCATTACTTCTCATGTTAGTTCCTTAAATTCAGTTTGATACACATGAACATGACCAAATATTAGTCCTCTGTGACATATAACCTCCACTCTCTTGGATTAAACACCAACACAATGTGAATTTGTATAGAAAAGTAAGTGATAATGAAGGGGAAAAAGAAAGAGAAATGTGTGCTCTTTTCTGCGTAACTTTTAATTGGTTGAAGTTTATTGGAAATTTCAGATTCTTTTTACTCTTCTTGTTCTATAGTTTTAATAAATTTTAACCAATAGTGTCTTAGAAGGATGGATAGAGAGTATTTGTTGGTAGCAATTCTCGAGAAGAAATTCATGTTTGAGACTATGCAAATGTTACCTCATGTACTACGTAGGAAATCGCTGCAGCAATTTTCTGTAGAAATGTTTTTGCTGAGAGCAATTTAGCACAAGGGATGGTTGAACTTAGGGTGTTGTTGTAGGGGTTTTCTTTGAAGCTCTCAAGAACTGTGCACGTATCATCAGAAAAACTGCAGAATAGGATAAGTCCTTTAGTAATTAAACTCCAACTTCACACCTACTAAACATTTTCTAGCAGGAAAAATACTGATATAACTAAAGAATAAATACAACAACCAGTAAATTGGAAAGAACTTGGTTATACTTTTCCAAGAAGAAATACAATCCGAAGATTAGCCAGCATACAACTGTCATCAGCCAGCACAGTATAACAAATCTGAGAGCAGAAGAGAGGAGAAAATAAAGAACCAATAATTCATGGATGAAAATGTTAGTTCCAAGCAAAGACAATTTAGTTTACCTACACGTAAAATGGCCTCCAAAACATCTTTACTCCAAAAACTGTTCAACAGAAAATTCCAACATGTTATGAGAATCATGCCTAATTTATCAAAATTTCAAACTTAACTAGTTAGTTTATAAGCTTTTTGAGTTACTAGCTTGGAAACTAAATGCTATGTATCATCATATCATTATTGACCAGTTTGACATACCTGAAAAAATTGGTACTGCAACTAAATTCAAGGTTATGATCAGAATGGTGATTACAAGCCTGAAGTTAAAAGCATCCAATCATTTCCGTGGAATTAGGAACTCACTTACATGTTTTCAAAATGAAAATAAGTGGCCTAAAATTCTTACACTACTTTGAAAGCCTTGTTAACAGTGTGCCTACGTGTCCAAGTTTTCTCTACAACATCATCAACAGCATCATCCATTCTATTGGCCGTAGAGTTAAGTTTTGTAAAAACGTCAGCAGTAATACTGGATTCCAAGTTTTTTTCGATGTCTCCTAACACCCTTGTTGCATTGTGTACAATTTCTGATGCATCATCTGCTATCTTCACTATAATATTAACTGAAGTCCTTGCTTGAAAATGGAAGTTTGCACTCCCAACATAAACTACCACACTAGCAACCCTATAGAAAGGTAATTATATATATGACAACTATTGGTAGTAATAAAGATCAGTGTAAAATATTTTGACACATTCAATGAAAATCACCTTATCTGCTATATCATAGTGAAGAAGAACAAACTAACATGTTTTAAGAATCCCAAAAGGCCAAAGTCTCACATTGTCTACGTATAACTTGTTAAGTATTTATAAATCATTTTGTTTCCCTTTTCTAAAATTCACAATATTTTTTCTCTTCTCCTCCATGCTTTTCTTGAGTTTATTATATGTTTTTGTTAGTTTTGTAGTTTCAATGTACCACCTTAGAGGATCGTGTTATGTCCTGCAAGACTTAAGCCATACTCCCCAATAAGTTCTCAAAGACAGTGTTGGACATCTCATATCGACTATAAATAAGAACATCTCATCTTATAATTGGTTTTTTAAGGTTGAGTTAAGCTTAAAGTCTACTTCTTACTAGATAAAGCTCTTGCATGCTTCAACAACTTATTTTCTTCGTATTCTCAGTCTTTTTATACTACACTAACATGGCAAAATAATAAAATCTTATTAGATACCTACATAAATTTATTTTACATTAACTGTGTAAATAAATTGAAATCTTTTTGTTGTATGTTTCAAAACCAGTTTACTTAAGATTACACATGTGCCTTTCCATTTTGTAATGTACATCAACCATGCACATGTTGCAACAGTGTAGAGAACCAATAATCAGTAGATACTATATGCTGTATGTATGCAGAAAGGTTTCGAAGCTTACATGATTAACATGATGAAGGATATAGCCAGAGCAATTGGCGAAAAATGACAACTCTTACAATTACATAGATTTTTCTTGATCTTTCTTCTCCCATCATGACTTTGGCAACAAAAAGTGATTATTATCCAAAATAAGCCACACATCATTCCACAAAAAAGGCAAACCACCCCAATTGCATATCCATATATTCCTGTGAAGATAACTGACTACAAATATTAAAGACAAGTTAAAAAAATACCATGGTTGTTAGGGTTAATAAGACTCAGACAAGAAAAAAATGGTAGAAAAACTTACAATCCAATAATGGATATTGGTAATGTCATATCCTCCTCTGTATTTTTTAAAATTATCTGTTGGATCTACTCTAATAGTATGGTCCCCTGTTTGAAATAATATGCTTCTGTCAGTAAAAAACTAGGATACAAAGGTAGGATATACAAGATATATACAGAATCAAATTAGATAACTTGTGATAGCATTTTTCTTTTACAAAGTAGTACAGTTTTGCTTTCAATTTTACCAAATAGTGTTGCAAGTTTTACATTTTTTACAGTTAGTTAGTAGGTAGCATTTGGTGAGACCTGTGTAGTACAAAAATGTGAAACTTGCATTTTTTTTCAATAATCATATTGCTGATGATTAATTTCTTAATATAGTGTTTGATCAACTTTAATAAAGTCTTCTTCTCTTAATCACATATTTCTCACTCACAAAACTCAAATCTTAAAGAGCACACAGGATATTTCTTAAACTAATTTGTTCTTGAATATAAAAATATTATGAATTTGCATTTCACAAGTTGATAGGTCATACATCAGATGACTTAATTTTACACTCTTCGTAATTTCCAAGTACAACTTGCTCTAACTTGTGTAAAAAAGTTTTAAAAGACACAGGATTTTATTTTGGTGAAAAGGGAAAAACCACTTCCAACCATCAAATACAAAACTGTACAGCAATGCACTCCCTGCATTTTATTTCAGTGGAAAATGTTCATCAGTACAAAAAGTGGTTTATGGTAAACTTTTGAAAGTAATTTCTATCTCTATACTAATATACCCACTACTCCAAAAAACTCTTTCATACCAAATAACGTTTCAGTCACAAAAATTTATTCATGTCTGTAATTGTCTTTCCTTTGCATGCTTTTTAAAGCCTAAAGACAGATAATTTATAAATTATAACTATATACTGTCAAGAGAACACTAACAGATACAAAAAATACTACTTTCCATTTCCATAAAATTTATTCAAATTCAAGATTGTGTTGTTATGTGTGCTACCATTACCTTGCTTTTTCAAGCCTGATCATATGCACTCATTCTTCTATGCATTGTTCAGGTATTACAGTATCATAATTTTGACAATTGCAAAAAATCTGGAATGGTAAAAAGTATAAAGATTGAAGAGACTTTTCACAAAAGCCTTTTACATTACCTACAACAGATTCTTGGATGGAGACTATATGTGCAGCAGTTTGGGGGAGAATTAATGCTATAATCACAATAATATATGCTAGGCCAAGAGGGGTGTCTTTGGAGATAGCCATCTTTAACCTGCAAAGCCAAACAACAAGCATATTCTGCTTAACAAATATTTGCATGGTTGATGACTAGAGACTGATATATAGTTTAATGCATTTTGTATATAGATACATATGAACTAAAACCATTGGTGGTTTATCTATGCTTCACGTGTATTTACATTGCAAATTTGCATGCATGCATGGTATAATGATCATTGAGACCATTTTAAAAATTCTCTTTTAAAATAACAAACACATAGTTGGTCACAAACTTACAATGAAAAAATTCCTATAATTATAGGGGTGGTAATACATATATACATGCAGTATTTTGGATTGACTTTACCTGAGAAACTGATAGTTGAAAAAGGATTTGGATAACTTTCTTATGAATTATGACCTCAAAAAAGCTACTCTTGAGGCTTAATTTCTGCATATATATATGTCTGAAGATTGACAAATATATATATAACTTCCTATCTTATTTCAGGCCATGGAATAAAATGCAGAAAAATCATCACCTTCTCAAGCTCTAATTCTTTGAACAGAAAACACATGGAAGCTCAAGCTATTCAGAATTCACATGTCATCTTTCTAGTATTTCTTGTAGAGCAAAATGAGCCAATTCCAACTACAATCGTAACTCTTCATATTTTTCTCAAAACGTAAAAACTAAATTGAAAACCATGAATGAAGTAGGTAAAAAATATGATTAATGGTGAGAACATAAACTGTTATCAGTTTGCTTGAAATGCATGGTATCAGAAGTTTTTACCATAAAAAAAGTGCTATTGTTTAACACCATTAGTTTATTTTCCAAATTGTAAAGCCCAAATAAAGATTTTTTTTCAAGTCTAATAATACCATTTTGTTCAATCATATATAAGAAAAAAAATGGTGTTCAGCACTCTCTAAATGGTTTTCAAATTTTCAGATTAATCCACTCCTCACACCATACAGAAGTTTTTGAAACATTGTACAATTTTATCAATTTGGTGAGTAACTTTTGAAAAAAGAAATCCTGAAGATTCAATAATTATTAGCCAAAACCCATGTCCACGTTTTTATTTGTGCAAAAAAAAAATGGAAATAATTTTGTAAGACTAAAAGTTGAAAAGTTGTACCATTATTCTATAGTTGGGTTGGGAAATTGTGCAGTTGTTTTTCTAATTCGAAATTATACATTTACGTATTTGATTAAAGAATGAAATTATTTTAATTTATTGAATATTAAAATTAGCTAGTTAAAAATGATATAAAAAATAATTACAAAAATATGTATCCTGTTATATAATGTTTGAGACATTGTTATGATTTTAAGTATTGTGAAATAGATAATTAGAATATTGTTTTGTTCTTAAAAGATGTTTAAGAGAGTTAGGAGATGAATGTGTGTTTATAGTGTCATTAATTTTAACAAACTATTGGACGTATAACACATTAAAAAGATATAAATATTTATTTATAATTGTATTTTTTTTTAAATAAGTGGATGATTTTGAAAGGTTATTCAAAATAATAGTAACATTTAATTAAAATCAAATTTTATACTCTTATAAGTTTCTGAATATTTAAAAAATGGAAAGAAAGGCTTAATATTGTTTTAATAGCATTTTTTTTTTCAAATATCCTTTAAAAATGTAATTTCTAAACTTTTTTTTTAAAAATTATTATATTTTCTCCTAAAGTGATCCCTTAAGTAATTAATAAACCTTTAAAGTAATTTCAGAGTACTGGATATTCATTTTCAATTCCTAAACTGACCTATGTTTTGGTAAAAGGGATCATTTGAAGGAGTTTTTAATATTTAAAAGTGTTTAAAATTATTTCTAATAATTACTTAAGTGATTTTTTTATTTTAGGATTTAATCAAACACAAAATTTGTAATTTATTTAAGGGACTTTATTCATATACCCACATATGTATTTTAGAATATACATTCTAAAACCACATCTAAAATAAGTTGGTGAAGACTAAAAATATGAATTCAGTGCAGGAGAACCAGAAAGTGGTGAGCATAGACAAGGAAACAAAATCTACCATTTATATATAAAGAGAATACAATTTACAAATATCCAAGTTCTACTTATTGTTGTCCAAGTTCTACTAATAACAAAACAACTACTTCCTATACTCCAATTAAGTTAAAAACTTAACAAGGGAAGAACAAGATGAGGAAAACCAGCTTGTTACAAAAATTGAAGACTAGTTTAGTTGGGTGGTGGAGCTCAACTTATTCCATTCTCTCTTCTTTAATGCTCAGTCAATAATATGGTAGAAGCAAGCCAGATATTATAGCATCTGGTGAATTGTTTTTGGAAATATGGAGTTGAGTATAGTTTCATTGATCTTCAAAGGAAGAGGTGGCATTTGCTTCATTATATCTGACATGTCATTCATGCTGCCAAAATAGTAAGACAAAGAGTCAAATAAGAAGAAGAAAAAAATTAATGAAGAGGAATGCAGAAGAGTTCTTGTAGAACAGTTAAGTATAAAAGAACTAGAAAATAATACACTTCTATAAAAGTTCCAAATGTATTACATGTTTGTCATGAATAGGTTCTTTTACTTAACATCTTGCATTTGTTAGGAAGACTCATGAAGAGTAAACTACCATTTTAATCACTGAAATTGTGGACTGCTGTCATATTAGTGTTCCTGAAGTTAGAAAATTATCAAATAACCCTGAAATTGAAATTAGTTAGTCATATTAGTCCTTGCTACTAGTTTCGTTAGGGACATAAAGATTAGTGACTTATAAAAATTTAAGGACTATAGTGATGGTTATGTTGTGCATTTCAAGGGCTAAAATGATATTTATCTGACATTATTCTAATTTAAAGGACATGACAGTGTTTTTGTATACGGGTTGGAACACCCCTGAAGTGTTCCCTTTAATTTAATTATTTTTTTGCTGATAAAAAAAATCATGGCAGGATCTTACAACCTTAATGACAGTAAAATGATAGGAGCACTCAATTTAAACTAGTTTTAGTTTAATGTAATGATATTTCACAACTAAAACAAGTTTGTTTTTGAAACAAATCCAACTCCGCTGAAATTATAAGAACAAAATTATAAACACAAAGCTCTTCTCTCCCTTATTATACCTGCTGATTGAGAATTAAAAAGAGAGTTACAGAATTGTTGTTTCACTTTAGTTTCCTGTTGAATATTGATCAAGGACTTTCAGTCATTCACACATGGACTACTAGCCTCTGGTATATATAATATACTTTTAAACAACCAAGAAACGGTTTCTAACTTACTCATTCAAAATTGTGATGATGTTGTCTCTCGTTTGGCTGAAAAGATTGATGTTATCCTGAAACTGGAAACAAAGATATAGTGAGAAATGAAAAACATGTGAATTTAAACCTCCCCTTTGTACAATGAGTAATCAGTGAACGACCTATATATAAATTCAAAATAAGTCTTCTGATTTGAAGAAAAAAAAAAGCTTTATGGACATATATTTGTTTGGTCAAAAGAGTCCTCCGAATATTCTGGTCTTATATTGGTAATTGTTTTCACTTTGAATAGAACCCAAGTATACACTTTATGCTCACATCTTTAACATTTTTTGAACTTTCAGAAATGTTGTAATTGATAGATCTGTATAAACATAGTTTTACAAGCCTTAACCAATAACAGGATGAAGAATCTAACATCTGAGTGTTCACTACCGAGATATTGTGTTTTATCCTTTTAGATGAAGAGATTATTTTTGCATGCATCAGGTTAAATCAATTAAACTGGGAAAGAACTCACCTGAAGAGCAGCAAGATTGGTAGAAATGTTATTCAAGGCCTGTGCATTTTGCTCTAAGAGCTCACCTGCAGGGCCTCCAATAGCTACAAAAAGAACAATGCAAAGATCAAAGCAGAAACTTCAATATTCAAAAGGAACATGCAAATACATGAGATCTCCAAAGCAATGAAAAGGACCTACAAGACATAAATCATAAATGCAAACATCAAAATATTTACTGCTATGAAAGAAACAAACCTTTATGAGAGATGCTGTCATCATTGTCTATCATCTTCATTGCAGGAGCATATAGGGAAACATTAGATTGAGCAGTAAAGTGAGATGACCTCACTGCAGGATCTGTAGCCTTTTCCTGAAAAAAAAAAACAGTTTTCCATAAATGCAACTATATGTTACATAGCTCTTGCTTCCTTTTTCAGTTTTTTTTCATTGGTAATTTTTCAAGCCAACCTTTTCCTTATTTAATATGTAAAAATGAGAGAAATTACATGCTAGCTTTTTCCTGTTTAGAACATTTAACATATATGATGCTTAGCCTATTTCAAGAGCGAAGGTATAATAATAACCAGCAAATGCAATTCCATGGAGAAAGAAAATAATCTCTCCACCTGAATAGAAAAAGACCTTACAACACCAAAAGGAGGTGATATCATAATGTGCAGTAAATGGAAATGTTTGCTACAACAAAAAATAAAAGCCAAGGAGCTAATCCATTAACAATATGATAAGTATCCACGGACTTAAGGAACCCATGCTCAAAAGCTAGCCACTAAGGGGGATGGGGAGAACCAAACACTTAAATACTCCATGGAGTTCCTATCATAGGAGGGGATTTGGGAGGAGGGGAGTGAGTGGATTTGTGAGAATTAGAGAGGATGAGTGAGGATATGTGAGGTTGTTTGGACTGAGGGATGATAGAGTGGATTTGTGATGATGATTAATTGTATGTTTACAAATTTGTCCTTGTTATTAAAAAATATTTAAAGAATTAATTATGATTCTTTTGGTGTGTAGGTTTGAATTAATTAAATTTTTTAATATATAATATTCATAATTACTTATATTTTTTAATAAAAAATTAAAAAATATAATAGAAAATATTTTTGTGTTAAATTGAAATAAAATTATTAAACATATTAAAATTTATGAAAATAATATTTATTATTATATTCATTTATTATTTTATATAACTATATATATTTTGTTAATATTATAATTTTTTTTATTTTCATTATTTACAATTGTATGTTGTTATTAATAGTATAATTAAATATTTTTTAAATTATAAATAAATTTATGTAATATTTAATTTTGATATTGTAATAAAATGCATGCCCAAGGATATTTTGGTAAAATACAACCATCGTACATTAATCCCCACAAAACTCTTCATTTTGTGAAGAATGAAAAAATCACTCACCATCTCCCCCATCCACTCCCCCACCCTCAAAACCCTTGAAACAAACACAAAAAGCACCCTCTCCCTCCTCCTCCATGGAAACAAACACACTCTACGGGTGGTCATGGATTATCCAATCCAAATTCAAATAAATGGATTTAAAAAATCCATTTAAGGTGGATTAAATCCTCTGTTAATTAAATTAAATCCACTTTGTAAAATACATTAAATCTATTTAGATATGGACACAAACTAACTTGGTTCGAACTGGGCCTAAGCCGACTCACCTTGGACGCGGACCAACTAGACTCAACATCGGCTCGGGCCTGGACCACTCGAAATCCTGAGCCCGAACGACTCGACATCGGCTCAGGCACAATTGACCCAAAATCAACCCGAGTCTAGACGACTAAACATAGACCCGAGCCCAGACGCCTCGAAATCGGCCCGAGCTCGTTCGACTCGACATCGACCTAAGACTGCTCGACTCGACATTGGCCAGAGATTGTTGGTCACGTGATCGGCTCGGGCCCGAACGACTAGACATTGACCCAGGCCCAAACGACTAGACATCGACCCAGGCCCAAATGACTTGACATCGACATCGACCCAGGACTGCTCGACTCGACAACAACCCGAACCTGGACGACTCAACATCGGCCTGAGCTCGTAGGACCCGATATCTACCCGGGACCGCTTGGCCGGACATCGACCAGGGGCTGCTCGACTCGAAATTGGCCTACGATTGCTGATCACGACATCGGCCTGAGCTCATACGACTCGACATCGGCTCGGGCCCGTATGACTCCACAACTGCCCGGGCCCATACAACTCAACATCGACCTCGGGACCGTACGAATCAATATCGGCCTGGGCACGGACGACTCGACATCGGTTCGGGCTCGCTCGAATCCACATCAATCTAAGAATGCTCGACTCGACATTAGCAGGAGACTGCTGGTCACGTCATCGACACGGGCCCGGACGACTAGACATCGCCCAAACCCGGACGACTCGACATCAGCCCGAGCCCGAACTAATCGACATTGGCCTGGGCCCAAACGACTTGACATCAGCCCGGGCTCGCTCGGCTCAACATCGACCCGAGACCGCTCGGCTCGACATCGACCCGAGATTGCTCGACTCGTCATTGGCCCGAGATTGTTAGTCACGTCATCGGCCCAGCCCAAAGGACTTGACATCGGTCTGAGCCCAATCGACTCAACATCGGCCCAGGCTCGAACAATTCAACATGGAGCTGGGCCCGTACGACTCAACATCGGCCCAGGCTCGAACAATTCAACATGGAGCTGGGCCCATACGACTCGACATCGGCCCGGGCCCAAACGACTCGACAATGGATATACTGCTGGTCACGTCATCAGCTCGAGCCCGGACGACTAGACATCGACCCAGGCCCAAACGACTCGACATCAACCTGAGCCCGAACGAATCGAAATTAGCACGGGCTCAAACGACTCAACATTCGCCCGGACCCGCAACTCGACATTGGCTCGAGACTGCTGGTCACGTCATCGGCCCGGGCCTAGACGACTCAACATCAGCCCAGGCCTAAAGGACTCGATATCGACGGGGCCCGAACGACTCGACATCGGCCTGGGCTTGAACGACTCGTTATCGACCCAGACCCGTACAACTCGACATCAGCGCGGGCCCGCTCAGTTCAACATCGACTCGGGAATGCTCAACTAGACATTATCCCGAGATTGCTCGACTCGACATTGGCCAGAGAGTGCTGGTCACGTCATCGGCCCAAGCCCGAACGACTTGACATTGGCCCAGGCCCGAACGACTTGACATCGGGCTGAGCCCGAACGACTCGACATCGGGCTAAGCCCGATAGACTCAACATCGAGCTGAGCCCGAACGACTCGACATCGGCCCGGGCTCGAACGACTCGGCATCGATCTGGCCCCGAACGACTCGACATCGGGCTGAGCCCGATCGACTCGACATCGACCCGGGCTCGAACGACTCAGCATCGATCTGGCCCCGTACGACTCGTCACTGACCCGGGCCCGTACTACTCGACATCGGCCTGAGCCCTCGTTGAGTCCGGACAACTCGACATGGACCTGAGACTTCTCGACTCGACATTGGACAAAGACTGTTGGTCACGTCATCGGCTCGGGCCCGGACGATTACACATCGACCTAGGCCCGAACGACTCAACATCGACCCGAGCCCGAACGAATTGACATCAGCACGGGCCCAAATGCCTCGACATCGACCCAGGCTCGCTCGATTGGACATTGGCCCGAGAAAGTTGGTCACATCATCGGCCCGAGCCCGGACGACTCAACATTGGCCCAGGCCCGAACGACTCGATATCGACAGCGCCCGAACTACTCGACATCTGGTCGGGCCCGTACGACTAGATATCTGCCTGGGCCCGCTCGACTCGACATCGGCCTGGGCTCGAACGACTCGTCATCGGCCGGGACCCATACAACTCGACATCGACCTCGGCCCGAACGACTCGATATCGGCGGGACCCGAACGACTCAACATCGGCCCAGGCCCGTACGACTACATATCTACCCGGGCCCGCTCGACTCGACATCGGCCTGGGCTCGAACGACTCGTCATTGGCCCGGGTCCGGTCCGTACAACTCGACATCGGCCTTGGCCCGAACGACTCGACATCGACTTAGGCTCGTACGAATCTACATACGCACGGGCCCACTCGGCTCAACATCGACCTGGAACCGCTCCACTCGAGATTGCTCGTCTCGACATTGGCCTGAGACTATTGTTCACGTCATCGGATCGGGCCCGGACGACTCAACATTGGCCCAGGCCCGAACGACTTGATATCGGCGGGGCTCGAACAACTCAACATTGGCCCGAGCCCGTACAACTCGACATCTACCTTGGCCCGAATGACTCGACATCGACCCACGCCCGTACGACTCGACATACGCCCGGGCCCGCTCGTCTCAACATCGACCCGAGACCACTCGACTCGACATTGGCCCGAGATTGTTGGTCACGTCAACGGCCCGGGCCCAAACGACTTGACATCGGCCCATACTCGAACGACACGATATCAGTCCAAGACCGAACGAAACGATATTGGTCAAGGCCCGAACGGCTCAACATCGGCCTGGGCTCAACGACTCGGCATCGGCCCGGGTTTGTACAACTTGACATCTGCCCGGGCCCGTACGACTCGACATCAGCCACAGGCCTGTACGACTTGACATCGACACAGACTCGAACGAAACGATATCAGTCAAGGCCCGAACGGGTCGACACCAACCCGGGATCTTACTACTCGACATCGACCTGAGCCCATACGACTTGATATCGGCCTGAGCCTGAACGAATCGACATCGACCTGAGCTCAAACGACTTGACATCGGCCTGGTCCCATACGACTCGACACCAACTCAGGCCCGTACTACTCGACATCGGCCTGAGTCCGGACGACTAGACATCGGCCCGGGCCCGTTCGACTCGACATTGGCTAGAGACTGCTGGTCACGTCATCGGCTCGGACCCGAACGACTAGACATCGACCCAGGCCCGAACGACTCAACATCGACCCGAGCCCGAACGAATCGGCATCAGCACTAGCTCAAATGACTTGACATCGGCACGGGCCCGCTCGGCTCGGCATCGACCCGAGATTGCTCAACTCGACATTGGCTGGAGACTACTTGTCACGTTATCGGACCGGGCCCGAACGAATCGACATCGGCCCAGGCCCGAACGAATTGATATCGGCGTGACCCGAACGACTCAATATCGGCTCAGGCCCGTACAACTAGATGTCTACCCGGGCCCGCTCGACTCGACATCGGCCTGGGCTCGAACGACTCGTCATTGGCCCGGGCCCGTACAACTCGACATCGGTCTTGGCCCGAACGACTCGACATCGACTTTGGCCCGTACGACTCTACATACGCACTGGCCCGCTCGGCTCAACATCGACCTGGAACCGCTCCACTCGACATCGATTCGAGATTGCTCGTCTCGACATTGGCCCGAAACTGTTGTTCACGTCATCGGATCGGGCCCGGACGACTCAACATCGGCCCAGGCCCGAACGACTTGATATCGACGGTGCTCGAATGACTCGTCATTGGCCCGAGCCCGTACAACTCGACATCTACCTTGGCCCGAATGACTCGACATCGACCCACGCCCGTACGACTCGACATACGCCCGGGCCCGCTCGTCTCAACATCGACCCGAAATCGCTCGACTCGACATCGACCCGAGATTGCTCGACTCAACATTGGCCCGAGACTGTTTGTCACGTCAACGGCCCAGACCCGAACGACTTGACATCGGCCCATACTCGAACGACTCTATATCGCCCGGGCTCGAACGACTCAACATCGACCCAGGCCCGAACGACTTAACATCGGCCCATACTCGAACGACACGATATCAGTCCAAGACCGAACGACTCTATATCGGTTGGGCTTGAACGACTCGACATTGGCCCGGGCCCGAACGACTCAACATCGGCCTGGGCTCGAACGACTCGTCATCGGTTCGGGCCTATACGACTCGACATCGGCCTGGGCCCAAACAACTTGACATCGACTTGGGCCTGGACGACTCGTCATGGGCCTAGGCCCGTACGACCCAATATCGACCCGGGCCCGCTCTGCTCGACATCTAGCCGGGACCGTCGACAGAACATCAACCCGGGACTGCTCGACTCGACATTGGCATGGGATTGTTGATCACGACATCGACCTGAGCCCAATCGACTAGACATTGGCTCGGGCCCGGACGTCTCGACATTTGCTCGAGGCCGAACTACTCGACATCAGCCCGAGCCCGAACGACTCGACATTGGCCCGGGCTCGAACAACTCAACATCAGCCCGGGTCCGAACAACTCGACATCTGCCTGGGCCCCTACGACTCGACACCAGCCCGGGCCTGCACTGCTCGACATCGGCCTGAGCTCATACGACTCGACATTGAGTCGGGCTCGCTCAGATCCACATCGGCCTGGGCTTGCTTGGCTCGACATCGACTCGGGCCTGCTCGACTCGTCATGGGCTCGGGCTAGCTCAGCTCGCTATCAGCCCTAGCCTGGTCATCTGGATATCGTCCCAGGCCCGCTGGACTCCATATCGGACACGAAAGACTCAGCTCGACATGGACATGGACCGGCTCAAGTAAACATTGGCTTGGGCCAACTCGGCTCGATATTGACCACAGCTAACTCAATATCGATCACTCAACTCAACTTGGCCTAGGGTTGACTCGACTCGACTTTGGCCCGAAACGACTTGGTTGACTTTGGCTCATACCGACTCGATTCGACCTTGGCCCGGACGACTCAGCTTGACGTGGACTTGGGCCGACTTTGCTCAACCTGGGTCTGGATTGTCTTGGCTTAACCTGGATCTGGCCAAGTCAAAATCCAACCCAAAATGCAATTTGGATAATCTAAAAATGTATCTAATCTATATCTAATCCATATCCAATTAAATGGATTGGATTTAAAATCCAAAAATATGGATTTGGATTTGAGATAAATTCATTTAAATGGATTAAAACTAATATGGATTTGGATAATTATGAATTGGATTTTCTAATTTGGATTTTTTGCCCACCCTTACATAGCACACCTCGAAGAGTTCACATCTCACCAGCTTTCACTCAAGGAAACTTCACTCCGTGATACCTCACTCAGTGATACTTCACTCAACTCCTTGTTGGTCAAAGCCCTCCGCAGGTAGCTCCTTCCAAGACACCAACTATCAACTCTGATACTAATTGACAAGTACTCAGGCACTTGAGAAATTCACCCTCAAAGGATAGCTACTTAGGGGGGAGAGTCAAACACTAAAATACTTGACTGAACATCTCATATACTTGATGTGGGACTTAGGTACCCAATAATATCCAAGTTTCTATCACAATATTTCGCTATAATAATCCTTAGCAGCATATAATGGTTAACCATTTGCTTTCATATTTATTATCAGTTCAAAGTAGTAAGTCATACGAGAGGGTAGTATTATATATTTCCCTCATGAAAATATGTGTGGTTAAATGTGGGATGGGTTGCCAGAGTAAATGCAAAGGAAAACAACAAAAAGAAACAGAAAGATACTGTAGCATGCATATGACAGTGAAAGATGTTAAAAGGCATATATATATCTACTCTGGTATGCACAAAGTGAGAACACAAAACACCTATTCAAATCATACATACATGATATCAAATAAATGTAAGCCATACCTTTTTATCTTTAGTTTTCCTTGAAAAATCATCTTTCCTTCTCTTGCAATTTTCTTTTTTCTGTACAAAAATGCAAGCCACACATGTCATTAATCAGAGAAAGTAACCAATTTAAAGAAATTTGGAACTTGTTTGAAACTTTTTATAAAATATATATTTGTTGAATATTTGTGGTAGATTATTGGATCTATATGCTGATTAAATTGTAAATTTAACTCCTGCAGGTGCATACAACAACTTTGAGTTATAACGATAGCTCCAAAAGGAAAGAAAATAATGTTTGCTTAAGATAAGTGGCCAAGAAGAGGAGCAATCAATAACAAACCAGGCTCTGCCTCTGAGAATTTGTCTTCATTTTAATCAGAGTGTGCAGAAGCTAAGCCTAAAACAATCTCATCTTGTTTTATTTTTCATTAAGAGTGAGAGTGTTGCAACTTGCAAAAGCTATGTAACTGTCCAGAATCATTCTAATTGTGGAAACTTCATAAATTATCCTTTGCTTTCAGAAGGTAAGATGATTCTTTAACCTTAAGACAGTAATAAGCATAATGAAAGAAAATAGTACTATGTATCATCTCTGACACACAAATTTCAATAAGAACCCTATCTAAGCTGAAAACAGGTTAAGGCATTCATAGTGACATAAACAACTTGTGTTGTGACAACAACAGGTATGTAGCTTACATTCATCCACCTGACCCTCAGTGCTACATCCCGGACTGTCTTGTTATTCAGATTTATTGCTATCTTTGCATAGCGAGTGAGATTAGGTTCAGAAGCAAACCTACAAGTAAAAAAGAAATTGTCTTTTCTTTAAAAAATGACGGGCTATAGAACTTATCAAACACACTTACTAGTCAAGGGTAAGATGTTAAAAAGCAAACAACATAACAATGAAATCACAGAATCAGCACAGAACACAATTCAAGATTATCTGCTTACACATTAAAGTAAATACATGTAATAAAAATATTTGATTTCAAACTGCAACAACCAATCCACAACATTACAAGGTCACAAAAATACTTAAAAAAGAAAGAAAGGTGAAATATAGGTTAAAAGAAACTTTTAGGCTCTTAAGTGTTTTTGTTTCATTCTGGTTCCCTTAAAGTGTTTCTGTTCTACCATACTAACTTGGTAAATTTGGTAACATATGACCTGATAAACTGTGAGAAATGTCATGTGAAATAAGTGTTTGTTATGTTTGCCATAATTAGCATTGTTAATTAAAAAAATAATCGACGAAAGTATTAATTGGTTCTGACAAAGACACAAGAGATCCAGATGAACCTTTTAAACATGGAGATTGAACTAAAACCAAAAAAAGAAAGATGAAGGACAGCAAGTGTATTTAGTCAGAAAAAGAAAATACAAAGACACCATCACACACATAGTTTCCTCTGTCTCTCTCGTACTAAAGTTTAACACAGAATTGTTCTCAACAGATTCAAATGGAACTGCTTATCAGAGCCTACCCCAATATCAAATAAACATACAGATAAAAAGTTATTTATCAATAACATCAAAACATTAATAAAGACACACTTTCAATTTCAAAAAACCATGTATAGCCCCACAGAAGAAAACGCTTTGGACATAAAAAATAACAAAAAAGTAAAAGCTGAAACAACAAAGCAACAATCAATTCACAAAATAGAAAAGAAAAGAAGAATTGGTATCATACAGAGAGAGTCCTTCTTCGAGAACGGTTTGTTCTTGAGGGGTCCAATCGAGGGCGATGCCAGAGTTGTGCTTCATGGCGAGCGCGGTGGGCGAAGTCTCGGCTGCCAAATTCCCGTTGAACGACGACGCAACATGGGTTGTCTGCTCTTCTTCGTGATTCCCAGAAGGGTTAGCCATTGAAAATTGATGCCCCCTTTTTTCCTTTTCTTTCCAAAGATTCCAAGGCTGAATCTTTACGCGCAAATCTTTCACAATTGGCCAATTCCACACAAAGGGTATCCGAATTGACAGTTGGTTCCCGCCAATTACCACATAACATCAAAATACATTTGAAAATGAAACAAAAATTCAAAAAAAGTATGGACACGTTACAGTGAAGAAGAAAGAAAAAAAGTTATGGATGATGGCAGAGAGAGAGAAAGAGAGAGAAAGAGAGAGAAGAACGCACTAGCAGCTACAGTAGAAAATCAACGAGGGATTCTTTTCTGTCTTTACCAAAGCTTTTACCTTTTGTTTAACAAAGAAACATCAAAGTATGAAAAATTAATTGTTTTTGTTTAATTAAAATATAAGCCAATAGAAAATATATATGATTTACTCGTATAATTACTAATAACCATCTCTGATGAGGTTTTTAAATTTTTATACTATTGTTCCTTATATATTATTACATTTTATTTATACTAAGGAGCACATAAATAGGGTGGCAAAGCAGGTCAGGCCTGCAAAAATACAAGTCGGATTGGCTTGTCCCGCAAAGTTATTGTGGGTTAGAATTCTCGACCCACCCTACATAAGAGCTAGCCCGTGAGTTTGCAGGTCAGTCCGCGTTTTTTTTTTAAATTAAATATATATTTTTTTACCTTTTGTTCTTAAAAAATTGTCAAATTAAACCTATATATTTGTTACTATCAAACCTAATTTTTTTTTTCTTTCCTTTCAAACATAGTCAAACATCAAAACATTAAACATTAAGATAAATCAGGGATGGCAAAGCGGGCCAGCCCGCCCCGCAAAGTTATTGCGGGCTAAAATTCCCAACCCGCCCCACATAAGAGTTGGCCCGCAGGTTTGCGGGCCAGCCCGCGTTCTTTTTTTTTTTAAATTAAATATTTATTTTTTTACATTTTGTTATTAAAAAATTGTCAAATTAAACCTATATATTTGTTATTATCAAACCTAATTTTTTTTCCTTCCTTTTCAAATATAGTCAA